>OODA01000061.1_pt1 | contig 97683 bp, 98 predicted proteins | sample 1671341 | NCBI WGS metagenome assembly OODA01 (sample SAMN06348147, study PRJEB24527) | human gut metagenome | biome: human gut; feature: ankylosing spondylitis patient; material: feces | host: Homo sapiens | place: China | collected 2015-10 | reverse complement strand
GGCTAGTCAACCAAGGCTTTTATCAAGCCTCGCTCTTTAGAGCGGGGTAGTTGACGGCCGATTCCGGGCAAGTCCACGTGCCGGCCTCCAGATCAATGTCAGACCATCTGGCAGTGCGCACCGCCTTTGAACGCGAAGCAGTCAAAATCGCGAAGGCAAAAGCCTTACTGGCGATCGTGCCCCAGTTCATCAATTCGCAAAAGAACTCCGGCATCTCCTCCGGGTCCAGTGCACCCATATTTCGAGGCTGCTTGACATGGGGCGATAGGTTCTCAAGCAAAACTCCCAAAGCACCTCGCTTATCGGCAGGATTTTCACCCTCCAACATTCCCATTGCCTGCGCCCATCGAAACACTCCGTTGATGATGGTGAGGCACTTGTTCTTGGCCTCCGTCGTAGTTGTCCAAATGGGTTTCAGGCACCGAAAGACATCCTGTGCCCTAATTGCATCAACCGGCATCTTCCCGAGTACCGGATTGATGTTCCGCGACAGATATGCTTCAACGACAGACACTCCTCGCACATTCTTATCGTAGTAGCCGGTTTTGACTCTGGCATCCAGCCATTGCTTTGCGACAGCCTCGAAAGTCCCCGCTTTGACCTGTGGAGACACTAAAACAGCGAGTTTGCGCTTCTCTCGTTGCTCCCGACGTTTTTGCGCGATGTCATGACCGTCTCGCACGTCGGCAGCATACTTTGCTGCTTTCTCACGAGCTTGAGCCAGCGTAATTGAAGAAGTCGTCCCCAATGATATGAAAGATCTTTTTCCTGTCAGAGGCGAGACGTACCGAAAGACGAAGTACTTGCCTTCGCCTTTTACCATCAGGTAAAGACCATTAACGCCACCTAAACAGGTCAGGCCTTGCTTAGTAATGGCTGCCACCTGTTTTACGGTCAGAGGTTTGACTTGTTTCATTCAAAGAATTTCAATGGTATAACCGACCGAAAAGTTATACCATACGGAATCGCTCTTTGCTAACTTGTCGTGATACGTTGTGATACTAAAAAAGCCCCGACTTGCGGGGCTTTTATTCAACATCTGATCCGTTTTGATCCGTTGTGATTCTCTCAAATGGTGCGGATGGTCGGACTCGAACCGACACGCCTTGCGGCGTCAGAACCTAAATCTGGTGCGTCTACCAATTTCGCCACATCCGCGCAGATCGAAGCGCGCATTGTACCTGAAAGCAGTTCACTTGCGCGCTCAATTATCAGATCAGATTATTTGCTGCTTTCCTTATCCTGGCAGCAGCACTGGCCTTCGCCGTGGTGATGATGACCTTCACCGCCACAGCAGCATTCGCCTTCACCGTGGTGATGATGACCTTCACCACCGCAGCAGCATTCGCCTTCACCGTGGTGATGGTGGCCCTCGCCGCCACAGCAGCATTCACCCTCATCGTGGTGATGATGTCCGCCACATCCGCAACCACATTCACCTTCATCGTGATGATGGTGACCGCCACATCCGCAACCGCATTCACCTTCGTCATGATGGTGGTGATGGCCGCCGCAGCCACAGCCGCAACCGCCGTGGCGAGGACGAGGCAACGGAACGGGAGTGAACGGTTCTTGAGCAGCCGTCACTGTCAAACCCACGCTTTCGAGCATGGCCTTGTACTGTTCAATGCCGGCCACTGCAAAGCCGTCTTCGGTCTGTGCAACACGCACACCGCGAGCCGTCAGGGCATAGACGGCTTCCTGCATCAGGTCGAGGTCGCCCGTGACCTTGAAGATCGTTTCCACCGGAGCTTCGATCTTGTAGAAGCCACCGTTTTCGTCAACGAGAACGTCACCAACCTCCAAAGGACGAACTTCGCCCAAAGCATTTTCGATCGTCTGATCACCGACAACGAAAGTTTCGGGCAGCTTGATACGTTCGAGGAACGCCAGAGCAATCGGCTTGGCACGGTCAAGAATCGGCTTAGCGGGTTCACTGTCGAGCGAAAGAAGTTTCGTGATGCGCATTGTTATGATTTCTCTAAAGAATGGATTTCAGGAAAAAATATCGGTACTACGCCGTCGGGCAACGCCGATCTTTTTTTGAGTGTGCAAAAGTCTAACAGAGGCTGACTGCTTTCTGGTTAATTCAAAATGACGGCCAAAGCGTCGGTTAACCGATCCACCGCCTTCACGTCAAGTCCTTCGATCGGCGTCTTGGGCGCGTTAGCTTTCGGAATAATCGCCTTTGCAAAGCCAAGTTTGGCAGCCTCCTTGAGTCGGTCCTGTCCCCGAGGTATCGGTCGTATTTCGCCGGTTAGGCCGACTTCACCAAAAATCACGGTGCCCGCCGGCAGGGGGCGATCCGACAGGGAACTTGCCACGGCCATCAGCACGGCCAGGTCACTGGCCGGTTCCGTGATCTTGACGCCGCCCACGGCGTTTACAAACACGTCCTTTTCAAAGCAGGAAATGCCGGCGTGGCGATGCAGCACCGCCAAAAGCATAGCCAGACGCTGCGCGTCCAGACCGACGCACAAACGTCTCGGTGCAGGCGAATGGGATTCGTCGGCGAGAGCCTGGATTTCCACCAGGAGAGGGCGTGAACCCTCCTGGGTCACCATGACGACGCTTCCGGCCACATCGTTGCGATGTTCCGACAGGAAAATGGCCGAAGGATTGGAAACGGCGCGCAGACCGCGGTCGGTCATCGCAAAGACACCGAGTTCGTTGACGGCACCGAAACGATTTTTGAAGGCGCGAATCAGACGGAAGTTGCTGTGGGTGTCGCCTTCAAAGTACAAAACCGTATCGACGATGTGCTCAAGCACACGGGGTCCGGCGAGAGCACCGTCCTTTGTCACATGCCCCACGAAAATGAGCGCGGCACCGGTGGTCTTGGCCAATCGAGTCAGTCGAGCCGAACATTCCCGAACCTGCGTAACGCTGCCCGGAGCCGATTCCAGATCCGAGCTGTAGAGCGTTTGAATGGAGTCGATGACAACAAACTGCGGTTTAGAGGCGGAAATCTCAGCCTCAATGCGCTCAAGCTCAATTTCGCTCATGAGCCTCATGCCGCTGGGGTCCAGTCCAATGCGCTGCGCACGCAAAGCAACCTGCGATGCGGATTCTTCGCCCGACACGTAAAGGGCTGTTTTGCCAAGACGCACCATGCGCGCAAGGACTTGCAGCAACAACGTGGACTTGCCGATGCCGGGGTCGCCGCCGATCAAACCCACGCCACCGGGAACCAGCCCGCCGCCGGTCACGCGATCAAACTCGCCGATACCGGTCAGAATGCGCGGGACTTCACTCGCCTGAACCTCGGCAAGATCAACCACACCTTCGCCGTCGGCCAAGGACGTCTGACGACGCGAGGCGGCAAAACGGGACTGAGAAGCCGTCGGTTCACGGAACTCACGCATTGTGTTCCAGGCGCCGCAGTGCGGGCATTTACCTTGCCATTTGACAGTAGAGCCGCCGCATTCGGAACAAACGTAATGGGTTCTTGCTTTTGCCATCGAGCGAGTCGCTTAGTCGGAGATCACGGGAACGCGGCTGGCCACGGCGCAAAGCAATTCGTATCCGATCGTGCCGCAGCGGCTTGCCAAGTCGTTGACGGAAATGTGTTCCCCCCACAATTCCACACGACTGCCTACGCGGGCTTGCGGAATATCGGTGACGTCAATGGTGAGCATGTCCATCGAAACGGCACCGGCCAGGGGAGCGATCTTGCCTTCCACCCAGGTCGGAGAGCCGTCGGGCATGGAACGCGGATAACCGTCGGCGTAACCGCAGGCAACCACCGCCAGACGCGTCGGGCGCTTCGCTATCCAGCGGCTGCCGTAGCCCACGGCCTCTCCCGGCTCAATTTCACGCACGGCAATGATGTCCGCGCTCAGTGTCATCGCGGGTTTCAAGCCGAGCTGCTCGGAAGTCACGGAAGCGTCGGGACTCACACCGTAGAGAACGATGCCGCCGCGCACACCAACGCCGCCCACCTGCGGGTGCAAAAGCGTCGCAGCGGAATTGGCCATGCAAGCGTCGTAGTCTGCCAAAAGCGGCTTCATGCGCTCGAGCTGCTTGGCGACCGTCACCGGCCCTTTGCCGTCGAAGCCCTGTTCGGCATTGGCAAAGTGCGTCACGATGTCAACAACCTTGACTCCTTCGATGGCGTTGATTTCTTCAATCACGGCCGCTGCTTGATCGGGCAAAAAACCCAAACGGTTCATGCCGGAATTGACCTTCAGGTGGACCTTGAGGTTGGTGTGGCTCGTTTTCTTAAGCAGTTCAATCTGCCAGCGGGAGTGCACCACGGGCTCAACGTCGAGTCGTTCAAGTTCTGCAATATCTCCTTCGTCGAAAAAACCCTCGATCATGAGGATTCGCTTTGTCCATCCCGCCGCTCGCGCTCTCTGCGCTTCCCTCACTTCAATCAGCGCCAGACCGTCGGCCTGCGCAAAGCCTCTGACGGCGTTTTCCAACCCGTGTCCGTAGGCATTGGCCTTGACGACCGCCCAGAGCGTACGTCCCTGCGCCGCCTCCCTCATGCGGACGATGTTGTGCTGCAGTGCCTCGAGGTGAATCAGTACGGAAATTGGTCTTGGCATTTACTTCTCGATGTTTTCTCGGAGGCGTCAGAAGCCTCCCGCTTTGCTCTGTATCAGTCTTTTTTAGTTGCCGGCAACGTTGCTCAGAACTCAAAACTGAAATCCTACTCGAACGGCACCGAATCGGAAACAGCAGAAGTGTGAATTGCCGAACTTTGCAACACTACGAGGCCTTGGGCAGACAAGTCGCGGAAGCCTTCCATTTCGGGCACTCCGATAACCAGACAGCGTCAAAAGTCACAATTTTTCTTGCTGCCGCTTTCACAGGCTCAATGCTAAACTGCGGCCACGACAATGATCCCGGATGCTCCGTCCGGATTCGTGAGATTCTGACGATATATTTTATGAAGCGCGGTTTCTACAACATTTTGGCGGCACAGTTCCTATCGAGTCTTGCAGACAACGCACTGCTGATCGCCGCCATTGCGCTTTTGGCCAGCATTCAGGCGCCAGACTGGATGACGCCTTTGCTTAAGCTTTTCTTTGTTTTAAGTTATGTGGGACTGGCCGCCTGGGTCGGCATCTTCGCCGATCTGATGCCCAAGGGCCGCGTGATGTTCATCACCAATGCGGTCAAAGTCTTTGGCTGTCTGCTCATGCTTTTCGGTTCCCACCCGCTTCTGTCCTACGCCGTCGTCGGCATCGGCGCAGCAGCATATTCTCCTGCCAAGTATGGCATTCTCACCGAACTTCTTCCCCCTGAAAAACTGGTTATCGCCAACGGTTGGATCGAAGGTCTGACAGTCGTATCCATCATTCTGGGCGTTGTGTTGGGCGGCGTTTTGATCAAGCCTGAAGTGGCGGGTTATGTTCTTCAAACCTTCCACCTGCCTGCAATCGGTCTGGATACCGATCCGGAAGCGGCTCTCTTTATCGTCGGCATCGTCTATGCACTTGCCGCCGCCGTCAACCTGACGATTCCCGACACGGGCGTTCGTTACGCGCGCCCCAACTTCGAGCCGATCGCCTCCATCAAGAATTTCTTCCAGTCCTGCTCTTTGCTTTGGCACGACAAACTCGGGCAGATCTCACTTTCGGTCACCACGCTCTTTTGGGGCGCGGGCGCCGTGCTTCAGTTCCTAGTTCTGAAATGGGCAGAGCAGGCTCTCGGCATGCATCTGTCGGACGGCGCCATACTTCAGGCTGTGGTGTCAATCGGTATTGCTCTCGGTGCCGTGGGAGCAGCAGCCTTCATTCCGCTTAAAAAATCGCTCGTCGTTCTTCCGATGGGCGTGGCCATGGGGCTCGTCGTAGGCGGCGCAAGCTTCTATGACCAGAGTCTCATTCCCGGCGTCGTTGAAATCTTCGGCTCTGAAATCCGCAATGCTGTGATCGGGGCCTGCGCTATCATGATCGCCGTCGGCGTTCTCGCCGGCTTCTTCGTGGTTCCGATGAACGCGCTGTTGCAGCACCGCGGTCACGTGCTGATGAGTGCCGGCCGCTCGATTGCCGTGCAGAACTTCAATGAAAACCTCTCCATCCTTGTGATGCTCGCCGTGTACTCCTTGCTGATTCACCTGGATTTCTCAGTACAGGCCGCCATGGTCATGTTCGGCGCCTTCGTAGCCTTGAGTATGTTCTGCGTCATCCTGCGTCATCGCAGCAACCAGAAAAAGGGCGACAGTCTGCATCTTATCGGCGAAGACGTTCGTCACGAACATCGCATCGAACATTCCTAAACCGCTCTCCATCGAATTCTTGCGAAACGCCCGACAGTTTCCGCTGCTCGGGCGTTTTTCTTTTTTCGATTCAAACCTTCGTTGACTGACGACAAACTGCTTAAGTAGCGCTCCTTGCTCTAATGCTTGCGACTCATGTGTACGACGCGTCAACCATGTTCGCGCTTGATACGACGTGCCCATGCTTTCAGCTTGATCTCAACGATTTGGAAAGGATCGCAAAAATGAAAAAGTTGACTTCTTTGATGGTCCTCATCGGCGGCGCCTGCGTCATGAGCTCTGCCTTGGCCGCCAATCCTGCAAAAGTGATGGTGATGCTTTCGCCAGGTTTTGAGGAAGGCGAAACGGTCGAAATTCTCGACGTATTGCGCCGCGGCGGCTTCGAAGTAGATTCAGTCAGCATTGCCGGTGAGCAAGTCAGCGGCGCACACAAGATCACCATCAAGGCCGACAAAGTCCTCGGCAAGGATCTGAATGCTTACCAAGGTTACGACATGATCGTTCTGCCGGGCGGATGGACGGGTGTTGACAATCTAATTGCCGATCAACGCGTACTTGAACTCGTTCGCCACTACGACAAGTCCGGCAAGTGGGTTGCCGCCATGTGTGCCGCTCCCAACGTCCTGGCCAAAGCCGGCGTCATCCAGGGCAAAACCATCACAGCCTATCCGGGCAAAAAGACCGAACCTTTTTACACGGGCGCCAATTACGTACGCGACACTGTCGTGATTGACGGCAAGATGGTCACCAGCCGCGGCCCGGGCACCGCTCTTCCGTTTGCATTCGCGCTCGTTGATGTTCTGGGCGGCGACAGTGACTTCATCAAGGGACGGTTCCTCTACAACGAAATGAAGCTCTGGCCTGACTGGCAGAAAGGAGCTTATCCGGCACAAGCCAAGAAGTAATTTCGATTTTTCTCCTCAACTCTCAGTCTCCTTCTCTTTGAGCTGTTTGCCGTGCGTAACGTGTTGCGTAGGCAAACAGCTTTTTTTCATTCGTGCGCGCACGAAATCTGTTGTTTTTTAATGATTTTTTTCGAAAAGCGCGCAGTGTCTGACTTCAAGCAAGCTACTTAAGTAACGCCTTGCGGGAAGATTCTCCTGAAACAAAAAGTAGCGCAGCTGAAAGCTGACGCAAAACCACCGGGAGATTCAAATGCACTCTCTTCTTTCCGCTCTTTGCACAAGCCTGCTACTCGTGACAACCGTCGCCAACGCGGCTGACAACGCGATGCTGGCAGAACGCCACGCCAAGCGAGGCGTAGATTGCACGAGTTGCCACGTGAAGTCGCCCAATGACAAACCGACCATGACGCAGTGTCTGGCCTGCCACGGCGTCAGCTATGAAAATCTCGCCAAAAAAACCGACGAGAGCGACATCAATCCGCACGCCACCCACATGGGCGAACCGGAATGTTCCGAATGCCATTCCGGCCACAAGCAACCTCGCCTGGTATGCGACAACTGCCACGAATTCACCGACATCAAGGTTCCGTAAGACCGATCTTTCAATTCCTCTAGGAGAACAAAAATGACATTTAACCGCAGAAGCTTCCTAAAAGCCGGCTTGGCCGCTGCTGTCACCGCTCCCGTCGCGGGCGTTCACGCTGTGGAATACAGCTCCAAGATCAAGTTCGACAAGACGGCCGACGTCGTCATTCTCGGTTACGGCGGTGCCGGTGCCTGTGCTGCCATTGAAGCGCACGATGCGGGCGCCAAGGTCTTGATCCTTGAAAAACTGCCTCAGGGAGGCGGCAACACGGCCGTGTCATCCGGCGGCTTCATGGTGCCGAAGAACGCCGATGAGGCCTATAAGTATCTGAGTGCAACGTTTGAATTCGCCGACAGCGAAAAAGACGATGAACTCGTCAAGACCTTCTGCAAAGAAATCATGGGGGTCAAGGACTTCATCATCGGTTTGAAGCCCGATACCAAGCTGATGATTTACGGTCACGCCGGCTTTAAGTCGCTGCCCGGTTCCGATACCATCGACAAGTACCGTATTCGCGGCAAGAAGCGCGGCGGCGATATGCTCTTTGATCAGTACCGCTATGCTGTTGAAGAAGTCCGCAAGATTGAAGTCATGTACGAAACGCCCGCGCTCGAAATCATCCGCCGCAACGGCGAAGTCGTTGGCGTCGTCGCTCAGAGTAATGGCAAGAGAATCAACATCCGTGCCAACCGCGCCGTGATCCTCACGACCGGCGGTTACGAATACGATAAACAAAGCCTGCGAACCTACGCGCTCGGCAAGGACATCCAGGGTCTGGGCTCGCCCGGTAACACCGGCGACGGTCTGCGCATGGCTCAAACCATGGGCGCGCGTCTCTGGCACATGACCTCCTATTCGTGCCCGGTCGGCATGAAGGTCCCCGGTCTGAAGTCCGCTGTGCAACTCAACATCCTGGCTCCTTCTCACATCTGGGTCGACCAGGACGGCAAGCGATTCGTCAATGAAAAGGGCCTCGATAACCACACCTGCCTGTACGCGGTCAACCAGATGGATCCGATCCGTCACCGTTACCCGCGCATTCCGTGCTACCTGATCATGGACGAAAAGGCCCGCAAGGCAGGCCCCATCTGCGGCGGCGCCACCTCGGGCTACGCTCTGAACCGCGAAAACTACAAGTGGTCGAAGGACAACTCCGCCGAAATCGAAAGCGGCGTGCTGATCAAGGCCGACTCGCTCAAGGAACTCGCCAAGAAGATCAACGTTCCTGGCGAAACACTCGAAGCCACTGTGGCACGTTGGAACAAGGACATCAACAACGGCAAGGACACCGAATTCGGTCGTATCCTCAAGCGCGATCCCAAGGGCAAGACCGCTTTTGCCGGTCGTGAAGCTCCCATCGTTTCCGAACCGCTCGGTGCCGGTCCCTACTACGCCGTTGCTCTTTATCCGACCATGCTCAACACACAGGGCGGCCCGAAGAAGAACGTGCGCGGGCAGGTGATGGATCCGCAGGACAAGCCCATCGCTCGTCTATACGCTGCCGGCGAACTCGGCTCAATGTGGGGCTCCATCTACCAGGGCGCCACCAACAACGCCGAATGCATCGTGTTCGGCCGCATTGCTGGCCGCGCAGCAGCCGCCGAAAAGCCCTGGGCCTAAGTTTCTCTCCTCTCCTGTAGGCCTTCGGGCGCTCTGCTTCCATGCGGGCAGAGCGCCCGATTTCTTTACCGCCGAATCCTACAAAACGCCGCGTTCCAACAGAACTGTAAGAGGAGCCAGCGAAGCGACGTTGTGCACATCGAGTTTGCGATATGCGCCGAGACGATGGACCTGAACCGTGCGTTCGCTGATGCCGAGTTTCAAGGCGATCTGACGATTGAGTTTGCCTTTGGCAACCAACAGAATCACATCGCGTTCTCGTTCCGTGAGTTGAGCGTAGCGCTGCTTCCACTGCGCTTCGTCAATCGGCATGGCTCGTCTGTCGCAGTCTTCCTGCACAACCCAAGCAACGGTTTTGAGCAGTTTTTCCGGATCCACGGGTTTCTGAAGAAAGTCGCGGGCGCCTTCCCGAACGGTGTGTACCGCCATCTCGATGTCGCCGTGCCCCGTAAGGAAAATGATTGGCAAGGGATACTCGCGGCGATTCATCTCGTCCTGCAGTTCCAATCCCGATATGCCGGGCATGCGGACATCGAGAATCAGGCATCCCGGACGTGAAGGCATGTCGCTCGTCAGAAATTCTTTTGCACCGGTATAAGAAGCAACATCCCAGCCCTGCCCGACCAAAAGCATTTCCAGAGCGGCAAGCTGATCGACTTCGTCGTCGACCAGACGAATCAGTGGTTTAACCGGCATCTGCGCCATTGTTTGTCTCCGTCAAAGGCAGTCGAATGCGTGCCACCGTATGTCCGGCTTCCCGCACGATTGAAAAATTTCCTGAAGCGCGTTCGACAAGCGTCCGCACAATCAACAAACCGAGTCCCAGTCCTGATTTTTTACCCGAATGCAACGGGACGGAAGCGTTTTCCAGCGACTTCTTGTCAGTTTGTCCGTTATCCAGCACGGCAATTTCGGCGGTGTACTCATGCCTCGTCAGCACAACTTGGACTTTCGCTTCGTTTTGTACCTGGCAGGCTTCAGCGCCGTTTTTCATCACGTTGGTCAAGCAAAGTTCAAACTCCAACGGATTCCAGCAAATCGAAACGTCCTCGGGCGGGCGACACAGCTCAAATTTCACCTTACGGTACCGCATCTGCATCACCGAAACGATCTTCTCAAGAGCCGAGCCGAGTTCAATCGGTTCTCTTGCCAGATCCTCGTGCCTTGCATAGCGCCGAACCTGAGTGACGATTGAAGTAATGCGTTCGCATTGTCTGAACACCAGTTGCACGGTTTTGTCAATAAGCGGACTGTGCTGTTCATCGTCCTGAAGATACCTATCCAAAGCATTACAGCTGTTGGAAATTGCCGACACCGGACCGTTGATCTCATGAGCAAGCAAACTCGACATCGCGCCGATGACGCTCACACGTTCAAACTGCGACAGTCGCTCTTTGGTACTCTGCACTTCCTGCATGGCGTCCTTTTCTTTTTGGATGGATTGCCGTAGCTCACGGGTGCGCACATCGACCAAGTGGCTGACTCTTCGTCCATGCCACATCATGCCGAGAACCGCCATCAAGAATATCGCGATAAAAGGCCAGTATTTCTGTAAGAAGTCGCCGACCGACTGAATTCGTAAATAGGCGTATGGACCGGCCTTGAGCGATTTGTACAATTCATCAACCTTGAGGAAATCCGAAGCCACACCCCAGGCAACGCCATCTTTCGTAGGCGGCATCGACAGCAAGGCAACGGTAAAGTCCCGGCTGGCCTGCCAAGGCGCCATCGTCGTTGCCACAAACGTCCAATTCGGATAGAGCTCCGTTGAACGCAAGCAGGCAAATCGTCCCTCGTTGGGCTTAAGTCCTATCGGGCGGAATTGCGCCACCAAATCCGGCTCTGTTTGCTTTAATTCCTCCACTGTGCAGACACGCACCAGGGCAATATCGGCACGACCGTCCTGAACCGCAAGCAACAGTTTTTTCATTGGCGAACCCGCCGCCACGATTTCCTTGAAAAAGCTGTCAGGATCATATCCCTGAGCGGCAACTTCTCCCAACGGAACATACACGCCGGAAAACCCGCGCTCGAAGTTAGCAGCGGCACGCCTACCTCGCATGTCCGCCACGGTTTTGATAGGAGATTCGTTGGGTACCATAAAAACGGTACCGACGGCTTCGTTGGGATCAGGAGCCAGCGGCGTCGTCATGGTCGCCAAATCCTTCAACCCTCGGCGAAAAACGCGTCGATAAAAACCGGAAGCTCCAATGAAAAATTCAAACTCGTTGTTCCGAACGCCGCGTTCAAGATCTTTGACAAGATAGTTTTGAATCCGAATGTTGTACTGCGGCAGCCTGAGCTGCAAATACTCGAACGTATCCTGAAAGCCTTTTCGTTCCGACGGCGAAAAACTGCTCTCGATATAGCCGATGCGAAGCAGCGGGCGAGCATCAGTTTTAGGTGCGATTTCGGCTGAAAACGAAGGCACCGTAGTCGTCAACAGGCAGGATGCAAAAATCGATACCAAAATCCGCTTAAACAGCATGACAAGAAAAGGCTGATATCCGTTGGAGACAAGCAAGAAATCGAGCAAGCGGAAAATGCCCGTATATCAGGCTATTTTAGCGAAACCAAAGCCTCGTTTATTACTAAGTTCTCATTTTTCTTAAGTTTTATAAATGAACTTTTATAGCATTCAGTTCCTGACTCTATTCAGCGTCTTTTATCTGTTTTGCCTGTCATTTTTATGGCTTATTTGTGAATCTTTATACCAAACTAATCCAATCTTTTTACCCGACTGTCTTTCTCTTTAGCTCTTGACAGCATCAACGATTGATCTGTTATGATGGCCACCGTTGACGTTGTTGTGCACGTCAAATTCGAGAGACTTTTTACCGATTGCGAGAATCCGATATGGCTACCGAGATCCTTACCGTGTCCGATCAGTTTTCCCATTCCGCCCGCCGGAAAGCTGTCTGTACATTCCTACGCAGTTTCGCCGGTTCCGGTGACACCCACTTTCTTTTTTCCCACAGCCCATCAACCGACGGAAAAACCGTTTGGCTTGGCGAATGCGCACCTTCCGACGAGAGTTTTGAAACACTGACGCTCGGTCATGGCATCCACGAAATGATGCATGTAGCGCATACCGATTTTTCAGCTGCTCAAGGCATTCACCACCTCACGCAACGTCTTTTGAATGTCATCGAAGACGTCCGCATTGACAAACTCGGTGAAGAAAAGTCCCCCGCCTACCGTATCTGGCGAGAACATCTTGCAGAGTACCGTGAAGCTGACGGCACGTTGCGCGCGGTTTCTTCGCCCGCTTTGACGCAGTCCCCCATCGAGAGCGTCGTGACATGGCTGCACACGGAGCTAATGGCACACGCGGGTTACCGTTGGGCATTGCGCAATCTCTCGCACACGCGTGATTTGGTAAAGCCGATGCCGTCATCGATCAAACGAGTCCTGGTTGAGGAAGCCTTGAAGGTCAACAAAGCAAATTCCACAAACGATTGTCTCAAAATCGCGAAAAAACTATTCAAGATTCTCACGGACCTCAACGACGACCAACAAAAGAAACTGTCGTTTGTCCAAGAATTAGATTCCGGGATGACGGCCAGCCTCTTTAGTGAAAACGACATCGGAAGTACTCCGTTGGACGACCCGATGCAATTTATTGAAAAATTGTTGTCATCACCCGAAAACAACAACGCATCGGGTTCAAAAATGATGCGTCAATCGGGACTCGGAGCTGCTGCAGACTTTTGCGGCAGCGGCATTTGTACCACTCCACCTGAACCGAAATACCGCTTGAATCGCTGGCCGTTAGATGCTGCCGAACTTAAGAACGGAACGCTTCACCGTGAGTTCATTCGGCAGTATGAGAAGGCTCGGGAAAGCCTCGGCTGCCTCGTTCAACAATTTTCAAAGCTTCTGAGGACAAAAGATTATTTTGCCGGCTATGGATTAGTAAGGTCCGGAGCTGATCTGCGCGACGACTGGATTGATGCAATTGCCTGTTCCGATCCGCGTCTCTTTGAAGTCGCAGCAACGGGAAGAAGTATTAGTTCGGAAATTTGTGTGCTGCTGGATCGATCGGGTTCCATGGGTGTCTCGACCATGACGGTCTCCAAAGTTGCAGTAAACGCCTTGGTGCGAGCCATTGATCGCATCAAAGGGGCGACTTCACGCGTGGCTCTTTTCCCTGGGTTATGTAATGACCATGTAGCGCTTGTCAAAGAGACAAGTGAACCGCTCAACTCTCTTGAAAGCAAGTTGCCCTCAATTGACGCGTACGGCTCCACGCCAATTCAGGAGGCTATGTGCTGGGGGCTGGATTCTTTTAAAAATTCTCGGGCCCGCGACAAACTTCTTTTGGTGATCACCGACGGCCGATTCAACGCTCAATACTCGCAGAGCATGGAAGAAAAACTCAAAAGTGCCGGCGTCGAATTCGCCCTGATGTCAATCGGCATCAACAACAGCGATGCAGCAAAAAATCACGTCCTGGTACACAAGACTGATGAAATCAACCAGGGGCTCCTGCAGCTGATTTCTCGGACTGCTTTTGTGAAAGCGCTTCGCAGATAGAAAAAGTCCCGAACAGTTATCTAGACCTGCCGGGACTGGAATTTTTTAGCCGGAAACTGAAGCTTTAGAGCTCTTCGCCGTATTTTTCAAGGCACTTCTTGAGATGCACCTCTTCTCCGAGATCGTCATAGCATTCAAACGGCTGATGAATCCAGGGGCTGTCCTTGAACGTGATCACGCTGTAATCAGGCTTGAAAACAGAGCAGGCCTTCACCCACAACACGGCAACGCGGATTTCCGTGACTTCCGGATAACACTTGCGAAGATGCGCCACAACGCGGCGGATCGTTTCTCCGGAATCACACAAGTCGTCGACCAACAGAAGCTTCCCCTTGAGCTCCGATACGCCCGTAATGTACTTGGCGATGTCAAGATCGCCCTGTACAGTTCCTGCAGCTTCGCGGTAGGAACTCGTGGTCATAATCGCCAGCGGCTTGCCGTAAATACGGCTAAAAAAGTCCCCGGGACGCATGCCGCCGCGCGCGAGGCACAGCAAAGAATCAAACTGCCAACCGCTTTTGGCCACGCGAGCCACAAGGCGTTCGCAAAGTTCAATATAGGTATTCCAATCAAAATGGGCGTGGGTGGTTTCAGCCATGTCTGCTCAATGAATTGTGGGTTTGGTACGTCAAAAGGCGGAGTCCGCTGGGGAAACCGCCTTTTTGCTCTTAATTGCTGTGCGATTTTAACGCAGGGGCGCGCAGAGGTGAAGCTTCTCGGTCAAAACGCCCCTCTGTTCATTGAACTTACGCGAAGGGATCGTTCAAAAGGATCGTTTGGTTGCGATCCGGGCCTGTGGACACGAGAGCGATCGGGCATCCGGCTACTTCAGAGAGTCGCTGCAGATATTTCTGCGCCGAAGCCGGAAGATCTTCCCAACGAGTCACACCGAATGTGCTTTCGTTCCAGCCTTCGAACTCTTCGTAAACCGGTTCGCAAGCGGCGGCAGCGTCAGCACCATAAGGCATCAGATCGACCCTTTCACCGTTAACGGTGTAACCCACACCGAGCTTGACAGTCTTCATGCCGTCGAGCACGTCAAGCTTCATGATGGCGAGCCCAGTGAGACCGTTGATCTGCACAGCGCGGCGAAGTGCGGCACCGTCAAACCAACCGCAGCGACGCGGACGCCCCGTCACAGCACCAAATTCGTTGCCTTTGCGGCGCAGTTCTTCGCCCACTTCATCAAGAAGTTCGGTCGGGAACGGACCGGAACCAACACGCGTGCAGTAGGCCTTGGTGATACCGAGCACGTAGTTCAGGCGATTGGGACCGACGCCGGCACCGGCGCAAGCCGAACCGGCCACCACGTTCGAGGACGTCACAAAAGGATAGGTGCCGTGGTCAATGTCGAGCATCGTGCCTTGAGCGCCTTCAAAGAGGAACTGCTTGCCCTGATCCATCTGCGCATTGAGTTCGGCGCTGATGTCGGTCACGAGCGGACGGAGACGTTCGGCATAACCGAGCGTCTTGGCGATCACTTCTTCGGGATCGAGCGGTTCGGCATGCAGATAATTCTTCAGCGTAAAGTTATGCAGATCCATCACAGCACGCACGCGTTCGGCGAAGCGTTCCGGATCGAACAGATCAGCCACTCGCACGCTGCGGCGAGCCACCTTGTCTTCGTAGGCCGGACCGATGCCGCGGCCGGTCGTGCCGATTTTGTTGGCACCGAGCGCAGCTTCTCGGGCATGATCGAGCGCCACGTGGTAGGGCATGATCAGAGGAGCGTTGCCCGAAACGCGAATGCGCGGTTCTGCATCCACCCCGTGGCTCTTGAGTTCTTCGATTTCAGAGAAAAAAGCTTCGGGAGAAAATACGACGCCGTTACCGAGATAGCAACGAGATGTCGGATGCATAATGCCCGACGGGATCAGGCGCAGAATCGTCTTTGCGCCGTTGATCACGAGGGTGTGGCCGGCGTTGTGACCGCCGTTGAAGCGAACGACGCCGTCAACGCGCTCGGTGAGCCAATCGACAACTTTGCCCTTGCCTTCGTCACCCCACTGGGCACCGACTACCACGACATTTTTAGACATTGGGACTCCTTCCATCCGGAATTCAGAGGGCCTTAAGTTCAAAGCCCAAAGAGGTTCTAACTAATTCTTTCGTAATCACAAACTGTTCAAGCACGTCCTCGTCACGCTCGCCGGGCAGCAAGCGCACAACGATGTGCCCTTCGTCGCGAAGCTTTTCAACCTGTGCTTCCAGGTCGCGGGCTAGCGGTCCGCGTGCGACAACGGCTTGCGGACGATGCGAAGCAGCCACCTGGAGTCCTGCCAGAGCTCGCAGGTATACGGTAAAGCCGCAGGCCGGCCGCGAACGGCCGAATGCCAAACCCACACCATCATAGCGCCCGCCTCTCAAAACCGCCTGAGCATAATTCGGTATGTTCACCGAGAACGTGATGCCCGTGAGGTATTGATAGCCGTGCACGTCACAGAAGTCGACGCTCACTTCGTCGGCACCGCAGATGTTTGCCAGCTCGCGAACTTCCCGCAAAGCTTCCTGAATCTCAGGCTTTTGCGGCAGCTCGCGCTCAAGTATATCGAGAACAGAAACATCTCCGAAAGTCCGAAGCAAAAGCTGCAGAGCCTGCTGCACTTCCGGATCGAATCCGACGGCAGCTTCAGCTAACGCAACCGGATCCTTCATGCGAAGTGCCCGTACCACCCCGTGCACACTTTCGTCTGAAATTCGCTCTCCCATCAAGGCGTGCAAAATCGCCATGTGGCCGATGTCGATATGTACGACATCAATGCCAAGCTTTTTGAGAGTGCGCACTGCCAACGTCATGATCTCAGCGTCGGCCTCAATACCGCTGGCACCGAACAATTCAACGCCGGCGACAACAGGTTCGCGGCTTGCCAGCGGGTGCATCGGTCGAGCGTGCAGGCAACTGCCGGCATAACACAGACGACTTACGCCCTTTCGACCCAGAATATGCGCATCGATACGCGCGCACTGCGGCGTCATGTCGGCACGGATGCCGATCGTGCGCCCCGTCCCCGGATCCATGAATTTGAATGTGCTGTTATCCAAATCGCTGCCGCTGCCGGTCAAAAGAGAATCAACGTACTCCACCATCGGCGGCTGAACCAATTCAAAGCCGTGCACCTTAAAAAGGTCAAGGCATTTGCGTCGCATCGACTCGAGTACGCGAGCTTCGCGGGGCAGAATATCCGCGAAATGCTCCGGAATAAGCCAACTGATCATATGTTTTGAACGCTCTTGTCTAAACGGTCAACCTCATGGGCAAAAGCGCTCCTCCCTTATGAAAATTTATGTTTTTTACGCCTCAGGCTCGTCACTTCCAGTAGAGCGTGATCAGCCAGACTGCCGCCAAACCTCCTGCCACCAGCACCGCAGCAATGCGGACAAGTACGGCATCAGGTAAATCTGCGGCTGTCTTAACTGCCTGCTTCCACTTGGCAGGAGCCACCAACGGAAGAATTCCTTCGAAAACCGCCATGAAGCATAGCGCCAGAACGAGAGTTTTCATTGCCGTCGGCCTGTTTTTTTATTCTCCCTTGGAGTTCTTGAGATAATCAAAGAACTCGCCCGAACCGTCAAGAACGATCATATCGGTCGACTTGCCGAAACTCTGCTTGTAAGCTTCGATATTGCGGTAGAACTTTGCAAACTCGGGATTGCGATTGAAGGCTTCGGCATAGACGGCATTGGCCTGAGCGTCCCCCTCACCCTTGATTTCCTGAGCCTGACGATAGGCTTCAGCAAGAATCACTTCGCGTTCACGATCGGCCTGTGCGCGAATGCCCTCGGCTGCCGCTGCGCCCTTGCTGCGTTCTTCACTCGCCACGCGCTTGCGTTCGGCTTCCATACGGCGATACACGGACTCGGAAATTTCCGGCGTGAAATCAACGCGCTTCAAACGCACATCCACAATATCGATGCCGATGTCTTGTACGCGAGCCTGCAACCCCTTCTGGATTTCGTTCATGGCCTTTTCACGGTCGCGGGACGTGATTTCGTTGACCGTTCTGCGGTTGACGGTCTGATTGAGCACATCGCGCAAAAGAGCCGCCACACGGTCCTCGGCAGCGCGTTCATTACCAATGAAAGACACCCAGTACTTGCGAGGATCGGCAATACGCCAGCGCACAAAACTGTCGATAAGCAGGTTCTTCTTTTCGCTCGTCTGGACCAAATCGGCGTTGGGAGCATCCAATGTCAAGATGCGTTTGTCGAGATAAACAATGTTCTGAAGCGGAGCCGGAAGCTTTACATAAAGCCCAGGTTCGCTTTTAACGTCTTTCAGTTCACCCAGAGCAAACACGAGAGCGTATTCGCGCTCGCCCACCGTATAAAGGCACAATTCGGCGGCACCCACCGCCACCACGGCAGCAACCAAAAGGGAAGTCAGTTTCTTCATAGTGTTCGTTCCCCCTCAAATCAACGGATGCGCTCGCGCGACAAAGTACGAGAGGCCTCCGGCTGCGGGGAGGGTTGAGCAATCGGAGCAGCGGTTACAGCAGTACCGGCTGCGGCATTGTTTTGAGCTTGCGTCTTGGCTGCCGAGGCGCTTTGCTCAAGCAGCTTGTCAAAGGGCAGATACAGGAGATTGCTCGCGCCCTTGGACTCCACAAGCACCTTCTTGGTGTTGCTGTACACGTCGCGCATCGCGTCAATATAGATTCGATCGCGCGTGACCTGCGGGGCCTTTTCATATTGTTCAAGCACTTTGCCGAATCGTTCTGCATCGCCTCGTGCAGTTTCAACCACACGAGCCTTGTAGGCTTCGGCCTCCTGATTAAGACGTGACGCCATACCGCGCGCCACCGGCACCACGGCATTGGCGTACGCCTGACCTTCATTGATCTGACGTTCGCGATCCTGCCCCGCCTTAACGGCGTCATTGAAGGCAGCCTGCACTTGCTGCGGGGGCTGAGCGTTTTGTATGGCAACGCTCATTACCTCAATTCCCGTCTGATAACGGTCCAACATCGCCTGCATGGCCACCTGAACGGCAGACGCAATTTCCTGCTTGCTTTCAAAAAGCACCGAGTCCATGGTCTTGCGGCCGACCACTTCACGCATAGCCGATTCGGCGGCGTCAAACACGCTGCGGTCCGGGTCGCGACTGCGGAAAAGATAATCCTTGGCAGCATGCGGCTTGATGCGGTACTGCACGTTGAACATGACGTCAACGATGTTTTCGTCGTCGGTGAGCATCAGAGCTTCCTTCAAACGCTGCGTCGTACCGCGCATACCGATTTCGGCTTTACGCACACTCGAAACATCGACAATTTCGACATCCTGCACCGGCCAAGGCAGGCGCCAGTTGATGCCAGGCGCGCTGTCCTGGGTGTACTTGCCAAACGTCGTCACCACGCCGATCTGGCCTTCGGGAACGATGTAGATGCCGCTGGCAAGCCAAGCAATGGCAGCTACACCGATCAGTCCGGCAATACCTCGTACAGAAAACGATTTCGGATCACGTCCGAAACCGCGGCGGGCGCGGGGCGTTCGCGGAGGCGGCGGCGTTTGATGGTCATCCTGACGCCAAGCAGGCTGTTCTTCCTCCCGAGGCGTTTCGTCGTCGCGACGAGACTGCCATGCGTCCTGGCTTTGACGATTGCCTCGAGGATCCTTTTGCCCCCCGAGAATCGAATTGACCATACGGTTGAAATCGTTCCAAAGCTGATCAAGGTCGTTGCCTTCGTTACGGTTGCCCCGACGATCGCTCATATTGTTTCGATCGTTGTCGGAAGCCTGACGATCGGCCTCTTCTCGTCTTCTGTTTTCATCATTCGGATCAGGTTGAGTCTGATCCTGTCTTTGCTGATTTTCTTGTTCGTCATTGCGGGGTTTGTCAGAGCCCGCAGAACGGCCCCATTGCGGGTCATTGAATGACATGGAAGTATCCCTGTTTCCTGATTGTTCTATCGCATTCGATTCGCCCGAAATCCCTGACGGCAGAGACGTCGGGCAACTGTTGCAGTTTAGCATTGAGCCTTGTGGCCACCGACGGTAATAAGCCCTTGTTTAACCGCTTGTTACGAACGCTCACGAAGCGGCCTCAAAAAGCGTTATGACAAGCCCGAACGCTTTCTCAGAGAAGAGCTTCTAGCTCCTTGAGCGCCTCGTCGTCGCTTTTGGCCGCTGGTCTCTGATCTTCCCAGAATTCGGGTTCACGCGGCACGCTCGCATTCTCTTCACGAACCTTGGCAGCCTCTTGCGCCAAAACTTCGCGCAACAGATCCAGACCGTCTCCAGTGGCAGCACTCATGGTCACCGAACGAACTGTTCCGTCAGCGTTTCGCTGCACGGCTGGTTCCAGTCCGGATAGATCGCACTTGTTGTAGACCACGATTTGGCGAATGTCGTCGGCGCCGATCTGCTTGAGTACGGTTGCCACCGACGCCATCTGCTCTTCGCGCACGGTACTGGCCGAATCCACAACATGAAGAAGAATGTCTGCGTGAACGGTTTCGTCAAGCGTCGACTTAAAGGCTTCCACCAACTGATGCGGAAGTCCTCGGATAAAGCCCACTGTATCGGAAAGTACTACAGTCTGTTCGTCACTCACCCAACAACGTCGCGCTGTTGTATCAAGCGTGGCAAACAATTGATCCGCAGCATAAGCCTTCTCGCGCACCAAACGGTTAAAGAGCGTTGATTTTCCCGCGTTGGTGTAGCCCACAAGACTCACTGTCGGCGTATCGCCCTTCATGCGGGAGCGTCGTTGCGTATCACGCTGTCGGGAAAGTTTTTTGAGCTGCTCGCGCAACATTTTGACGCGAGCACCAATCATGCGTCGGTCAAGCTCAATCTGCTTCTCGCCGGGACCACCCGTTTTACCAAGACCACCGCGTTGCCTCTCCAAGTGCGTCCAACCGCGAACCAACCGCGTGGATAGATGCTCAAGACGAGCAAGCTCCACCTGCAGTCGCCCCTCTTTGCTCTTGGCACGGCGACGAAAGATTTCGAGAATCAGTTCGGTACGATCAAGAACAGGAAGTTCGGTGACGTTAGCAATGTTGCGCTGTTGCGCAGCCGACAGTGCTGCATCGAAAACGATGCAGTCGGCACGGGCGCCTTTGGCAAGCATTTTAATTTCTTCGATCTTGCCGCTGCCCAAGTAGGTTGCAGGATCAGGCTTATCGCGTCGGGCCTGAATGAGCCCGACTGGTTCGAGATTGTCGGAACTTACGAGCTCGGTGAGTTCTTCGCCGGCATCGAAATGTCGTTCTCGGCCAACTGCAACCGTCACAAGAAAAGCGCGGGCTGCCTCAGCTTCCCGCGCGCTGTCAAATTGAAATTTTGTCAACTCAGTTGAGAACCTCGCGGGGTTCTGATTGCTGAATGATTAAGGAAGAACCGTACCGGTGTTCGGAATGCTTACGGGACGAGTTGGAACGACCGTGCTGATGGCATGTTTGTAGACCATCTGCGTAACCGTGTTGCGAAGCAAAACAACGTACTGATCAAACGATTCGATCTGCCCCTGCAACTTTATGCCGTTAACAAGATAGATCGAAACCGGAATGTGTTCTTTACGAATCGCGTTCAGAAAAGGATCCTGAAGAAGCTGTCCTCTGCTTGCCATTTTGTATTCTCCGTCACGTCCGGCCCTGCTGCGACGACCTCCCTGTCGAGAAAAGCACTGAACCGGGACATGAAAATTGTTGTTGTGTTGTTATCAGCACACAGACGAACAGCACCAGTCGTTCGTCTGAATGGACTGCTACCAATCTAAAAAGAAGCGGCTGTTATAAAAAGCGCAAGCCGCCCAATGCATCGTAGTGCAGATTGTATCCGCAAGACAGAACGTTTTGGCTCAAAATGTGCGCAAAATGTTGCTGTCCTCGTTCTTTTTCGCAAATCACCCGTGAAAAAGAACGAATCCAGCAATCACTTCTTCTTTTCGTCCTCGGCGTATGGATTGCGATTGGTCTTCAATTCCACACGCAAAGGCGTCCCCGCCAAATTAAACGCATCGCGGAAAACGCCTTCCAAATAGCGCTTATAGCTGTCGCTTACTGCGTCGAGACTGTTGCCGTGAATGACAATCACGGGCGGGTTCATCCCGCCCTGATGCGCATAGCGCAGTTTCGGACGGGTGCGGCCGACACGCGGAGGCTGTTGCTGCTCCACTGCAGCCATCATCACGCGTGTCAAACGCGGCGTCGAGAGCTTGGCAAAGCTCGCAGCATGAGCGTCTTTGACGGCCTTCATCAGATGATTAAGACCGTTGCGTTTCAATGCTGAAATGTGAATGAATCGAGCCCAGCGCAGGAAGTGGAACTTGCGCTCAATATCAAGATCAACCATCGAGCGCTTGTAGCTATCAACACCGTCCCACTTGTTAACAGCAACCACGAGTGCACGGCCCGCTTCAAGAGCATAGCCTGCAATCTGAGCGTCCGAAGCGGCAATGCCTTCGGTGGCATCGAGCACCAAAATGCAGACGTTGCAGTTTTCGATGGCCTGCAACGTCTTCACGACCGAGAACTTCTCGACCGCTTCAAACACACGCCCCTTGCGACGCAAACCCGCCGTATCAATCAGCCGGAACGGAATGCCGTCGGCTTCGAAGTCAACCTTAATGGCGTCGCGCGTCGTTCCCGGCATGTCGTAAGCAATCAGGCGATCTTCCCCCAAAAGCGCATTGGCAAGCGTGGATTTACCCACATTGGGACGGCCAGCCAGGCAGACTTTAATGCGTTTGGGAGCGTCAGGACTCTCTTTTTCCTCTTGCTCGGGCCGATTAAATTCCTCGGGCAGTTCGCCCAAGACCTTTTGCATGAGCGGCAACACGCCGTGGCCGTGTGTAGCCGAAATACGAATCGGCTCTCCCAGACCAAGTTCATAAAACTCGGCGGCATGTTCGGTAGCCAATCCTTCACACTTGTTGACCGCAAGGTAAACAGGACGCTGACAGGTACGCAAACGCTGCATGATGCGTTCATCGTGCGGAGTCAAACCGGCACGTGCGTCAGTGACAAAAATCACCACATCGGCTTCGGCAATAGCCGCTTCAGCCTGGTCGGCCATTTCGCGGACAATCCCTTCAGACTTTACGGGTTCAAAACCGCCCGTGTCCACGACAATGTATGGACGGGGGCCCACACGCCCCTGACCGTACTGCCGATCTCGGGTCAAGCCCGGGAAGTCGGCCACGATCGCGTCGCGGCTGCGGGTCAAACGGTTAAAGAGCGTCGACTTGCCGACATTCGGACGTCCGACGAGAGCGACAACAGGAAGCATAAAAATCGGTCTTGCGGTTACTTGGTAACGGTAATGTAGGAAATCTGACCTTCATCGGTCTGGAATATCGCGCCCTTGCCCATGGAAATCGGAGGCACGCGCACGGCGCCGCTCACAGACGTGCGGCCGACAAACTTACCTGTCTTAGGATCCAGGAAGTGCACCACGCCGTCGTAGTCGCCAACGGCAATCACGTCATCCAAAACTGTAACAGCAGAGGGAGAGCGCCACAAAAGGGCGGAATTCTGCCAGACAAGTTCTCCCGTTGCATAGTCGTAGGCGTTAATTTCGCCGCGTGCCGTTGTCACATAAACACGGCCGCCATCAGTCACAGGACCGCTCACAGCGTCAACAGCAGCACGCCACAACGGACGACCGTCTTTGGCACTGATGCAAAGGATGCCGCCCTGGAAAGCCGCAGCGCACATCATGTTCTGGTCCACCAAGGGAGTACCGACGACGTCGCACAAACGTTCAACTTCCGTGATGCCCTTGGGCTGAGCAACAACAATGTCGAAAATCGTTTTGCCCTGACCGTCGAGAGCTAGCAGGCGTCCGTTGGCCTGACCGACCAGAATACCGGCAGGTGAAAAGCGCATCTGAGAGGCAGCGCGCACGGTAAGAGCCGGAACCTGAGACTGATAGCGCCAGCGGCGTTCGCCGGAAGTAGCATCAAAAGCCGTGATACGGGTGTCGGCCGTACGCACAATCACAAAGCCCGCACCGACAAGCGGCGGAACACTCATTTCAGAGGATAAACGAGCGCTCCAAAGTTTCTTGCCGGTGGCATCAAACACTTCAACTTCACCCTTGACAGTACCAACGGCCACGAACTCACCGTCACTGCCCACGCCTGCAGAAATTTCCGCATCCGTTTCTACGGCCCACTCTTCCTCACCCGTCTTCGGATCAAGTTTGTAGAGCGTGTTGCCGCCGGCAGTGTAAAGTCCGGACTGCGTCAAAAACGGCGTTAAAAGACCGGTGACACTGCTGCCGACAGACTGAGACCAGACGCGGTCGGAAGACACGAGTTCGTTGATACTCTCGAGCTCGGCGGGTTCATGCGAAGTCGAGCTACAGCCGACCAGAGCCAAACCGCACACTGCCGCCATCGTCAGCACAACACGTTTGAATTTGATGTTCACGAGCACACTCCCGTTTGCGAAGCGACGCTACAAATTCTCGCCGGCGCCCCTTCAAAAACTAGATTGATTTTTAGGACTTCTTTTCCGGCAAAGCCTGAATCTTGAGACTCAGCAAGGCAAGAAGTTCGCCGGAAGCGCGGTCACGCTCCAGAGCGTCTTCCCAGCATTTGCGAGCGCCTTCCACGTCGCCCAAAGCCAGAAGAACATCACCTCGGCGATCCAACACAAGCGGCATCTGCGCCTGTGCCGGATCAATGGCGTCAATGGCTGCCTTGGCTTTATTAGCATCCTTAGCGTCAAGTTCAACTCCGGCCAAACGTACACGCGCAACAGTCGCGTATTCGGGATGTCCGCCTTCGTTAATTACCCAGTTAAGGGCCGCACGGGCAGCGTCAAGATTGCCCGCCTTCTGTTCGACGTTGGCCTTCATGAGAGCTGCCAGCGAAGCAAAAACATGGCTCGAATATTCCTTCATCAAGCCGTCGGACAGAGAACGAACGTTTTTCTCGTCGTTTTGCACGTAGGCATTCTGAAGCTGTACGTACGCCACCGTTGCCTTGCCACCCTGATAGCGCTTGTACCAATGCCAGCCGTTGTATCCGGCAAAAGCCAAACAAATCACGGTGATGCAACTCAATGTGAGGTTACCCCACTTATCCCACCAAGCCTTAAGTTGTGCAAGGGACTCTTGTTCTTCTAAATCGTATGCCATAGGTGCAATTACTTTCCGATGTTGCGAGCCTCAAAAGATAGGCTCAAAAAACGCATCTGTACTCAAAGCGCCGCTGTAGGTCGAACCAAATGCAGCGCAAAACAATAGACTATTGTAGCGACTTGAAGGACGCCTTAATTGAAATCGCCTTCCTTGGTCGAACCGAAAATTTCTGAAAGCGACTCAATACCAATCGTCATCTGTTCGGCAAACTGCTGGTTGCCCTGCGCGTCGCGCAATCTCTTGATGGCGACCTGACCGGCGTTGACCTCGTTTTCTCCGCAGACCACAGCCCACTGAGCGAGAGACTGGTCGGCGCGCTTCATACTCGACTTAAAGGAAGTGCTGCCGGCATGCACAATCACTCTGTGACCTGCATCGCGCAACTGTTCACCGATTTGCCGCGCCACCAGCTCCGTATGCCCGCCTTGGTGCACCACATAAATTTCGCAGGACGCCACAGGCGTATCGCCGCCGGCGGCACGGACAAGTTCAATCACGCGTTCAGCACCAATGGCAAAACCGGCAGCGGGCGTCGCCCGGCCCCCAAGTATCTCAATCAAAGGATCGTAGCGACCACCGCCGCAGATTGTTCCCTGACTGCCGAGCTGATCCGTCACCCATTCGAAAACCGTGTGGTTGTAGTAGTCCAGTCCACGCACCAAGCGGGGATTGATCGTATATTCGATGCCAAGGGCCTGCACGCCCGCTTCGAGAGTCCCAAGGAATCGACGGGAGTCCTCTCCGAGGAAATCAAGCAGACGCGGTGCGGCTTCCACCATCGCCTGCATATCCGGGTTTTTCGTATCGAGGATTCGGAGAGGATTGGTTTCAAGACGGCGACGGGCGTCTTCGTCAAGTACGTCGTAATTATCTTTGAGATAAGCAACCAGAGCCTCGCGGTGACGCGCACGTTCTTCAGTCGCACCAAGACTGTTGAGCTGCAAGCTTGCCTTGATGCCGAGATTCTTCCAAAGACGGGCCGTCAGCGAGAGCAGTTCGATATCCACATCGGGACCGGCAAAGCCCAATGCTTCGCAACCGAATTGGTAGAACTGGCGATAACGGCCGCGCTGAGGACGTTCGTGGCGGAACATCGGGCCGAAATACCACAGACGTTGCGGTGCGTTGTAAGTGATATTGTGCTCAATGGCGCAACGGCACACGGCGCTTGTGCATTCCGGACGCAGAGTAAGCTGTTCGCCGTTCATCGAATCGGTGAAGGAATACATTTCCTTTTCAACGATGTCGGTGGCCTCCCCCACACCACGGGAAAAGAGACCCGTTGCCTCAAGAATGGGCGTGCGAATCTGGCGGTAACCGTAGCTCGCCGCCACGGAACGCGCCGCATCCTCAAACTTTTCCCATACACCGGCATCTTCGGGCAACATATCGTTCATGCCCTTGATCCCGGTAATTTTGATTTTTGCCATTGTTCTGTCCTTGTTCTTGTCTGTATTCACTACGCGCTGCGGTGTCTGACCTTGCTTATCTGCCACCCCAACGCTCAGCCACGTACGCTTCGATCATGGCCTTGAATTCGTTCATGATGTCATCCCCCTTTAGGGACGCTTTCTTGACACCGTCGCAATAGACGGGAGCAACCGGCGATTCTCCGCGTCCCGGAAGACTGATACCGATATCTGCGTTGCCGCTCTCACCCGGTCCGTTGACCACACAGCCCATCACTGCCACCGTCATGGTCTCAAAACCCGGGGCCGTCTGTCGCCATTGCGGAGTCTTTTCACGCAGAAATTCCTGTGTCTGCGCTGCCAATTTTTGGAAAAGATCGCTTGATGTTCTGCCGCAGCCCGGGCAGGACACTACCAGAGGAGAGAAGTGCCGCAACCCCATGCTCTGGAGCAGTTCCTGAGCCACATAGACCTCTTCTTCCCTGGCCTTTCCGGGAGCAGGCGTAATCGAAATGCGAATCGTGTCGCCGATACCTTCGGACAACAACACCGATAACGCCGCCGAGCTCGCCACGATGCCCTTAGTTCCGCCTCCCGCTTCCGTTAGCCCCAGATGCAAGGCCCAGGGAGCCAGCTTAGAGAGTGAGCGGCATACAGCCACTAGATCCTGCACATCGCTTACTTTCGTCGAGAGTATGATGCGATCGGCAGGAAGGCCAAGATCCACGGCTTTTAGCGCACTCTGATGCGCACTCTGCACAATCGCATCCAACGTCACCGCACGAACTGAGCGAGGCTGACCGGCCCCTCGATTGGCTTCCATCAGCTGCGAAAGCAATTCCTTATCAAGCGACCCCCCGTTTACGCCGATGCGAACCGCCTTGCCGTTATCGATCGCAATACGGATCATCGTTGCAAAGTTGTCATCGTGCTTGGCACCCTTGCCCACGTTGCCAGGATTGATACGGTACTTGGAAAGCGCTGCGGCACAAGCCGGATAGTCCGTCAACAATTTGTGGCCGTTGTAGTGAAAGTCTCCCACAAGCGGCACATAAAATCCCTCGGCATCAAGCTGCGCGCGAATTTCGGGAACGGCCAGAGCTGCTTGAGGCGTATTTACCGTCAAACGCACCAATTCGCTGCCGGCTCGGGCAAGTGCTTTCACCTGTTCGACCGTATCGGCCACATTTTCGGTTGCGGTATTAGTCATTGACTGGACCACAACCGGCGCTCCTCCTCCCACTGTCACCGTAACGGGACCGTTTTGAATCTTGACGGCATGCGTTTTGCGTCTGGGCTGCCAAACAGCGTCAGAACATTTGTCCGGGTACACGGGAATCGTCTTGTCGGACATTTCGGGAATCCTTTATTGAAAGACTCGGTCGTCAGACGCGGTCTTTTTGCTGTTCGGGCAGGATGCCAAAAGCGCGCTTTTGCTCAAGCAGACGTTCGGCTCGCCGCGTTCTGTCCTTGACTTCGCCGGCAAGCTGACCGCAGGCTGCATCTATGTCGTCGCCTCGCGTCTTGCGAATCGTCGTGACAATGCCCGCATCGTTCAAAATCTTGGCAAAAGCAAGCACCGTCTCTCGCTCCGGACGCTTGAGGTCAGAGTCCGGGAACGGATTGAACGTGATCAGATTGAATTTGCAGGGCACAGTACGTACCAACTCGATCAGCTCACGCGCATGTTTAGGCTGATCGTTGATGCCGCCGAGCATCAAATATTCAAACGTGATGAAGTCACGCGGTGCCACCTTGAGGTAGCGTCGGCATGCCGCCATCAGGTCTTCGAGCGGATGCTTCTTATTGACCGGCATGATCATGTCGCGCAAAGCGTCATCAGGCGCGTGCAGACTCACAGCGAGAGCCACGGGCACCTCGGAGCCGAGTTTGTCGATTTGGTTGACGAGACCGGACGTGGAGACCGTCACGCGGCGACGCGACAGACCGTAGCCGTTGTCGTCAAGGAAAAGCCGCAGCGCAGGAATCACGTTGGAGAGATTCTGCAGCGGTTCACCCATGCCCATCAGCACAACATTGCTGATAATGCGATCGTTGGGATCGGTTACACCGGCCTCCTTACGCAGCGTGCGCTCGGCGTGCCACAGCTGACCGACGATTTCGGCGGTAGTGAGATTGCGGTTAAAACCCTGCTTGCCCGTCGAGCAGAACAGGCACCCCATGGCGCAGCCGGCCTGCGTAGAAATGCACAGCGTGCCGCGGTCGTCTTCAGGAATGAACACCGCCTCCACAGCGTTTCCGTTGCCCACATCAAAGAGCCACTTGCGGGTGCCGTCGGCCGAATGCTTGACGGTAATGACAGGCGGCGCTTTGATGTAGGCCAAGTCATGCAACTTGGCCCTGAAGCTCTTGGCCAGATTGCTCATTGCGTCAAAGTCGTCCTCGCAGTGCCTATGCATCCAGCGAGAAAGCTGAATGGCACGATAAGGCTTTTCTCCGAGTGCGGCGCACCACGCCTTGATCCCCTCAACATCAAAGTTAAGTAGATTCACGCGCTCCGTCACCTGGCTTTGATTTTCTTGCATAGTGTCAATCCGGCCTTGCTTTCAACTTCTGATTAACGCGAGCAGATAGCGAGCGTCGGGAAGAAGTAAGCCACTTCGACGGCAGCCGTTTCAGGAGCGTCGGAACCGTGAACGGCGTTAGCGTCAATGCTTTCGGCAAAGTCAGCGCGAATCGTACCCTTTTCGGCCTTCTTCGGGTCGGTGGCACCCATCAGCTGACGGTTCTTAGCAATGGCGTCTTCGCCTTCGAGAACCTGAATCATCACGGGGCCGGAGGTCATAAAGTTAACGAGATCGTTGAAGAAAGGACGTTCCTTGTGAACAGCGTAGAAGCCTTCGGCTTCGGCGCGGGAAAGCTGACGCATCTGAGCAGCGACGATCTTAAGACCGGCGTTTTCAAAACGGGTGTAGATCTGACCGATCACATTCTTGGCGACGGCATCGGGCTTGATGATGGAAAGAGTGCGCTGAATAGCCATTTGATTCTCTTGGTGTGAAAAAAAGTAAAGAAAGAGTCCGCCGTTGCAGCAGACCCGCATTCGTGAGAGACAACGTTGAAAAGCGGCTTGACCGCCCCAAAACGAGCCTCTAAAAATTCAACGCGCGATTTTACCATGCAAGGCCCCCCTCCTTCTTTACTGCAAACGGAGCGGTTGCACATTTTTTCGATTTTCTCAACTACAGAAGTCTCTGTTGCCGTTCGTTTGGAATGCTCGAAAGGAAAAAATGCTTTTTTTCTTTTTGTCCCTCATCTAAGGACAAAGTTACACATTGGTTCCGTTATACATTAACCTACTCTTTGGTAGAGAAAAAAATTCAAATCAAGTCATTTTGTAATTTTCGGATTTTTTTTGCATTCTCCTGCCTCAATGCCTCACAAACAGCTTTTGCTCTTGTATACTCCCCGCGATCTAATTTACAAAGAGACTCATTTAGATCATTTTTTAATATCGCATACCCAGGAGCGAAAAAGTGGATAACGATTTCAAAACCCTCTACAACACCCTGCGCGCTGAGCAGGATGCACTGCAGGCAAAAATGCAGTCCGCCAAAGGCGACGCCATCAAGCATGTGCAGGAACTGATCGACGCCTTTCAAATTCAGAGTTATGATCTGAAGTTTGAAGACACTCCGTCTTCTTTCCGTGAAACTCCCGTTCGTCGCCGCGGCCCCGCCCCCATTAAGTACCGCACCCCCACCGGCATCGAATGGACTGGTAAAGGCAATATGAAACGCGAGTTCCGTGACTATCTTCTCTCTCAGGGCTTGACCGTGGAAGACAAGGATCTGTTCCTGACGCCTGAATTTCAGAAGTAAGATTTCACACTGAATTTTGCTTCGACAGTCTCCAGCAAGAGACATTTGCCCAAATAAAAGAGGAGCGCAAAACACACGGTTTTGCGTTCCTCTTTTATTATTCAGCAAAGTAAAGTTGCTGCTATCGAGTCACTTTACTGTCAATTTTGACAAGTCACATCCATTCAAAAACATCTCGAACAAACACCATACCAATTTTCGATTCGAAATTAGGCACCTCAAAGCGACATATTTCCGTTTCACCCCATCACATCTTTTCAAGCCAATTCTTCCGCTTCGCCCGGTTCGAGCACGGCAATGCTTTCAACGTGGGCAGTGTGCGGGAACATATTCATAACACCTGCCGCACGCACATGCCAACCGCCTTCATGCTTGAGAATGGCGCAATCACGTGCAAGCGTTGCCGGGTTACAAGAGACGTACACCACACGAGAAGGACGTTTTTTCGTGGCCGCAAGCGTCTGAGCAAGCGCCTGAGCACCTTCACGCGGAGGATCAATAAGCACGCGATCAATACCGCCCATTTTTTCCCAAAGCGCATCCCAATCGTCCGTTGACCAGGTAAAGAGATTGCGCGCGACAAAAGTCGTCTTTTGAGCCAAACCGTTGGCAGCCGCCCCCGCACGGGCGCGCTCGACCAGAGCCTCGCTGCCTTCAATGCCGGTTACATATTCGGAACGGCGCGCAAGCGGAAGAGTGAAATTCCCCAGGCCGCAGAAAAAATCGGCTACGTGGTGTTCAGGCTTCACATCGAGCAATTCAATGGCTCGGCCAACCATTTCACGATTGACGCGATGATTGACCTGCGTGAAGTCCGTCGGCTTGAAGCTGATGGCAACGTCGAACGCCTCAAGCTTGAGCTTGAGACGATCTCGCGCTTCCGGGTGCATCGGATAGGCTGAGTCGGGCCCCTTAGGCTGCAACCAAATGTCAACATTTTGAGCTTGCGCAAACGCTTCGATTTTTTCCGTGTCTTCGTTAGTAAGCGGCTCGAGAATGCGCAGCACGAGTGCCGTGTGACCGTCACCGTCAACCGCCACTTCGATTTGCGGCAGACGTTCGGCAATCGTAAGACTGCCCACGAGATCACGCATGGCGGGAAGCATATCGGAAACTTTCTGCGGCAGAATGCGGCACTCTGTCATGTCGGCCACATAACTCGAACTTTTTTCATGGAAGCCCACCAAAATGCCGCCCTTTTTGGCGACATTGCGCACCGTCAGGCGAGCACGGTGACGATAGCCCCAGAATTCGCCCACGATCGGAGGCAAGATACTCTCAGCAGTCACCTTGCCGATGTGCCACAGGGCGTCAATCAGAACGGTTTGCTTGAAGTCAACCTGGGCACGTGCGTCCAGATGTTGCATCACGCAACCGCCGCAAGTTCCCGGTCCGATACCGAAGTTGGGGCAAGCCGGTTCGACGCGCAGATCGGAAGCGCTCAAGATTTCCTTCACAATGCCGACTTCATAGCTCGGTTTGTTGCGAATCTGCTCATAAGTAACGGTTTCTCCGGGCAAAGCACCCTGAATGAAGACGACCTTACCTTCACGACGCGCCACGCCTCTGCCTTCGGCATCAAGTTTTTCCACCTGCGCTTCAAAAACAGGGCGTACTTTTTCCTTGCGGGAACTCATTGTTGGGGTTTCCTTCTCGTTTGTGGAGTCTCAATTTCGGAAAGAATCGCCCCGCACAACTGATTGCCGGGGCGACGGAAGTCTTTTTGTTTCGATCCGGTTACTTCTTTTGCAAATAAAGCATCGGATTGAGAGGTTGTCCGCCTTGACGCAGTTCAAAACGCAACTTTTCAACGCCTGAACTGCTCTCGCCGACTTCTGCAATCTTCTGTCCGGCTCGCACGCTTTCGTTCAGACGAACCAGCACCTTACTCAGATTGCCATACACGGTCACAACCGGAGCAGTAGGCTTGCCCGGCAGGCGAATGTTATGACGAACCAAAACGAACTGACCGTAGCCGTCGTTGTTGTTGCCAATGTAATGCACCGTGCCGTCGAGAACTGCCATCACAGGTGATCCCTTATCGGCACCAATGTCAATACCGAGCGTCCCCGTTCGGTTGAAGTCGGCGATCACTTCGCCTTCAACAGGCCAACGAATTTCAATGTCGCCTCGCGCGGCAGCCTGGCGTTGCTGTTCTTCTTCAGCAATTTTGCGCTCGGCAACCTGTTGTGGCGTTTCAGGACGCTTGGCCGTTTCAACGGTCGGCTCAGTCGCAATAGCCTCCCCTTCCGTCACCGTGGCAGCGGGAGCGGTCGATTGGCTACCGTCCTCACGCGAAACGGGGATCTGTAGCTCGCGTCCCAGAGAAAGCTGCGTGGGATCCTGCACGTCGTTTAACAGCATCAGTTCGCGAGGATTGACTCCATAGCGCATGCTGATGTTGTAAATCGTGTCGCCCTGCACCACAACATGCGTGCGGCCGCTTGCTTGCGGCGTTGGTTCAGTTGTCAAGTGACGGGGCTGAAACGTACCCTCCGAGGGAACCGGGACCGAATGAGCTTCGGTACTTTCCACCGGAACCGAAACTTCCGGGGAAGGCGTACTGCGATCTTCTATCGGCGCTGAAATATCAACCGACGAACATCCGGCCAAAAACATCAAGCCGCAAAGGGCGGCTAAACCACGCATACGCATTGTTCTTTGCTCCTCTCTTGCCGTTGCGTCTCGGTGTATCGATGCACTTCAACGGCTTCTTCTCTCTTGTTTTCCCGCATCGCTTTCGCCCAGAGCCGCCGGTAGGGACGTCCCTCGGACAAAAGCCGCTTATTTGTCTGATTCTAGCGATAAGCTTCGACAAAAGACGGCAAGATCGCGTTTTTTAGATTTCTTTTACAAAACGAACCGCAATGATCTCTGACAGTCCGAGGAGGATGTCAAAGATTTCCTTCGACAAGCTGACGAGCTTTCTCAATCTGTTTGTGACTCGTAAGGTCAATTTGCAAAGGAGTCACGGACACAAAGCCGTGTTGCGTTGCCCAGAAATCCGTGCCTTCACTTGCGTCACGCGGTTTGCCGGCCGCACCAAGCCAATAAATTGGCATACCGCGGGGATTGATTTCGTCAATCATGCGTTCGGCACAATGGCGACGTCCCAAACGTGTCGTGTGAATACCCTGCATCGCGTGTAGCGGGAGATTGGGCATGTTGACATTCAAAAGAATCGGTTCTGCGGGATTCTTCTCACGGCGCGTCAAAAAACGTTCGACGATTTTTCCTGCCATGGCTGCGGCAGAAGGCAATTCGGCCCACCCTTTGTCAATTTGACTGAAAGCAATGGAGTCAATGCCAAAGATGTAGCCTTCGATAGCCGCGGCAACCGTACCCGAATACATCGTGTCATCACCCATGTTGGCGCCGCAGTTAATGCCGGAAACCACAAGGTCAGGCCGATCGTCCAGAAGACCGGTCAGCGCCAGATGTACGCAATCCGATGGAGTCCCGCTTACGACGAAAACATCTTCGGAAGCGTTGGTCACGGTAAGCGGCTTATTGAGCGTTAGCGCATTGCTCGAGCCGCTGTGGTTGTGTTCGGGCGCAACGATGGAAACGCGACCGAATCGGCGCATTTCGTTGGCCAACGCATTGATACCCGGCGCCATGTAGCCGTCGTCATTGCTGATGAGGATATGCATTCGTCAAAACGTCCTTCTTGGGCCTCTTTTTGAAAGAGCGGCATTGTACTGAGAATCGCACCGAAACTGTATGAAGCGCCTCGCAACCGTTGCAATCAGTTCAGTGTCTTGCCGCTTGACTCAGGCACCGGAAGCACTTCGATGCCTTCTTCGAGAAGTTTTTCAGCTTCTCGCAGCGTGCATTTGCCTTTGACAAGGCGCCTTTTGGATTCACCTCGCTTCATGCGACGCGACTCTTCGGCGAAATTTTCACCCACATCTTCAGCCCTCTCGGCAACTTTGCGAATTTCCGTCATCAGAGCTTCGCGCGCTTCCTGAACCTTGCGGCGCAATTCATCCTGTGACTTATCGTCTGTCTTGACTGCCGCAAGCCGCGAAGCGCTCGGCACTTTCCTGACATCAGCCGTATCACATATCGGACAGCGCACCAGGCCGTCGGCAAGCTGACTTTGCATTTCCTCGACAGAGGCAAAACAACCTTCAAACTTGTGTCCGTTGCAACAACAAAAGTCAAAAAACTTCAGCGGCATAATCGTCAGTGCGCAGTTTTTTCTGCGTCATCGCTTGCGGTACGATCCGCATGGATATGCTCGTGCACGGCGCTCGCTTCGGTCAACCGATGCGTTTCTTCATGCAAGGGCTGCAAAATTAGGTACGACACGGCAACACCCGCCAAAACGGCCGTCAGTACCCCGACGGGCAGTTTAGACTGCTTCGCATCACTCAGGTGCATCAGTTCCGGCAGCAAAATGGCAAGTACTACAAAAATAAAACTTGCCGCCGACACCAGCATGGCGTATCCGATAAGCCAGTTGAGAACCGACAAAACGGCCCAGCCGGCAATGCCGCCCAGTACGCAAGCTAAGGACGCGGCAAAGACATAGATAGCCGCACGTCTTTTTTCGATGCCCGCCTGCATCAGAATTACGATCTGACCGATCACCTGCGGCAGTTCGTGCGCCATTACAGCCCCCGCCACAATCCAGCCGCTTACCGCATCAATCGAAAAGGCGGCCGCTACCAAAACGCCATCGACAAAGCTGTGGCAGGCTGTACCCGCCAATAACACAGAAACTTGTGCACCGTTTGAGCGGCAGCAACTGTCTTGCACCACCCGCGTCCCGCCCCCCAAAAGCACGGGAACGGGACGTATTTTGACGTCTCCGTGGGAATGTCCCCCCAGCGCTGAAAAGAAACACTCCAAAAGCATGAAAAAGACAAACGCTCCGAGCAAAACGCCACCCGCCAAATGCGCGTCAATGCCTGCCTCCACCGCTTCAGGGATCAGATGCGTACAGGCAATCGTCAGCAAGAGCCCGGCCGCAAAGGCTGCAACAAGATTGCCGCATCGCGAAAAAATGCGAAACGACAGCACGGCCGCAAGTCCCACAGCCAGTACGCGGCTGAGCAGGTTGGCAAGAACGATGAGAAAAAGCGTAGTCATCGGAAGGCGTCAAACTCGCAGCAGAATTCGAAAATCGTAGGAAAACGTATCCAAGACGTTACTGAAGGTGTCTGTCCGGTCGAAATCCGAAGCGCAACATTGCCCGTCGCCCCTCGGTCCAAGGTGCTGAATTCTAACCAAGTTTGGGTATTCTCCGCACTCCTGCGCCTGATACATCTTGTTGCGTTCAGCCCTAAAAAGTTTCAGCAACTTCTTTCGCACTCCCGTAGAGTTCGCTTCAAGGTCAATGGCAAGCGATTCCCGTTGGTTTTGACCTGTCTCCTTTGGTTTGATTTGTTGTTTCGGCGGAATAGCTTTTGCTTTTCCGCCTTTTTTTCTTAGCGATACCTAAGCAAGAACTCAGACCAGCCGATTACAATTCGGACCACGTTTAATCCCACGTACGAAAGGTTTTATCTGATGAACCACGGTATCAAAGCGCTCGCACTGAGCGCCGTCCTGTGCGCCGCCGTTACAGGCTGCACCTCCACTACGGCTTCGAAGGCCGAGCCTGTTGTACTTGAAAACACCAACTGGATGCTACCGCTGCCCGAAAAGTCCGACTGCGACACTCCGCCTGTTCTGGAGTTCCTCTCCGGCAATCGTCTGGCCGGCGATCTGGGCTGCAACCGCGCCTCGGGTTCGTTTCAGTTTGATGGTCACAACATCCTCTTTGACAAGATCGCGACCACGCGCCGTATGTGCGGTCCGGAATTCATGAAGCTCGAAGATCAGATGCTCACGATTCTGCGCGATGCCCGCACGGTGGAAATGACCGAAAAAGGTCTCACCTTCTTTGATGCCAACGGCAAAGAAATCCAAACTCTGGTCCCCGAAGTCGCCGGCGCCTGTTACTGATAACCGCATTCACCCGATTTTGAACGGCCGCAAGTGTTCACGGAACGCCTGCGGTTTTTTTTACGAACAAAAATTCGCCATCACTTTTGTGAATAACGGTAAAGATTGCGCCATAGCCGCTTTTCGTTCCCCGATTTCTGCGACATGCTTGACGTCAATCTGATCTTTTCTCGGCCCGGTTTTTCGCTTTCGGCCGCATTTACGTTACACGCGGGCGGCATCACGGTGCTACGCGGCGACTCCGGTTCAGGCAAGACAACGCTCGCCGACCTTCTGTCCGGCGCCATCGCTCCGCAAAAAGGACGGATCATCTCTGACGGTGATATCTGGTTCGATACCGCCTCAGGCATCAACCGTCCGCCTCAAGAACGCGGAATCGGCTTCGTATTTCAGACCCATCGGCTTTTTCCGAACCTCACCGTCGAAGAAAACATTCGTTTCCCCGTTCTGTTCGGCAACCGCAAGCCGTTATTGGCATTTGACGAACTTGTAAATCTTCTCGGCATAGAAAAGCTTCTCCCCCGTCATCCCGCCACACTTTCCGGCGGAGAAAGCCAGCGAGCAGCTTTGGCCCGCGCACTGATGGGCGCAGAGAAACTGCTCATTTTCGACGAACCGCTCGCAAGTCTTGACCCCAAACGCCGCGAAACGTTCATGGATTACATCGAAGCCACCTAAAAACGCATCGGAATTCCAGTGCTCTACATCACACACTCTGAACACGAAACCAAACGATTGGCTTCACGTTTGCTCTACATCGAGGACGGCGTCATCAGGGAAAAACCTGGCGACACCTCCCACCTCGACAACGATTCCCACTTTCGGAGGACTTTCCAATGAAACTTAACCTGACTGTTGCGGCCTTGACCGCAGGGGCTTCTCTTCTTTTTGCCGGTACAGCTGCAGCCGAAGTTACCGTAACCACAGGTGCGGGCTACGTCAAGATGGTTCAAGCTCTTGTTGACGCTTATCAGAGCCAAACTCAAGCCAAAGTCGGCACGGCTTTCGGCGGCAACATCGGTCAGATGCTCGCCCAAGTACGCGAAGGCGGTAAAGTCAATCTCGTGATTTCGGATGCCACGAGTCTGCAGAAGTTCTCCAATGAACTCAAAGAACTCAAGACCGGCGTCAAACTCGGCGACACGCCTCTGATTCTTGCCTGGCGCAAAGGCATCGTTCTGACCGGTCCCGAAGATCTGGACAAAAGTGATGTCAAGCGCGTGGCCATGCCCGATCCGAAAGCAGCCGTCTATGGCCGCGCCGCCAAAGAATATCTGGCAAGTAGCGGCTTGGACAAGAAACTCGGTGATCGCGTCAACATTGCTTCCACCGTTCCGCAGGTCATGAGCTACGTCGTGCGCGGAGAAATGGACGCAGGTTTCGTGAATCTTGTTGCTGCGCGCGGCAACAAGGATAAAATCGGTAGTTTTACAGCCGTCAAGGACGGCTACAAACCCGTTTTGATGACCACTGTCCCTGTGAAGGACTTGAAGGCTCAGGACAAAGCCGATGTGGAAGCCTTTATGGCATTTCTGGCCTCTGACAAAGCCACACCGATTTTGAACAAGTTCGGTGTCGTCCGCTGATTTGTTTTCTGCTGACGATCGAAACGGGGCGCGCGCTTGATCCAAACGCTTTTGACACCGCTGCAGGAACTCCGGACAGTCCTGTCTGCGCCGGGAATTCTCGGTGCACTCTGGCTCACGGCTCAGACCTGTCTTATTGCGGGCATCGGTTTTGCCATTTTCGGCCCGATGCTCGCGTGGTGGTTTGCGCGCCGTCCGACAGCTTTCTCGCGCATCGCTTCGTTTCTTACCACATTGCCTCTCGTCTTTCCGCCGGTGGCTCTTGGGTATCTGCTGTTGGTTCTCTTGGGGCGCAACGGCTGGATCGGCTCCTGGCTGTACGACGCGGGCATTTATCTGATTTTCACGCCCGCGTCCGTAGCGCTCGCCGCTTTCATCGCAGGGCTTCCGCTTGTCGTCAAACCCATTCAGACTGCTTTAGAAGGTCGTCAGCTCAAGGCAATTGAATTCGCGGGAGCCGTGCACGGAGCTTCCGGCTGGACCATTCTGAGACACATCACGCTTCCCTACGTCCGACCGCAAATTCTCTCCGGACTGCTACTGGGCGTTTCACGCGCAAGCGGAGAAATCGGCATCACCAGGATGGTGGGCGGCAACCTGTCGGGCAAAACCAACACACTCTCGTTGGAAATCTTCAACGCGGTTTCGCGCGCCGATTTCGATGCCGCTGCCGCTCTGTGCCTGATCCTCTCGATCTTTACGATCGTGATCTTTGCGATCTTGGAAGGCATCAGACGCCGAACGCCCGCTGAGTAGACCTCAGTGCGCGGCTTCCCAATTGTCCGCCACCCCGACTTCAGCCAGGAGCGGTACAGAAAGCGACGCCGCGGACTGCATGATGGCGGCAACGTTTTCTTTGACCAACTCCAACTCGTCCTCCGGCACTTCAAGAATCAATTCGTCGTGCACCTGAAGAATCAAACGACTTTTGAGGTTTTGCTTCTTGAGCCACCGATCGAGCGAAATCATCGCGCGCTTGATCAAGTCAGCCGCCGTCCCTTGCATCGGCGCATTGATCGCAGCGCGTTCCGCACCGGCCCGCACAGCAGGACGCGAACTCAGAATATCCGGCAACCACAGGCGACGACCGAAAGCTGTCTGCACATAACCTTGAGCATGCGCAGCCGAACGCGTCTGCTGCATATAGCGAGCTACCCCCGGATATCGGGCAAAGTATTCCTCAATGTAATGCGAAGCCATACGACGCTCGATGCCGAGATTTTGCGCCAAACCGAAGGCGCTCATGCCGTAGATCAGTCCGAAGTTAATCACCTTGGCCATTCGGCGTTGCTCGGCCGTCACGTTTTCAGGCTGCGTACCGAACACTTCGGCAGCCGTGGCGCGATGAATGTCTTTACCTTCTCGGAAAGCCTTGAGAAGTCCTTCGTCCTGAGAAATGTGCGCCATGATGCGCAATTCAATCTGCGAGTAGTCGGCAGAAATCAGTTTGCAACCAGGTTTGGCAATGAAAGCTTCTCGCACGCGCCGTCCCTCGTCAGTTCGAACCGGAATGTTTTGCAAGTTGGGGTCCGAACTTGCCAGGCGCCCTGTTACAGCCGTGGCCTGACCGAAAGTCGTATGCACACGTCCGTCCTCCGGGTCAGCCATCTGCGGTAGCTTATCCGTATAAGTGCTCTTAAGTTTGGAAAGCGCTCGAAATTCCAAAATGAGCTTGGGCAGCGGATAGTCAAGCGCAAGTTCGCTCAAAACTTCCTCATCAGTCGACGGGGTTCCCGAAGCCGTTTTTTTCTTCACCGGCAACTGCAGTTTTTCAAAGAGCACCTGCGCCAACTGCTTAGGACTTGCCGGATTGAAAGCGCCGCCAGCAATTTCTTCAATCTTGGCCTTGACTTCGTCAATACGTTCGGCCAACTCTTTGCTTTGCTGAGCAAGTTTCTCGCGATCAATCAACACGCCCGAGCGCTCCATCCCGGTGAGTACCTGCATCACCGGCAGTTCCATGTCTCGGTAAATTGACAAAAGCGCCTCATCTTCGGAGAGCTTGACCCACATCACAGATGCCGCCGTACGCAAAAGCGCAGCGGTGCGCACGCCGAAAGCCGCCGCATCTTTCTGAGGCACAGCAACGGCATCGTGTCTGCTAGCTCCCTTGCCATAAAGACCTTCATCATCCAGTGCAGAAAGTCCGGTTGTGCGCGCGACAATCTTGGCAAAGTTGTGCTTGAGATGCGCTTCAATCACATAACTCATGAGCATGGCATCGTGAACGGTGCCGGAGACCGGCAGACCAGCGTTGGCCAGCAGATGCTGACAGCGCTTGGCGTCAAAAAACACTTTTGCAGCAGCGCTCGCAAACCAGGGGGCCAGATGTTCGCGGACCGCCTCTGCGTCAGCATTCGGTCCGTCCTGATGCATCAAGGGGACATAAGCCGTACGAAGCGGATTGAGGGCAAAGGCTAGACCAACGGCCGCATCGTGCATGGGGCTCGTGTTATTGCCGGCCACCCAGACAGCCACCGGGAAGCGATCCGTGGCGACAGCATTTAACTCGTCTGCCAGCTGCGCAACCTCATCGGGCGAACAGACCACTCGCACGTCACCTGCCGTAACGGGAGTCACGGCAGGAGTCGACTCTGTTATTTCTTCCATCGGAATCGAAGGCGCTGCAAAAAGGTCGGGCGTCATCGTCGGGACGGTCTTCTTGGGCGTGCGTACGGCACGGCGACCTGTCGAACCGCTCATTTCCCAACGGGCATAGAACTGAGCCAAGCCCTGGGCATCGGGTTCTTTCTTGGTAAATTCGATCGGATCGAACGAAACGGGCGCCTGCGTATTGATCGTGACCAACTTCTTGGCCAAATCCAAAAACGGGATCCCCTCACGCAGATACTCGCCGATCTTACCTTTGACGCGATCGGCGTTGGCAACAAGATTGTCGAGACTGCCGTATTCGGCAATCCACTTGGCCGCTGTTTTAGGCCCGCATTTGTTGATGCCGGGAACGTTGTCTACCTTGTCCCCCATAAGCGCCAGATAGTCAATGACACACTCGGGATACACCCCGTATTTCTCAAAGACACCTTCGCGATCGAGAACCGTTTTGGTCATCGTGTTGATGAGATGGATGCGATCGCTTACCAACTGAGCCAAATCCTTATCGCCCGTCGCAATCACGACATCCCAGCCGACGGCAACGGCCTGTACTGCAAGCGTGCCGAGTACATCGTCAGCTTCCACACCTTCGACTTGCAAAAGCGGCCATCCCTGCAATCTGACCAACTCAAAAATCGGTTCAATTTGGCTTCGCAACTCCTCGGGCATCGGCGGACGATTGGCTTTATATGATTCGAAAAGCTCATGGCGAAAATTTTTGCCCTTGGCATCAAAAACGCAGATCTCGCAATCGGGCGACACCGTATCGTGCACCGTTCGAAGCATACCGTTGAAGCCTTTGATGGCTCCGGTGGGTTCTCCCTTGCTGGTAGTCAAAGGCGGCAGTGCATGAAAAGCTCGGAAAAGGTAGTTGGAGCCGTCAACGAGAAGAAGTTTGGGCATGGTAACGTTCGGTCAAATTGAAGGACACCCGATTCTAAAGAATTCCGTCGCGGCAACAGTGTCGCAGAAACGATCCATTGCTCATTTTTCTGACGGTTGCTACAGGTTTTGATGCTCAATCCCGTATAAGATAGAAGCACACGCCGAGGTTTCGAAACCACGGCAATCGATACTGATAGAGAGGTTTCTTGTAATGCGTAAACTCTTTACCGCACTGTTTTTGACCGGCATGGCCACCGGTCTTTGGGCCCAGGTCAACGATGCGCCGCCCGCCTACATTCCGCCTTCAAACGAAGTGCAGCGCAACGCTCCCCCCGCCCCCAACTTGAACGCCGACGTCAAGCGCTCCAATCGCGACGCCCGAGAAACATACGAGGCATCGCGCCTGGAGCCGTCCGAGCGCGACATGCAGCGTGCCCGCGAAGAACGCAGCAAGCGCGTCGACACGGGTAAGGTAACGAAATACCGTTCTGAATACGGAACAATCATCGAAGAAACACACGATCAGAACAACCGTGTGACGGACGTGCGTGTGACACCGGGTTCTACCGAGATTCCCTACACGATGAAAAACCGCAGCGACCGTCCTGTTGACAACCGTCCGGGCGCCGATCCCCGCTCCACGCTCGATACGCCGAAATTCATCGAGTTCAGCTGGTAACACCTCATGGCCGTCTTTACGACTCTGACACCGCTGGAGGTACGCAAAGAGCTCCCTGATTTCAACATCGGGGAGCTTTTGTCGCTGGAACCGATTGCAAGCGGCATTGAAAACACCAATTATTTTCTGGATACGACCGAAGGCCGTTGGGTACTGACCGTTTTTGAACGTCTCAGTGAAAGTCAGCTTCCTTTCTATCTGGAACTGTGCGCGCACCTGCGGAGCCAAGGATGCCCTGTGGCCGCTCCGGTGCGCACGAAATCGGGTCAACTTTTTTCGCACATCAAAGGCAAGCCCTTTTCCATCGCCAATCGTCTGGAAGGCCGAAGTATCGAAAACGTAACCGCAAAAGAATGCGCAAGCATGGGTGAAGTGCTCGCCCGTATGCACATTGCTGCCCGAGGTTTTTCCCTGTTTCAGGACAACCTGCGCGGTCCGCAGTGGTGGCAAGCCACGGCACCCGTTGTGCTTCCCCATCTTGATCCAACCGTCGGAGCAATGCTCTCCGAAGAAGTAAATCATCAGCTGACTGTCTTTTCCGATTCGCAATTTCAGGCTTTGCCCGTTGCCGCCTGCCACTGCGACCTCTTTCGAAACAACGCCATGATCGTCGGGCACGGAACCGAACAGGAACACGTGAGCGGCGTATTCGACTTTTACTTTGCGGGCTGTACGGCTCTTCTTTTCGACGTGGCCGTCACCGTCAACGACTGGTGCACGGACTTCGAATCGCCCGATCTACATTTGGATCCGAGAAAAACCGAAGCTTTTCTGAGGGCCTATCACGCCGTGCTTCCGTTTACCGATGCCGAGCGCCGCTGGTGGCCTGACATGTTGCGCGCGGCGGCGCTGCGCTTCTGGCTCTCGCGGCTCTATGACTTCTATCAGCCTCGGAAAGCCAGCCTCCTAAAACCGCACGATCCAACATATTTTGAAAGAATTCTGCGCAATCGCAAACGCGTAACTTTCCCGCTCGTCGACTAAAATCCTGCGTTTTCGGAAGGTGTCGTGCGAGACACTTTCCATTCTTTTTTACTTGAAAAAATTTTCATGACTGACAGCAACACTTCGCGCCGTCTTTCCGCCGCCAGCGGTTGGTATTGGTTTCGAGACGCCGCAACGGCCGTCGGCCGCAAACCACTCAATCTTCTGGCCGTTACGATGGTCTACCTGCTCATCATGGGCTTTTTGAGTGCCATTCCCTATGCAGGCATCGTCTTTGCTGCACTTTTCATGCCGTTTGGCACGGCTTTTATCGGGCGCAGTACGCGAACCGCGCTGCAAGGAGGCGACCCGCGTCTTTCCGAACTCAAAAACGTCTTTATCGATCCCGTCGTGCGCCAAAATCTCATGCGCATCGGATTTGTGTACGGTTTCATTCTCATAACCGTAAACGCGCTTTACGGTCTGATGGCTGCCGACTCCATTGCACTTTGGAAAATTGACGCCAATGACCGACTCGACTGGGCAAGCGTTCAGGCCAATATCCCGTGGGACGCCATCGTCGCTGTGACGGTCATTTACATTCCTGGACTTATGGCCGTCTGGTTTGCTCCGCTTCTGGCCTCCGAAAAACGCATGAGCTGGGGCAAAGCCGTGTTTTATTCATTCTTCGGCTGCCTGCGCAACATCATTCCGGTAATCCTGCTTGTGTTGCTCGTGGGTGCCATGATCGTTGCATTCGGTCTGCTTGCTTCGGCGCTCATTTCTGCGCTGGGCTCAACCGATGCCGCTGTGACATTCGTCATCATGCCGCTGGCCTTTCTGATGCTCACGCTTGTCTACGCGGTGTACTGGCCCATGTACGCCTCGTTATTTGAAGACATTCGCTAAAAGTCGTTCTCTGACATCGTCAAAATTTCTCAAAAATGGATTATTCTCGGTTGGCATTCGTTCGCGAAAGCCGACCGAGTTTGTTTTTGAGCGTCTGTTTTCTAAAACAAAAAATCTCTGGAGTTGTGATATGCAAACGACCATTGAACTCCCGCCACCGGTGGAAATGACGATGCCCTTCTCGCAGGTGTTGGGACGCCGCCGCAGTCGACGTGAATTTTCGGATCAGCCTCTGGATCTTCCGCTGCTGTCCACTCTGCTGTGGGCTTGTGCCGGACAAAACGGCGCCGATGGTCGCCGCACCGTACCTTCGGCTCTCGACAGCCGTGAAGTCGAATGTTTCGTTTTCGATCAAAAAGGTGTTTGGTCCTATTGCGCCGAGACACACGCGTTAAAGCTTCTGACCGAGGGAGACCATCGTTCAGCCACCACGGCCGGTCAAGACTTTGTTTCTCTGGCTCCCGTCACGCTGATCTTTGCCGTCAATCAAGCGAAGACCGGTCGAATCTCCAACGGCCGCGCCGGTGCCATCTGTCAGTCTGTCGACGTTGGCGTTATGGTTCAAAACGCTCTTTTAGCTTGCTCGGCCATGGGGCTTGCCGCTGTTCCGCGCGCTTGGTTTGAGCTGCAGGATGTTCTTGGAGCCGCCGGCTTGAAGTCCTACGATCCACAAATGGCCGTGACGGTCGGTTTTCCGCAGTAAGGTGTGCAACGATGAAGCGCATTGAAGAACTCAAGGACATCATCAAAGGCAAAAAAAACGAAGAAACCCCCAAGGCTCCCGAGCGGGAATTGCCTGCACCGGGCAAAATGTCGATGCCTTTGTCGGATGTTTTCATGCGACGCCGCTCGTCGCTTGACTTTTCCGACGCACCGATCTGTGACGAAGATCTGGTGCGAATCCTGTGGGCAGCCGACGGCCTAAACGGCAAGGGCAACAACGAAAACCACCGCACGACACCGACGACGCTCAACTGGAAGGAAATCGACACCTACGTCGTCAAAGCCAACGGTGTCTGGCTGTGGGTGCCGGAGCGCCGCGTGCTCTCATTTGTGCATGAAAAAGACTGCCGCAAAGACTTCTGTCTGTTGCAGCCGATGGTCAAGCAGGCTCCCGTGCATTTGGTCTATGTCTACGATCAGGCCAAGACGCAAGGACTGATGACCGATCTGGCCATGCAGATCGTGCAGTTCATCAATCGAAAGAACATCACCAAAATGTCCGATGAAGTGATGGCACACGCCCCGCTTCTGGACACCGGCGCCAAAGTGATGGCCGTCTATATGGCCTGTGCCGCGCTCAACATCAACTGTCTGGCGCGACTTACCTTCGACTCGGAAAAGGTACACGACACGCTGCAACTGACCGCAACGCAAATGCCGCTGTGCGTGCAGACGTTGGGATACAAACCCAAAGGACTTTTGGATCTCGCTTTCTGATCAACCAAACGTTTGACGCCGACTCAGTTGAGTCGGCGTCTTGCTTTTGATTTACAGTACAGGCCGTCAAGCCTCCGATCGTTCAGAGTAAGACGTCAGGCAAACAATTCGCTCATTTCTTCGCTGCGGGTTCTGCAAGCCTGCACCGCCGCCTTGACTGTACCGCGCAGGTCGTGCGCCTCAAACGCTTCGATTGCCTTGGCGGTCGTGCCGCCCTTGCTCGTGACGTTGTGACGAAGCACGTCAAACGCTTCGCCGCTCGTACGAGCCAGCGCCGCAGCACCTTCCACCGTGCTGAGTGCAAATTCCTTGGCCTTTTCGGGCGAGAGCCCCTCCTGCATCAGCGCATCGGCCAGGGCTTCCATGAAAAGGAACACGTAAGCGGGGCCCGAACCGGGACCTGCCGTGACAAGATGCAGATCGTCCTCGCTTTCCACCCATTCCAGAGCACCGACTGTCTGCATAACGCACTGAGCACGGTAGCGATCGTCTTTGGTTGCCTGCGGCGCGGCAAAAAGACCCGAAAAGCCTTTGCCCACCATCGCAGGCGTATTGGGGATGCAGCGCACCACTCGTCGGGTGCCCAACCAATCGGCAATCACGTCGGCGCGAACGGCCGCTGCGATTGAAAGCACCGTCGTCTCGGGCGAAACCAAAGAAGCCACTTGCTCACAGCACTCCTTAAGACCTTGCGGCTTGACGGCCAAAACCACCACATCAAGTGCCGTGACCCAGTCGCCGGGTTTCTCTTGCGTCGTGATGCCGAACTGCTCGCGCAACGCGGCCAATTTTTCGGGATGACGATCCATCACCGTCACATGCTTCGGATCCGCGCCGCTTGAAACCAAGCCCGCCACAATGGCGCGCGCCATGTTGCCGCCACCTAAAAAGCCGATTTTGAGCATCTGTCGAGTCTTCCTAAAGATGTTGAGAAAAAGTCGCGACGATCATCATACCGCGAGCATCATTGGAAAAATCGCAAACTCCAAAAGTCGTTGATGCGTGATTCGGTGCAACCGATTTTGACTATAGTGTCATCTCGTTCAACAAAACGCACGGCTATACGATGTCTTCCTTCTGGATGCTGGTGGCGTCCTTTCTTTTTGCAGTCATGGCGGCAAGCGTCAAGATGGCCGCTCCGGAAATCGGATCGTTTTCGATGATTCTTTGGCGCGGCGTGTTCGGCTTCGTCACGATTTTTGTTTGGGCACTCACTACCGGCAGGTCGCTTAAAACGCCGTGCTTCGGTTCGCACGTCAAACGCAGCGGTATAGGCACCGTCGCTCTTGGCATGTGGCTATATGCCGTTGCCAATCTTCCGCTTTCAACCGGCATGACACTCAACTATACGTCGCCGCTTTTCATGGCGGCCTTCGTCGTAGGAGCCGCCCTCTGGTACAAGAAGCCCGTGCAATGGCAGCTCGTTGTCGCTACCGTAGTGGGCTTTGCGGGCGTCGTGGAAGTGCTGCAGCCGGAGTTTCATGCTGGCGACATGTTTCCGGCTCTCATCGGTCTTGCCTCAGGACTGCTGTCTGCCGTTGCCTACATGCAGATCCGGGAGCTTACGCGGCTGAATGAACCCGACTGGCGCGTGGTGTTTTACTTTACGCTTTTCAACATCATTTTCGGCGCCGTGACGCATCCGATTTTTGATCAGCCTGACGTGTACACCACCAAGAGCGTGCTGTGCATCATCGTAGCGGGAAGCTCGGCCACACTTGCACAAATTGCGCTCACGAAGAGCTACGGATCAGGCAACCTGCTTCTCAGTTCCATTCTGTCGTTCTCGGCCATTGTCTTTGCCGTCATTATGGGCGTCATGATTTTCGGGGATCCCATTGAGATGCAGAGCCTCTTTGGGATCGCTATCATTATTTTTGCCGGTGTTTGCGCAAGCGTCATCACCAAGCGCGCATCATCCCGCGAAAAGAAAACTCACACTTGAATTTTTCGAACCGTCTTCAGGAAAAAAGCATGTCCGGCTCCCAACTCATCACCGTCACCGAACTCAACGCCCTTTTATCCGACCCCAAGCTTGTGCTGCTTGATGTCCGCTACAACCTGACTGATGCGGCATACGGACGCACCGCTTATGCAGCAGGTCACATTCCGGGAGCCCGCTTTGCCGACCTCAAAACCGACGTTGCAGGGGTCTGCTCAGGCAGCAACGGCCGTACCCCGCTGCCTGATTCCGGACGCTTCTGCGTAAACATGCGCCGCCTCGGACTCAATCCGGATTCCACCGTAGTTGTTTATGACGACGGCGAAAGCAACTTTGCCGCCCGCCTCTGGTTCACATTGCGCTGGGTGGGTTTTGCAAACGTGCGCGTTTTAAACGGCGGTCTTTGCGCATGGAAGGCCGCTGGGCTACCGCTTCAGACTGAGGAGCCCGAGTGGGAAGCCGGACCCTATCGAGCCACTATGCCCCTTGAACGCGTCTTTGACGACGACTTCGTGGAACGTAATCTCGATCTTCGCGACTACACTCTCGTTGACGCCCGTGCGCACAACCGCTACACAGGCGAAGTCGAAAACCACGATCCCAAGGCCGGCCACATTCCGGGCAGTCTGAACCGTCCGAGCAGCGACAATCTGCGTCCCGACAAGTGTTTCAAAGATCCGGAAACGCTGCGGCAGGAATTCGAAGCGGTCTTCAACGGAGTGCCTCACTCCGACATCATCAACAGCTGTGGCTCGGGTGTCACTGCCTGTTGCAACCATCTGGCCATGATGGAAGCAGGCATTCCAGCTGCTGGCGTCTATATCGGCAGCTGGTCGGAATGGGTCAGCGACGAGAATCGTCCAATAAAGACCGGCGACGAACCGTAACGCTTCACTTTTTTCCAAACCGCCCCAAGGCTGGGTCCGAGTGCTTCAAAATCCGAAGCATTCGGGCTTTTTTCGCGCAAATCCTAACCTTCGGCTAGGCTCGGTCGTTCTAAAATGGCTTGCCTGACTGCGCCGTCGGGCTCAGTTGCTCATGAATTAAGACCATTCACACAGAAAAAGCAGTACCGTGAACGACACCAAAACCATTTCCTTTGCCATGGATGCGGCCGGAATGTTGCGCGCAATCGATTTCAAACCCCGCAGCCTCAAAAAAGTTATCGAGTCCGAACTCGGAGACGACTGGAAAAAATCTCCGAAAAAACTTCTCAGGACCATGGACCGAGTTTCCGATGTCTACACGGTCATTTTCACGGCGCGTCAGCGCATGATTCCGGAATACATCGCCAAGTACGAAACTTTGCACGACAAAGTCCGTGAATTGAGCGCCCAAGGCCTCAAGGCGCTTGAACTCACCAAGGACGGACTTCCGTCTCAGGACGATCTCGACGCCGCACAGTCCAACGATGTTTTCGAGCTTTACGCCGAAACGCGCCGCGATGCGCTGCGCTGTCACCGCGCCCTTTCGCTGATGCAGAAGTCCTCGCTCACCGATTGGGTCGAGCACATGGACAAGGCTGAATTCAAGGTGCTTATTGTCACGGCCAAGGCGCTCTTGGAGCGCAATGTTCAAAAGAGCGACTCCCTTTTCTGTTCGCTCAAGGACAGCCCTGAAGGTGCCGCCCTTGCCGTGTTGATGGATATGCCGCCGGCCTCACTCAAACCTTTCGGCTTCTCGCAGACGATCATCGGAGACATCCCCTGCGCTGTCATCTCCGACCGCAAAGCCTTCAAGACTTGGTGCGAAGAACAAGGTTTTGAATTCTCGGAAACAGTCGCAACGGAAAAAACTCGCAACGCTGTTGCGGTGAAAGCTGCAAAGGTCGAGAAAAAATCTGAAAAACCGGAAAAACCTGCCAAAAACACCAAAACGGGAATCAAACCGCAGGAAAAGGTGAGTGTCAAAATCATCAAGACGGAAGCCAAGCTTGCAACCTCCAAGCCCAAGGCAGCCGCACCGGTGAAGGCTCAGCCCATGGTAAAACCGATGGCCGCCGCCTCCTCAGTTGACGATCTGGCCAGCCGCCTTGTCAACAGCCTTCAGATCACACCGAGCGCCGTCGAGCACCGTTCTCCGGGACGTCCTCGTAAGAGCACAGCAAAGCCTGCCGCCGTCCAAGCAACCGTTTCGACGACGATCTCCTCCCGTCCGGCTTCGCGCAACAAGTCTGGCGGCAACCATAAGGCATAAAGCTCGCCATGGATCACTACGGTTATGCCGACGCCCTGCACGACGCCGTGCAGAGTCTTTCGGCTAAAGAAGCTCAAGATATGCTTTTCGATTGTCTCTTGAGCGATACGCAAAAGGGTGAACTTTTGATCCGAGCGCTCCCCACGACGCCCCCGCGCGCCGTAGCCGAAAGTTTTGCGCGAACGATGCTGTCAATTCTCAGGGAGCTGTCCGACCGTCTGCGGGAAGATGCTGCCAAGCCCACGCTTGCCTTCTTTCTTCCCACAAACATCGATCATTACTTGAAAAAACTCGCGGAATTTTCCGCACAGGCCGCACAGCGCCTGCCCGTGGGCATTCTCTTTCCGATGCTTTTTGCCATTGAAGAAGAAGCAAGACGCATCACCACAACGCCCGTCTTGCCACAAGGTGCCGACTGCCACGATCCGCTTTTTACCTCAGCGCTCAAAGCCATGATCGGCCTTTCTCCCACCAAGCGCTGGCAGACGGCTGAACTCATTCGCGCCTACGTGGGCACGCTACACGAAGAGCGTCACCGTGCGCTCGTTTTAGATAGTCTCAACAAGGCGCTTGCGGCCACTGAAGCATAGCGAGTCTCCGAACAAACAAAAGCCCGCACGAAGCGGGCTTTTGTTTGCGCAGTCGCCCGAGAGAGGCGACCGCTTTGAGACTCAACGACAGATCACTTGTTGCTCGGGACTTTGCCGGTCACGCCCTTGACGAAGTAGTTCATCGTGGTGAGCATCTTGTCGTCGGCGCGCTTGCCTTCGGGGATCTGCACCTTACCTTCATTGTCCACGATTGGACCGGTAAAGACGTCGAATTCCTGCTTTTCCATCTTGGCATAGGTCGCGTTGATGTCGTCAACCACCTCCTTGGAAGCATCCTTGGAGATGTTAGACAGCCGCACCATGTGCATTTCGGCGCCGCCCCAGAGCGGTTCAACCTTCCACTTGCCGTCCATCACAGCCTGGATGCGCTTGGCATAGAACTCATCCCAGTGGTGCGTCACGGCACCGATCAGTTGCGTGGGAGCAGCCTTGACCATCGGGGAGTTGTAGCTAATCACTTTCACGCCCTTGCTTTCGGCCGTGGAGGCCACAGCCTGGGAGTTGGTGTGGTGCGTGATGATGTCGCAGCCCTGTCCGATCAGCGTATTGGTCGCATCGGCTTCCTTGCCCGGGTCATACCAAGTGTTGGTCCAGACCACATCAACCTTCACGTTGGGATTGATGGTCTGAGCACCCAACGTGTATGCATTGATGCCCTGGAGCACTTCGGGAATCGGCACAGCGGCGACGTAACCCAGATGGCCGTCCTTGCTCATCGAAGCGGCAAGCTTGCCTGCGAGATAACGAGCCTGATAAAAGCGAGCGTTGTAGTAACTGAAATTGTCGGCCGTCTTATAACCCGTGCAGTGTTCGAACTTCACATCGGGAAATTCCTTGGCCACCTTGAGCGCCGGATTCATGAATTCGAAGCTCGTCGCAAAGATGATCTTATTGCCCTGCGAGGCGAGATCGCGAATCACGCGTTCGGCGTCAGCCATCGTCGTGACGTTTTCCACAAACTGCGTCTTGATCTTGTCGCCGAACTGCTTCTGGATCAGCTGACGCGATTCATCGTGCTGCTTGGACCAGCCTTCGTCGGCACTCGGGCTCGGATAGATCCAGGCGGCCTTCAAAGGACCGGAAGAAGCGGTGGCTGCAGGAACCTCTGCCTTCTTCGGAGCAGGTTTGGACGAATCGTCGCCGCAGCCGGCCAACACCAGGCAGGAAGCGGCAGCAAGAGCCAGGGCAATTTTCTGGAATGCCATCAGGGATGCCTCTTTGAAAAGAAAGGAAAATATGGGGATGGGGAAAGTTGGCGTGATTTTATCAGTTATCGACTCGATGCTGAAAAAGACAAAACGGGCGCACCGGTAAAACGCTTGAGTCTTGCCTTTGCACCCGTCTTTCGGCGGTGTTGATTCTGTTACTTGCCGGTGGGCACCTTGCCGATCACGCCCTTGACGAAGTAGTTCATTGTGTTGAGCATCTTGTCGTCGGCAACCTTTCCTTCAGGAATCTGTACCTTTCCTTCGTTGTCGACAATCGGGCCGGAGAAGACGCTGAATTCTTTCTTCTCCATCTTGGAGTAGACGGCGTTGATGTCTTCGACTACTGACTTGGGCGCATCAGGCGTAATGGCCGATAAGCGCACCATGTGCAGTTCGGCGCCGCCCCAAACAGGCTCAACCTTCCATTTGCCGTCGTAAAGCGCCTGGATTCGGTGAGCGTAATACTCATCCCAGTGGTGCGTCACGGCACCGATCAGCTGTTTGGGAGCCGTCTTCGTCATGGCCGAGTGATAGCTGATCACCTTCACGCCTCGGCTTTCTGCCGTTGCGGGGACAGCTGTCGAATCGGTGTGGTGCGTGAGAATGTCGCAACCCTGACCGATCAATGTGTTCGTGGCGTCCACTTCCTTACCCGGGTCATACCAGGTGTTGGTCCACACAACGGACACTTTCACGTCAGGATTAACGCTCTGCGCACCCAACGTGTAAGCGTTGATTCCCTGAAGCACCTCGGGAATCGGCATGGCGGCCACATAACCCAAATGAGCGGTCTTGCTCATGGAAGCGGCGAGTTTGCCTGCAAGATAACGGGCCTGATAAAAGCGCGCGTTGTAGTTGCTGTAGTTGGCAGCTGTCTTGTATCCGGTGCAGTTTTCAAACTTCACGTCCGGAAACTCCTTGGCCACCTTAAGTGCCGGATTCATGTACGTAAAGCTTGTGGCAAAGATGATCTTGTTGCCTTGAGCAGCCAGATCGCGAATGACTCGCTCGGCGTCCACCGTATTGGTAACGTTGTCGACCACTTGAGTCTTGATCTTGTCACCGTACTTTTGCTCAATGAGCATGCGAGCTTCTTCGTGCTGCTTGGACCAACCTTCATCGGCGCACGGGCTCGGATAAACCCATGCGGCCTTGAGCGGTTCGGTGGAGGCAACGGCCTTTTCGGCCTTCTTGTCGGTGGTGGTGTCTTCTCCGCATCCGGCCAGCAACAGGCAGGAGGCGGCGGCCATCGTCAGGGCAATTTTCTGGAAAGCCATAGTTGTTTATTTTTGTGGAAGCACGAGCAACTTTTCAGACGCAAAAAAGCCGCCGCCGGCTCCGGTTGCTCGCCTTTTCGGGACCATGATCGGCGGCTCAATCAAAAAAATCAGTTTCTCGGATGAAACGTCTTGCCAAGGCTTGCCGGCACGTTGAGCGCAATCCACTTCGGGTTGCGGCTGATGAGGATCAGCACGAGAATGGTCGCCAGATACGGCGTCATCGACATGATCTGCGAGGGAATCTCAATGCCCATCGCCTGCATATTGAACTGCAGCATTGTCACGCCACCGAAAAGATAGGCGCCGAGCACAACGCGAAGCGGGCGCCAAGTGGCAAATGTGACGAGCGCAAGCGCGATCCAGCCGCGTCCCGCCGTCATGCCTTCAGCCCACAGTGGCGTATAGACAAGCGACAGATAGGCGCCAGCCAGACCCGACATGAAGCCGCCGAAGAGCACTGCCCAGAAACGGATGACGCGCACGTTGTAGCCCAGGGCGTAAGCCGAGCTCGGCGATTCGCCCACCGCACGCAGCATCAGCCCGGGACGGGACTTGTAGAGAAACCAGCCCACGGCGGCCAGGCCGATCAGGGAGAGATACACAAGGCTGTGCGACGAGAAGAATGCATCGCCCAGGAACGGAATCAATTCAAGACCGGGAATGCCCGTGGGCGCGCGGCTCGGCAACGCCATGCCCTGCAGAGGCTGCCCCACGAAAGCCGAAAGACCGGCGCCGAAAAGCGAGAGCGCCAAACCGGCTGCGTACTGATTGGCGTAGAGCCCAAGCGTGAAAAAGCCAAAGAGCGCGGCCATCACGAGGCCTGCCAGGGCACCGGCCAGGAAACCGAGCGCGAAGCTGCCCGTGGCGTAGGTCACGCCGAAACCGGTCACCGCCCCCATGAGCATCATGCCTTCGACACCCAGGTTGAGAACGCCGCTTTTTTCGTGAATGAGAATACCGATGGCGGCAATCAGCAGGGGCGTACCTGCATTCAACGTCGCAGCAATGACAGAAGCAATCACACCAGCATCCATGATTAAGCCTCCTTGCTCAGCTTGCGTTCGGTAAAGCCTTGCCAGACCGGCTTAAAGTAGATGAGCGAATCGCAGATCAAAAGGAAAAAGAGAAGCATGCCCTGATAGACGCCGGTAATTGAGCTCGGCAACCCAAGACGAGACTGGCCGAGTTCGCCGCCCAGATAAAAGAGCGCCATCACAAAGGCCGCAGGGATGCAACCCGCAGGCGACAAACGCCCAACGAAAGCCACGATAATGGCCGCAAAGCCGTAGCCCGGACTGATGTTAAGCGTGAGCTGTCCGACGGGACCTGCAACTTCGGCAATGCCGGCCAAACCGGCCAGACCACCGGAAATGAGCATCGAGACCCAAAGCAGACGCTTCGGACGGAAACCGGCGTACTTGGCCGCCAAAGGCGCCATGCCGGAAACCTTGAGCTGAAAGCCGATGAACATACGCACCATCATCACCTGGATGACAAGTGCGGCCACTACGGCCAGAACAAACCCCAGATGCAGACGCGTGCCGCCGAGAATCACCGGCATGCTAGCCGCGGAGGCAAAAAGCGCGGACTGAGGAAAGCCCAGACCGTCGGGATCCTGCAACGGCCCCTGAACACAGTATGCAAGCCCGAACTGCGCCACGTAGACCAACATCAGGGATACAAGAATTTCGTTGGCGTTGAATTTGTCTTTCAGTAACGCCGTGATGCCGCCCCAGAAGGCACCGCCCGCAATACCAGCCAGCAGAACGATCACCAGATACCAATGACCGATGCCGTCAGGGCAAGCCAAGGCTGCCCAGCCGCCGCTGATGGCACCCGCAAGGAACTGGCCTTCGGCACCGATATTCCAGATGCTCGCACGAAAGCAGACCACAAGACCGGCAGCGCAAAGCAGCAGCGGCGTCATCTTCACGCCGACTTCGGCCCAACCGCGCAGGGTTTCAAGCGGAGCGATCAAGAACACATAGAGCGCATTGAGTGGGTCCTTACCCAGCATCGCAAACAGAATCGCACCGAATAACACAGTCAGGCCAAGAGCCAGAACCGGAGAAAGCCACATCATGCAGCCCGGAGTTCTCCGGGCAACCAAACGCACAGGAAATTGCATTTTTATTCGGCCTCCTTGTCGGCGGACTGAGCGTGACGGAAGGGGCTGCCCACCCACAGACCGGCCATCCAGCGGCCGAGCTCTTCGGTCGTAATCGAACTGACGGGAATGGCTGGCGATATACAGCCGCGATACATTACGGCAATGCGGTCGCAGATGGCAAAGAGCTCATCGATTTCTTCGCTCACGACCAGAATGCCGGCACCCTCGCTGCGAAGGCGCATCAGAGAATTGTGAATCACCGTGGCGGCCCCCACGTCCACGCCCCATGTGGGCTGGTCGATGATGAGTACACCCGGAGAACTCAGGATCTCGCGGCCGACAATGAACTTCTGCAGATTGCCGCCCGAGAAGCTTCTTGCCGCCGCCTTCGGAGCTTCGGGTTTCACATGGAAACGCTCGATGACGAGATCGGTAAACGTTTCGGCCTCTTCCTGCTTGATAAAGCCGTGGCTGTGAAAATCATCACCCGTCAAAAGCGTGTTATTGATGAGCGAAAACTCCGGCACCGACCCGTGACCAAGACGCTGCTCGGGCACGTAGCGCAAGCCCTTGGCGCGACGCTCGGCCGGATCGAGATCGTCAACCGCTTCACCGAAAAGCTTCACGGAACCCTTCGTCTGCTTGAGTTCACCCATGCAAACGCCGAGCAATCGCGACTGACCGTTGCCGGAAATGCCGGCGATGCCGACGATTTCACCCGCACGCACCGTGAGCTTGATGTCCGTAAGCCCCGTGACGTGATGGCCGCCGTCGAGACTCACGCCCTTGAATTCGAGCGCCACTTCGCCGGGCGTGCCTTCCGAAGTCAGAAGCTTGGGCGGTTCCTTGCCGATCATCAGGCGCGCGAGTTCCTCTTCGGTTTTTTCCTTCGGATTGACCGTTTCGATCACGCGGCCGGCGCGAAGAATCGTGCAGCGATCGGCTAGCTCGCGAATTTCGTCGAGCTTGTGAGAAATAAAAAGAATCGAAACGCCTTCGGAGGCGAGCTTCTTGAGCGTTTCAAAAAGCTTGCGGACAGCCTGGGGCGTCAGCACCGAGGTGGGCTCATCCAGGATCAGAAGCTTGGGATTGCTCATCAGGGCGCGAATGATTTCCACGCGTTGGCGTTCGCCCATGGAGAGGTCGGCAACGATGGCAAACGGATCGACCGCAATGCCGTAGCGCTCACCTAACGCATTGATGCGCTTGGCGCACTCCTCCACGGAAATCTTTTCGGAGATGCCGAGAATAACGTTTTGCGCCACCGTAAGCGTTTCGAACACGGCAAAGTGCTGATGCACCATGGCAATACCCAAACGGTTGGCTTCCGAAGGGCTGCTGATCTGCGCAGGACTTCCGTCAAACTCGATGAAACCCTTGTCCGGCGTGACCGAACCGAAGATGATTTTCATGAGGGTGGACTTGCCGGCGCCGTTTTCGCCAAGAATAGCAAGCACTTCCCCGGGACACACTTCCAGGCAGATGTCGTCGTTGGCGACGATGCCCGGATATGCTTTTGTGATGTGATTGAGCCGAAGTCGAGGGGTCATTGCAGGGCTTCTGAAAACGCAAAAACCTTCGGTATCTGCAGCATCGTGCAGCCGAAGTCGTAAGGTGCCGTAATTGTAAGGTTTGAGGCTATCTTTTCCAAGAGTGAAAGCCGAGTTTTTCGGTTCTCTCGGCTCGATTCTTCTCTCGGGCCAGAGCTCTCTTCGCTCCGTTTGCTGGAACTTGTCGTTCGTGAGCTTAAAATCCGCTGACTAGTTCGCGACTTTTGCCGCGCTCAGACTTATCTTGTAGAAATCCCAACCAAAGGAACTTTTCCCATGCAGATCGTCACTCCCGACTTCAAAGGCGAAAACAAAGGTCACTACAGCGCCGGCGTCATCTCCAACGGCACGCTCTACGTTTCCGGCCAGCTCTCGATTGATCCGGATACGCGTGAAGTCTGCAAGGGCGACATCCGCGAGCACACCCGTCTGGCTTTGAACAACGTCAAGCGCGTGCTTGATGCCGCAGGCGTCACCACCAACGACGTCGTCTTCTGCCGCATCTACACGCCGGACGTCAACTACTGGGGACCGATCAACGAGGAATACGCCGCATTCTTCGGCGAACACAAGCCCGGCCGCGTTATTGTCTCGACCACGACGCTGCACTTCGGCTGTCTCGTCGAAATTGAAGCCATCGCCGAAATGCCCGCCAAATAAGCATCACACCGCTTTCGCAAAAAAGGCAGCCTCCGGATTCTCCAGAGCGCTGCCTTCTGTTTAACCGTTGCTAAAAATCGGTTAGTCAGCTTTGACGCTGACGGACAGTCTCAAAGAGACAAACGCCGGTGGCTACCGAAACGTTGAGGCTGTCGACCGCCCCGAACATGGGGATCTTGGCCAGTTCGTCGCAGCGCTTGCGCGTGAGCTGACGAAGTCCCTCTCCTTCTGCGCCCAACACCCAGGCAAATGCACGCTTCTGATCAAATTCATAGATCGTCTTTTGCGCTTCGCCGGCCGTGCCGACCACCATAACCCCGGCGTCACGAAGCTCGGTGATACTCGCGGCAAGATTGGTGACCGTCACAACGGGGACGCTTTCCCATGCTCCCGCTGCGGCCTTTGCGGCTGCAGGCGAAAAGCTAGCGGAACGATCGCGCGGCGCAATCACTGCCTGAACACCTGCGGCATCAGCCACGCGCAGGCAGGCGCCGAAGTTGCGCGGATCGGTCACGCCGTCGAGAACAAGCAACAACGTGTCCGGCGTGATGCTGTCAAGCAGCGTGTCGAAATCGAGCGTCTGTTTGAGCTCGTCAGCAAGCGCCACGATGCCCTGATGCGGAATGCCCGGTGCCATACCTTCCAGACGCTTGGCGTCGGCCTGCATGACCTTGACGCCGGCAGCCGCAAGACGATCCTTGCATTGCTGCATGCGCTTGTCGCGGCGCGAAGCTTCGACGTAGACGACGCGGATGGAGTCGGGATTGAGTTTTGCTCTGGCATTTACGGCGTGAAAGCCTGCCAATACGACTTGTTTGGGCATTTTTAGAATCTTCTCTTCGTTTTTTTGTTCTTATTGTTGCGGGTGCGTTGTTTATCCGTGTGATTTTGCACCATTTCAAAGTCAATGCGGCGCGTTTCCGTGCTCGCGGCAAACACGCGCACCGTCACTTTGTCGCCGATCATATAGCGCTCGGAGCCGAATTCAGCTTCAAAAAGCATCTTTTTGTCGTCGTAGTAAAAATACTCCCAGCTGTTGAGACGACTGACATGCACGAACCCTTCGACGAACACGCCGGTAAGCGTAACGTAAACGCCCGCAGGATTGGCGCCCGTAATGACACCCTCAAAGCACTTGCGGCGGTACCCGGAAATATAGTCGGCCTTCATCCAGGCGACGATGTCTCGAGAAGCGTCGTCGGCGCGCCGTTCTGCTGCCGACGTCAACAAACCGAGCACTTCCCAGGTCATATCGACTTTGCTCTTCTTGGCTGCCTTTTCGCCCTGAGCAGCCGCTAGTTCCGACATGCGTGCCTGCATCAGCTCCTGCGGCGCCTGCGCCAACACAGGTATGTAACGCTCGCCCCTCAAAATGGCACGGATGGTGCGGTGCACCAACAAATCCGGGTAACGGCGAATCGGCGAAGTGAAGTGCGTATAGGCGTCGTAATTGAGGCCGTAGTGCGGCTTCTTGTCGGGGCTGTATACAGCGCGCTGCATGCTGCGAAGCAAAAGTGTATTGATGACTTCGGCTGCCGGCAGCGTCTCAGCTTCATGCGCCACCTTGGCGTAATCCGCAGGAGTGGGCTTTCCTCCGCCCGAGAGTTTAAGACCGAAGGCGCCAAGCGTCGTACGCAGATTGGCGAGCCGATCTGCCGGCGGCGCATCGTGCACGCGATACAGGCTCTTGGCCTTGTTCTGACTGATGAAGTCTGCGGCGCACACATTGGCCGCAAGCATGCACTCCTCAATCAGACGATGCGCATCGTTGTGGTCGCGTTTGCGGATGGCCACGATCTTCTGCGTCTGCGGATCCGTTACGATTTCGGTTTCGGCCGACGTAAAGTCCGCAGCTCCGCGGCGACCTCGGGCCTGAAGCAACGCCTTAAAGAGTGCGTAGAGATTGTTGATGTCGGTGAGGTTGCCTCCGCGCACCAAAAAGTCCTGCACGTCGCCGTTGAGCGCGTTCCAGACACTCGTATAGGTAAGACGCGCCTTGGACCGAATCAGTGCCGGATAGAACTGATAAGCCGTCACCTCGCCCTTCTCCGAAACGATCATGTCGCAGACAAGCGAACAGCGATCTACTCCCGGATTGAGCGAACACAGGCCGTTACTGAGCTTCTCGGGCAACATCGGTACCACGCGCGTCGGGAAGTACACGCTCGTGCAACGCTGCTGTGCATCGGCGTCAAGCGGACTTTCGGGCGTGACGTAATGGCTTACGTCGGCAATGGCGACCAAAAGGCGCCAACCGCCTTCGCCGTCATTGAGCGGAGCACACCATACCGCATCGTCAAAGTCGCGGGCATCTTCGCCGTCGATCGTCACGAGACCAACATCTCGAAGATCAACTCTCTCCTCGATTTCCTTGTCGCTTTCGACCGCATCGGGCAGCGCCTGCGCCTGCGCCAGGGCCTCCTCGGAAAATTCGCTCGGGATACCGAGGCGAACAAGCGTCATGTCGATTTCGCTTTGCGTGGAGTCGATGGGGCCGATCACGCGTCCGACCGTACCGGTCAACGGCACAATGGCGGAAAACGGCTTGCAGCAGGACTCGTCAATCTTCATCGTGAAGAACTGCTGCTGAAGTTTCTTGACAGCGTTCTTATCCAAGCGATTGGCAAACGAAGAGCCGCAACCTTCTACGCCGGCTGACTTTGCATAGTTAATGGTGCACACAGTCTCACGCAATGCACGGCTAACCAGAATGCGCGCTGCAAACCCGTAGTCGTCGTTGACATAAGCGCCGTAGACAACATCCCCCGGCAACAAACCGTGGTGCGGATTGGAACTTTTAACGCCTTCGACAATCTTGTCGGGATTCTTAAGACTGCGGATCTTGAATTCGCCGGTTCGATTGCCGACCAGACGCACAAGATCTTCTTGCTTTGAAATACCGAGACCACGCGTGTAATGGCGGGCTTGCTGAGCCGGCGCAATGATTTCGCTTGCCAAAAGCCTTTCAAAAGCCTCCTTTGCCGCAGCAAGCGTCACACCGAACGTTTCATGATAGCTCTTAGTGAAGACGGTTTTGGAAAAAGAATCCCCTTGGGCAAGAACAAATGCCCTGTCGGCGTAGTTGGAGGTGTTCTGCTTTTTCTTTTCGGGAGACGCCTTGGATTGACTGGGTTTCTCGTGAACTATCTTTTGCATTTCGTATTCTCTATGTGCTCTCGGAGCATCAATTAGCTACAAAACGGCAGACGCATCGGCAACATCCTTTTCGTCGGCCTCGAATCAAGCGCATCATACCTGAGGAAAAATGACGGAACTCTGACAAGACGATGCCGACTATCTGAACGGACCGATCAGTTGCGGCGCAGAGCCTGTCGGCAAGTCTTTTGAGCAAGCAATTTCTCCTAAAAATTGCTCGCAGAAATTTTTTTCGAAAATCGTTTGACATTTTTATTCTGTTTGGTAATAATTCGCGTCTCAGAAAATTTGTGCCCAAGTGGCGAAATTGGTAGACGCACTGTGTTCAGGTCGCAGCGCCGAGAGGCATGCTGGTTCGAGTCCAGTCTTGGGCACCAATTCAATTCGGCATAAGCCGGCAAGCCCCGATTTATCGGGGTTTTTTGTTATCTATGCTCGGCATAAAACGGCATAATCCGATCGAGATGTTGGTTTTTTGTTGGTTGCAATGTTGGCTGTTGCTCCGCACGTGTTGGTTGTGGCTTCCAGCAGTTGGCTGTTCCAACAAAAATAGGAGTGTCGAATGGCGAGCATTGCTAAAACACCGTTAGGTAAGTACAGAGTTCAATGGCGAGAGGACGGCCGTCAGCGCCAAAAGAATTTCGCATCCCATGCCGAGGCCAGAAAGTTTGCCGCCGCGCTTGAGCTGTCCCCTCAAAAGCGCCGCTCAACGATCAGCGTTGGCGATTGGATTGCAAACTACCGAGACACGGAAGCAGTCAAAAAGAAAGGGGCCAGAAGCGAGATTTTCAGGCTCAATCGATTCTTGAAGCGACCCTTCGCATCGCTGAAGCTTTCAGAAATCACCGTGGAAGACCTTCAGAAGTACATCGACGAGCGCAGCCTCGAGCCTTCCCGCAAGTATTCGTCAACGGTGTCCCCAGGAACGATTGCCCGCGAAGTCACCACCCTTTCTGCTGTCTTCTCGAAGGCTGTCAAGGCGGGCCTCATTGAAACCAACCCCGCGTCAGGACTTGTGCTCCCCAAGCCTCCGGAAAACCGCGAGCGAGTCGCGTCTGAAAAGGATATTGAAAAGCTGATGGTTGCCTCCGGTTGGGATGGAGAGTCCGTCCCAGTGACGCTACAACAGCTCGTTATGGTCGCCTTCTTGTTTGCCTGCCGCACTGGAATGCGGTCCGGCGAAATTTTGCGAATCGAGGAAGCATGGATTCAAGGCCGCACGATTCACCTTCCGGCAGCCGCTAGTAAAACCAATAGCAAGCGTGACATTGCCTTGAGTTCTGAAGCTCTCCGTCTGCTCGATCTTGTGCGGAAGCGTGGCGACAATCCTCAAATCTTTGGCGCCCTGTCCGACGAAACACGAGACGCCAATTGGCGGAAAATCCGTGACCGTGCCGACCTTGGCCCCGTGACGGACTCAGCGGGACGATTGGTTCAGGAAGGCTTGAACTTCCACGACAGTCGCGCGACATTCTGCACCTGGGCAGCATCACCCAATCCAAAGACTGGAGCCCCTCGCCTTGACGTTCTGGCTCTTGCAAGACAAACCGGTCACAAAGATCTGAAGATGCTGAAGAAGTACTACCGAGCTTCTTCTGAAGCAATTGCAAAACAGCTCGATGAATGAGGCCAACAAATGAGTGCGTTCTCAAGGCTTGAAAAAGTTTCTAAGACATGGCCATACGTCTTCGACCTGATCGACATCTTTATCAAAGCCAAGCTCGAAGGCGAGTACGCATGGCCTGACTGGTGCTTCATGCCGATCAGCGCTTGGCTGGCCATAGCTGAGCGATGGAATGAAGGCGAGCCGCGCATGCAGACCGTCAGTCGTATGGCTGAGATCGTGGCTCCGTGCACGTGGCGCTATACGCAGGGCGTCTATCAATTTGACCCCGATATATACACGGAACTCATGGCTTCTGAGTTCACGGGAAAGCTCCCCAGCGAGTCGCTGCTGCGACTGCCCGAATGGTGCGTCTATATCAAGACGCCGCTTTTGGAGGACGCAGGCGGTGAAATCGAGGGATTTTTTGCCTTTTTAGAAAGTGACTACAACACTGGTCGCAAAGAGCTTCGCATGTACTTGGATAGGGTTGGACGCGAGACGATGGAGCCGATCGTGCTCCACCTCGGGGACTGGACTCTGGACGAATCCATAGAGCGAATGATTGACGTAGCTATCGAGAATCGTCAGCGACGTGGCCTTCCGACAGATCTTTTTGAGGCCAAGCAGGAGTTTGACCACATGCGCGGCTTGGCCAAGCAGCTGCTGCCGCTTGTTCTCTATCTGTGCACTGAAGAGCCGGAAGTCGAAGATCGAGATGTCCCAGGCTGGACGCCGCACAACCCCGCGCCTAAAAAGGTACGCGGAGAGTTCCGCATGATGCCAGCCAAAAAGCAGCATCACTACATGATCGGTGCGAAGACCGGAGCGATGCTTCGCAAAGCGCGCAAAGAAGCCTTTGAGCATGAGCCGACAGGCCGCACGGTATCCCCGCACATCAGACGTGCACACTGGCACGGATACTGGACTGGTCCGCGCAAAGGGCCGCAGGCGGTCTCCCAGAAGTTCGTGCTTAAGTGGCTTCCGCCGATCATCGTGCGCGGCAACAGCGCATAAAAAATGGGGCGGCTTCAAGCCGCCCTTTTTATCATCGCGCGCTGTGAATCTTCACCACCGCATCTTTTCGTGCGGCTACTCTTTCAACCAGTTCTGAACCTTCAGCAGATAGGCTTGCACCCTCTTCGAGTAGTTTTGTGCAGCTGGCGAGTCGCTCTTTGAGAGCGTCGCAGGAATCGGAGCCGGCTCGGGACAGCTTGGCGCGATAACGGTCGGCTTCGACGCGCACCCGGTCAATGTCGTCACGTAAACTGCCAGACTCAGCGCGAGCACGCTCAAGCGCATCCCATGCGTCCGCGAGCTGCTTTGCTTGACTTTGTTCTTTTGCTCGGTACTCATCGGTTTTGTCCTTCATGGCCAAAGCGTGCTGAGCCTGTAGATCAGCAATGTCCGCCTCATAAAGTGCCGCCGCATACTTGTAACCTGACACGAAGAGAGCTGCGGCCGCCAGTGCTGCGCCGAGGTATTTAAGCCAGGTCATTTCCACACCGCATACGGGTCTTCTCTTAGCTCACGACGAAGCGCTTCGATCTCTTGGCGTCGACGCTTACGCGCGACCTCTTTACGGAGACGTTCGAGCTCTTCGATCTCGGCCTGATCGTCAGCATCTTGCACACGTTCAGGTTTCCACAACCGCCCATACATGTCGCGAAGGGAGTTGCACCGGCTATAGAAGTCGCTGATTTCGCACATTTCCTATGCCCCTCGTTGATGAGCCTTTTCCCAGGCGATATATTTCAAAGACCGGTCGATCGCATCGGCCAAGGCGAACTTTTCGCCTTTCTCAGCGTCGAAATCTTTCGGATCAGCGCACTGGCTCCAACCGAGTTCTGTAAAACCCGATCTGAAAATGAGACAGCACACGGTTGTGCAAGTTCCTTTCACGTGCCAAAAGTCAGTGTGAACCAAACGGTCCATTACGTCATCGCGGCTAATCATTCTTCACTCCCCTTCAAAGAGCGCACGCTCCGCAGCACGTCGATGCCTCAAGCCTTCGCTCACCTTGCCGCCCGCGTAAATCCACTTGTCGAATTCCGCTGCAGCCTCGTCGTATCTCTTGTGGTTGAGGTGGAAAAGCAACGTGCTCTTTTTGACTGCGCTGGCCCCCACATTGAAAGCCAGGCTCAGAAGTGCGATGTACTGGCCTTCAGTCACACCGACGTTCACCAAACGATTCAGATCGTCAGAGATAGCAGTCAGGTCTTCAACCAGGAGCTGCTCTGCTTCGGAAGCAGAAATCTCATCGCCTTCCTTTACGCCTTTCGTGTGGCCGTAACCAATAGAAAGAACACCAGCTGAGCACCGGTAGGCCTTCAGCTCGCGGCCTTCCCACTGCTTCACGAAGTCGCTGGCGATTGCCGGCGAATAACTGCCCCAAGAGTTCATTTACCTGTCTCCTTTATGTCTGACTCAGCAACCTTGTCCACTGTCTTGTCCAACTTGGCATTCAGCGCATCAATGAGCTTTCTCACAACCGGCGGTACCACGCGTAAGCCCATTTTGTCGAGGTTCTCGATGATCGAGCCGAACTCACCCGCGGCATAAGCGCAGATAGTGATCGATTCAATAATCTGGAACGGGAGCAATTCGCTAAAAGCCACATCCAGACCGTGAGCCAACGCCACGATGCAGAAGGCGAGAATCTTCTTCAGGACGCCGAGCATGTTTCGCTTGCTCGTCCAAGTCCCCGTGAGAATGGCCGCTAAAGTCCCCGTCAAAAAATCGAGAATGACGAAGACCACCAACCAGATCAGCAGCGGTCCTGCGTCACCGTACAAGAAAGTGAAAATGCCGCCCATGCTTCCGCCCACAATCATCATGGCTCGTTCAAAACCTTGGGGCAGAACGGCCGCAAAATCCGCAAGCCTCTGGATCATTTCTCAAGCCCCGACCCCTTGAAGGGGTTGAAGTAAACCCAATGCGGGCAGTAGGGGTCGCCATCGATGTCGCCCCACATCTTCCAACCCATTCCTGCGCGGACGCATTTCCAGTGGCCAAAGATGCGGTAATGCCGCACGTAGTAAATCTGGAAGCAGATCAGCTTGCCATTGCGCTCCATATACCAGCGACACAGGCCACTGATGCCAGACAGATCGCCGATCTTCGGATCACCCTCGTGCCAAGCAATGTCACCCGGTTGGTAATGAACACCCAAAATGAAATAGTTGAAGCCGTATGCCGAGTTCCGAAAGAGCCAGGCACATCTGCGCATCCACGTCCAAAAGACGCCATCCTTCGGCCACCTAGCCCTGTGCCCCGCATCCCCATCACAAGAGTTGTCTGGAGTTTGGAACCAACAAAGCCAATCAGGCAGCCATCCGTTTTTCTGAACGAAGAACGCCAATATCGGAGACAGTAGCTTTGCGACAAGCTCAAACGGCACTCCGATCAACAAGAACAAAAACCACTTGAGATAGGCCATTGCCGCTTGCCCTAAAACAAGTAGCCAACGCCAACCCCTAGAGCAAAAGCGGCGATGCTCACCACAACCCAAAACTTGCGTACTGTCCGACGCGTATCGGTGTCGAGTGTTGCTTTGTAGGCTTCAACTTTGGCCACAAGCTCGTCAGTCAGTTCTTCAACTTTGACTCCGATCTTGTCCAGAAATGCCTTGGCTTCTTCTTTCGTCATTTGAGATGCTCCTTGCAAAACTCTTCAGCGTGATTGTCGAGCCACGTCCTCAGCTCACGCGCACAAGCATTCTTTCGGAGCAATTTGTCTTCATGTAGCAGGCACAAAAAAGCCCGCATCAGCGGGCGAAGGAGTCAGTAGCCACAGGCTAGCCATGTGTATTCATGTTGCGCACCGCCTTGGCCACCACCACTGAATCGGCCTTGCATTGAGACGGAAGTCGCTGTTTTGGCGTAATAGCAAACGTCAATGCTTCCAACGTCTGTTGACCATTGTCCTGGCATGTAAGCCAAGACGTAATTAGCGGAGGTAAACGGCTTAGTGAAAGTGATGCTTTTGATTGAGCAGTTTGTAACGCCTCCTTGTTCAATGAAGCCACTGGCGTGCACACGATAGAAACCTCCGTTTTCATCGTGAGACTCCTCAACGACCGGGTCTCCTTGTTGACCAAGCTGGCTCTTGAACCACTCCAAAACCTTCAAAACTTCAGGAGAGGCTACCCCCCCCCACACGCGAAGCTTTATCCATATCAATATCCTTTTACTACCCAGTAAACAGAAGTCATTGGTGTGTAGTGCGAAATCTTAAAAGAGGTTGCAGTTTTAAACTGCAAAAGCACCGAATCTGCGTTGCTTGTTCCATCAGAATCGTTACTTGAATCGCCAGAAGTTAACAATACTGTGTACGTGGCATCTTTCATAGAAACATGTAATGAAACTTCAATTTGAGAAGTTTTGCTCTTTACTTCTCCGCCTTGTTCAATCCACCCATCCGCGTACTTCCGCCAAAAGTTCCCCTGGCCGTCACTCCAACTATCGACTACCCCCCCCCAGGCCAGTCTTTTCTTTCATGTCACGTAAGACTTTCAAAACAGTTTGATTCGCTTCTGCCATTTCAATCCTCAATATCCGCACGCGTACCATGTAGCAGCATTCAGCGGATTAGATGCACTTTTTGCTTTAAAAAAAGAAGTATCTTTTTCCGAAACGTAAGTTCCCAATCCAGAGTTATCTTTAAAACCTGACTGAACAACCACGACATAATTCGCTGTTCCAAAACTGACTGGAAGAGTGATAGTCCTGTCTGTATATCCTTCAGCAGGGCCGGCTTCATTCCACAATCCGCCTTGCTCTAAATATCCATCAGACCACTTCCTCCACCACTGGCCTCCCGATTCACTGTGCCATTCTTCAATAACTTTATGATTACCCCCCCCCATTCTGAAGGAGGTGGTTTAAGACCGCTTTGACGGTCGGATTAGCTGTTGCCATTTAAGACACCTTTGTGTTAAGAGTTGCAGGGAGATCAGGCCACGTGATCTCAGTCGGGAAGCCTTCCTGTGTCGGCACGTCGCGCAGCTCCTGGCGATACGTCTTCAGCGCAACTGAGTCTTCTTCGCCGAGAGGGTAATCGGGCATCATCAGGAAGTCGGTCTCTGCCAGCAGAGCATCGCGCTTGGCTCGCACTTGTGCGGCGATCTCCTCGGTGGTCGGCTCCGGCACCGCCACGATCTGGAAGCGGCGCTTGGCTCCATCCTTTTCAAGCTCCGTGATGTAGCGGTCGCCGTGGCTGTTGCACCACACCGCAGCCTCGGGAGGATAGGTTTCCTCAAAAATCTGTCCGATAAAAAATTCACTTTCTGCCATTTTCAATGCTCCTTAATAGCCGCAGGCATACCACGTTGCCCGTTCAGATAGGTTCGAGTCCATTCGCCCGTGTCGTGTAAAAGACGTCCTTGTAAAGCTGTAGATCTGCATGTAAAACGGTGCCGCCGATCCGCCGAACTTTCCATTGCCGGTCATCACAACTGTGAAATCGTCCGTTGCGAAGCTCTTCGGAAAAGTAACTACGCAATCTGCGGATGAATCCGAAATTGATAAACCGCCTTGCTCGATGAATCCTGACGAATACTTCCTGTAAAAATTCGCCCCATCGTGCCACTCCTCGACCACCTGATCGGCCTTCCCAATCTGCGTCTTGAACCAGTTCAGAACCGCCTTAACCGTGGGGTCCGCCGATACCCCCCCCCCACCTGGGGAATTACTTCTGTCATATCAATTTCCTTCCTTGTATCCGAAAGCTCGCCAAAAAATCCCAGAGTTGCGGTCATTGAAACATTGAAAACCCGTGGAGGTCAGATTGACGTTACTAATGTCGAATCCACTACTCGGGACACGTTGAATGTAGTTTGGGTAGTACGCTGCATCGTGTCGAACATCTGCAAAACTAACTCCTAATGGTTTTGCCATTTGAACGGGGAAGGTCACTGATCTATTGGTTGTGTTCGAAATAGAATACCCACCTTGTTCAATCCAACCGTCTTTATAAACGCGATACCAATTTCCGTTCTCGTCTGACCAACTATCGACTACCCCCCCCCACGGAGGAAATACGTTGATTCAAATTGTCCAGTACCTTTTTAACTGTGTCGTTTGCTGTTGCCATATCTAATCCTCAATATCCGATTGCGTACCACGCATCTGTTGCTGTGGCATGCCCCGAGGAATCGGTAGAGAATCCCGTAGCGCGCTTATAAATAAACTGTTGTGCAACTTCATTTATCAGAAAACCAATCCCTATCACACAATAATTATCTGACGAGAATGGCTTTGGAAATGTATAAGCTTTGTTTTCGGAACGATCTGACATCCACTGTTCGATCAAGCCATCACTCCAAATTCGCCAACGGATTCCTCCAGACTCGCCTTTATCGACAACGTAGGCAAGTGCTGAATTGTGGTTCTTCAAAAATTCGAGAACCTTCTTTGTGGTTTGGTCGGCGGTGATGGCCGCCAGTTGCTTGGCGACTTCCTGCGCTACCAAAGTCTGTAAATCACTCAATGTTGTTCTCCGTTGCAAAGTCAATGAAGGCTTGAAGCATGGACTGAGCGTCGTCGGAAGTCTTTGAACTTTCAGCCTGCGCCGTCTTCCCCAGATAGCTGTTTTGCGCATCTGTCTTGGTCAGATACGGAGTTAAATCAGGAGCACTAGGCAAAGTGACCGTCACCGTTTTGGCCGCCGTCAATCGACCTTTGGCATCCACCGTGAAATATGGGATAGAGATAGAACCACCGAAATCGACAGTCTGTGCAGTAGCCTGACCGTAGGAACCGGCTGTAACGCCTGAGTTCGCCAGAGTCATCGATGCGGACGCATTAGCCGAACCGTCAAAATCCACAGTCCACGTGGCGTCGCCACTGATCGTGATCGTGCGAGTAGTCCCAAGTTTCTCCGCGCTCTTTGCTTGATCGTTTACGCCAAGCTTGCCCGTCTGAAGCGACGTGATCGATGTGTTGATGGACCCGAGCGCGACATCGAGTCCACTCACCTGAGATGTCGGATGGTTGTGCGCGGAGGGCGGAAAAGTCGAAGGCTTGCCCTCAACCGAATCCCAAGTCGGAGGCGGCGCCAGCGCCCCGATAGCCGCCGCTGTAGCCTCAGGGCTCATCAGCTTCGTAGCGGATGTGCCGTCAATCGCCTCCTCGTTTGAGGCCATGGCACTGGGATCGATAAGATCAAAAGTGACCGTGTTTTTGCCGGACAAAGTCCCTAATACTGGCTTGTTCTTGATGTAGTCCTTCTGCCCAGAATCAGATTGTGCCCAGTCAGCCTGCATTTGGCCCTGTGACGCCTGATCGGCATACCCACGGGCTTCATCACGCGCTTCCTCGGCAGCGGTCTGTGCGTCTTTCGCAGCGTCCTCTGAAGCCTTGGAATTCGTCTCCGAGGCCTTCGCATTCGTTTCGGACGTTTTTGCGTTGGTTTCAGAAGTCTTCGCCGCCGTTTGTGAAGCCGCCGCAGCGCTAGCAGACGAGGCTGCGTTTGTCTCCGATGTCTTCGCTGCAGTTTGCGAAGCCGACGCCGCAGACGCAAAGCCTGCCGCAGAATCATTAAAGGACGACGCTGAGCTTGCAAAACCCGATGCGGCACTTGCAGCACTAGCCGCTTCACCTGCACTTGTAGAAGCCGCGGACGCGCTGGACTGAGCCGCTGATGCACTTAGGTCCGCTGCGGTTGCGGAGTCAGCAGCGGCTTCGGCTTGCTCCGTCGCTGCCGCAATTTTCTCGTTCCCAACCGTTGTGACGGCCTGGACCTGTTTCGTTCCTTCGGACTGGACCGCTTCGACCTGCGTGGTGCCGGCCTGTTTAACAGCATTGACCTGAGTCGTGCCTTCGGTCTGCACCAAACCGATCTGCTCGGCACCCTTGGCACCTACGGCCTGAATCTGCGTAGCACCAGCGCTGCCTACAGCGGTAATTTGTTCAGAGCCTTTAGTGCCGACAAGCCCAATTTGCTTGGTGCCCTCGGCCTGAACCAGTCCGATTTGCGTTGTGCCTTCGTTTGCAACGGCCGTCTTGGACGTCTGTTCAGTCTGCTGAATCTCTGAGATGGCAGAAGTTTTAGCCTCGCCGATGTCCTCGATTGCTTGCTCAGCCGCATCCTGCGTATCCTGATAGGCCTCTTCAGCCTTGCCCTGAGCCAGTTCTGCCGCAACCTGTGCCGTCTGAGCAGCAGACTCGGAGGCTGCCGCTGCTTCTGCTGCGGCCAGGGCCTCGTCTCGATAGGTGCCGGCCGACGCCGCAACCTCAAGCAGCTGCTGCTTGAGCTCTTCCGGAGTCATCGTGTCGGTCGCATCGACCTTGACCGTGCGCCCAAGGATTTCGACGAGCTGCTGAATCTGGACAACAATGCGGTCGAGCTCTTCGCTGATTCGCGCCGGCGGGAATCTCGTGTAGTTCGTGAGATCGAGAGTTTGGGTATAGTCAACGTCCGAGCCAATGACGAGCACGGCGCCGTCAGCAAGCCCAGCTTCCGCGGTAAGCGTGATCGTGCCGCCAGGCGAAGCCTCCTGATCCAGATTCAGAGTGACCGTGTAGTCCGTGCCCTGCTGCAGAGTCGAAGACGCGCCGTTCTCTGTGGCCGCCGTGGCCACATACACGTCACCCTCCGTAAAAACGAAGAACCCGAAGCTGAAAGTTTTTTGGCCGGTGCCGTCTCCGATGTATGGCCCGGCAAGGCGCTTGATGTATCCGATCGCCATGAAAAAGCCCCCAAACTGTTGGAGGCATTTTCGATGGTCGGAATCGGCTCACGCGCACTTACTCGGGAGCCGTGGCCATACGTGGCGAACGTCGCGGCGTGGTGTCTCGCGGGCCCCACCAATAGCCTTGACCCCACGAGCGCATCATGCGGCTTTCCATTCTTTGGTTGTACCCGGGCGAAAGATACTCTTGCAAGTCGTTCATTACAGCGCGATCGATTGCCGTTCCCGTGTACCAGAGATTGACAAAAGGCATGTGCGAGCGGACGAGTCTGACAGCACGCGCACCCGGACGGGTTTCGCGGTCGTACAACGCATTGCCGGCCGTGGCCGTAACCAAGTCGACACCTTCGATTGTTGTTCCGACAATGGGGCCTGCGAAGTTCGTCAGCCCCGACCAAGCTCCATAGCGAGCGTCTTCGGACAGGCCGTTCGCAATGAAGTCGCCCAAAAAGCCGAGGCCCCCGCCCTTCGTGAAGGCGTGCAACCAGAATTCACGAGATTCAGCATCCTGCAAATCCTTGCCGTTGAGCAGGTTCTGTACCTGAAGCGAAATCGCCCCGAACACGGTTGTGGCCACCAACATCCCTGCGGCATAGGCCACCTTGTCCGGAGCGTTGCCATGGCGTGCCAAGAAACGTGCGCGACGGAAGTGGCGTTCCATCATCGCCAGCGGGAAGCTCTTGAAAAGGAAAAATGCCCTGGCCAATTCACCTTTCATTGTGCCGCGCTGTGCTCCTCGAGTCGTTTCCGCGCGAGTCACCAGATCGGGGCCCAGCGAGGCCATTTCGGACTCTTGAATAATCAGTCCCAGAAGTTTGGCCGGCGCCTCACGAACCGCTCGGATTTGCCCCGCCGTCAGACCTTCGGTCGGAATGACCCGCAGGTTGTTGATCGTCAGGAACTCAATGCCTTTGTATGTTTCCGTTTGAGCGGCCTGAAACACCTCCCAATCGGTTTCGGTGATGCCCGCATCCTGCAAACGCGCACGGTCGTAGCTGTCCAGTTCGTCCCAGTTGTTCTTTGTCATCTTGGCAAGGCTTGCCATCATGTTGAGCGAGAAGGCTCGTCGTGTCCCATCCGTGAAAGCGTTCAGCAAAGACGCGCGCATCGAGGCGTTGGCAAGCTTGGCCGTCCAGCCCTGGCCAATGTTGTCAACCGACCAGCGATTGAAGTCCGACGTCAAGTTTTCAGCGATGATGCCGGCACGAGCTGCGTACTCTTTCCAGTCACTTCCGTAGGCCGCAATGAAGAACTTGGCGCCCTGCAGCAAAGGCAGTCGATTGAATTTTGTGGCCACGAAGTAGGACGGGATGTCCGAGAAGGACGTAATGAACGCTTTGCCAAGCTTGCCCGCCATTTCAAGATTGCGCCAGCCTTGCATGAAGCCGGATACGCCTTCGCGGTTCAATGCGGCGCGGTTCGCAATGCCGGTGAGCACATTCCACATATCGTCAATGCTCGCATCCGTCAGGCCTTGCCAATCGGAATACTTCGTCAGCAGTGCCCACTTCGACTCGGACGCTTGTGCGTTCTCTGCAACACGATCGGCCACGTACTTGAGCATCTGATAGGTTGCCTTCGGTTTCGGCCCCATCTTTTCGAGGATTGCAATGTCGTTGGCCATTTTGGCCACGTGCCCCGTCAAGGCACCTGTAAGGCTCCCGTTGCCAAACTGTGCTTCGTACTTCAGATAGCTGTCAGCGTCGGCAAAGTGAATGGTTCGGTGGTGGTACTTTTTGAATCGGCTCGAGACAAGTTTCGGCTGATTCGATTGAATCTCAAACAGGTCGGCATCCGGACTTCCGGCCGTGATGATGTCGTCGTATGCACCGGAAAGAAGTTCGCGCAAATCCGCGTCACTCATGCGCTCGCCGGCATCGTCCACATAGCGGCTGCGATCCAGAAGCGGCAGGATGAAATTGGTCCAGGCTTCCTTACTGTCGCCGTTTTTATTGCCTGTCAGAATCTTCGCTGCCTTGCGCACCTTCCAAGAATCGTGGGACTGCGGAATATATCCATAGTCAAGCTTGCCGATGTCGGCACCGGCGGCGACTGCACGCTGACGCATATTTTCGGCCGTAGCCGAGAAAGCCTCCCACGCCTTGGCCGCGCGCTCGTTTCCCGTCTTTTGCCCAAACGCCTCATAGACGAAATCGCGCACGTCTTCTTTGTTCTCTACGAATCCGAGCCACGACGATCGAATGCCGTTGATCGTGTCGAGCATTGAAGACAGATATTCGTTCGTCACTCCTTTGGCGTATCCGTAGGTTTCCTGCAGGAGTTTGGCCACAGCAGAGTATGCGTGCAAATCCTCTTCAACCTCCAGCCGCTTCATTTTGTGCAGAAGACGATCCTGTGCCAAAGCCTGCTTGCGCAGGTTAATCGCGCGTCGCTGTGCTCGTTCTTCGATCTGCTTTGCCAGCTGATCTGCTGCAGCCGAGACGCGATCGTCAATTGTCATCTTTGCCCAGGCATCCGGATCCGTTCGGCCCAATGTGGCCATCGTCGAGCGCACAGCCTGCAAAATCTCACGCCCCTCCGAAGGCGTCACACGTCGGCCGAGAATTTGGCCAACTTGGTCAAGACACTCCTGTCGCATTTCCTTTGCCATTTCACTGTGCTCCGTCGTTTCTCATAATGCAAATGGCCGCCTGGGCAATGCCGGAAGCCTCCGTCTTTCCTTCGTTCTCAATGCGCTGCATTTCCGATTCAACCTCGTCAAATCGCAATTCAACAGTTTGGCCATCTTCGTCCTCGAACAGGAATGTCTGCTCGGGTTGCTGAGAAGCAAGCTCTTGCATCCGGATAGCGTCCGGATCGTTTGCTACGCCATCGCGCACGGCCACCTGTACCTGCTGCGGATTCGGTTCGGCCTGAGCCGTATCCGGAGCCTGCGCTGCGATTTCATCGAGCTGCGACTGCAGATTTTGAATAGATGCGCGAATTGCTGCAACGTCCAGTTCCGGAAGCGGCTCCTGACCTGCGGCAACACGCTGTTCGTTTTCAATGCGTCTCATTTGTCCGAGCACGTCAGCCACGTCCGTCCGAATGACGTTATCGTCCCCGAACAAGCCGCCGTCAGCAGCGCGCATAGCGTTCACCGTCCAATCGGCCAAAGGATCAAGAACTCGGCCGATTGCCGCAGCGGAGTTCGCATTGCGAGCCAAGAGTTCGATGAACGGATTGGTCGTCGGATCATCCAGGAACGAAAGCTGTCCCAACAAATCCTGTAGAGAGTGGCCTTCCTCGCGCGCCATCCGGACGGCGTTTGCAGCCTCCACTATGCCTCGGGCAAGATCGATGCCGGCATTGCGCATTTCAATGATGCGGGGCGCGAAGGCGGCCATTGCCGTCAGAATGCGCTTGATGTTGGCGTCCGTTGTCGAAGAGAACAATTCCGTCAGGACGTCGTTCTGATACGCCTCATGGAACACGGCCGTCTGAATGCGACGGATAGCTTCCGGCGTTGGCGCACCGCTACTGTTGATAAGCCGTCCCAGAGCGTTCGGCTCGCCGATGTCGATAAGGAACTGACGCACGGTTTCAGCCGTGGGCATTCCTTCTTCGTCAAAGCGATACAGCGCAGCATTCTCTCGGATACGCGGCGCGTCTTCTGCGGCGATCTCAACATTGCTGCGGGCCATCACCTGATCCGAGTTCGAGCGGCTCACAAAGCCAGTCGAGACTTTTTCCTGCGGCATATACCGAACGAGCACCGGGTGCTGCATGGACGCGATCACAGCAGGCTCGACGCCGTGCTGCGTATCAGCCATGAGCGCTTCACGGTACTGCTGCGCCGTGCCACGGCGGTACGCTTCGGTGAGACCCGTGAGGCGGCCGTTGCCGGCCACGACATTCATCAGAGATGCGTCGCCATAGCCAGGGTTCTGGCTGCCATCAAAGCGGTTCGACGTCTGCACCGTATCGGCCTCGACAACGGCGTACTGCACCGGCACCTGCTCGCCCGAGTCGATCACGTAGTCACGCACGCCCAGATAAGCGTCATCCGGGAGCGTTCCGTAAGAGACAATCGGGGCACCGCTTGCCGTATTGCGCGAGAAACTGAGCAACCCGTACTGAGGATCAGACGCGATGCCGTTCATCTGCCCAACCGACACCGCATTGCTGCGATCACGGTTCTGAAGCACGACGGCCGTGCGACCGTCCCCGGCCATCACTTCACGCGCGAACTTCTTCTGTTCGGCACCGAGAACTTGCTCATTGAGCGAGGCGCCACGCATCTGCTGGCTTACGTCAATAGGCGTTCCAGAGTTCAGATCACTGGCCGCCTTGCGCTGTGCTGCCACAGCCTTGCTGTAGTCGTCTTCGGAATCGGTCGCCAGGATACGGTTGCGCTTTTCGCGGTTCGTCTCTTCGACTTGTACTGCGCGAGCGGCCGCGACCTGCGTCTTTGTCGGACGCACCGTTTTGGAGCCGAACTCGTCCGTGTACATGCGATCAAGCACCTTGCGAACTTCATCAGACAAGAGTGGCAGTTCTTCACCAAACTCAGCCTGATAGCGGCCTCCAACCGCATCGCTGAAGTGCTCGTAAACGTCCTTGAGCCATTCGCCGAAGCGCTTGAAGAAGCTCACCAAAGAAGGCGAGGGAGATTTCCCTTCGGACAAATACTGTTCGACCCACGAGGCAAAGCGCTCGTGGTACTTGCGCTGGCCATTGACGCCCAGAGCATTCCAATCGTCAACCGAGTTGATGCCGAAAGCCTTCAGCAGAACATCGACGTCCTGCTTCACGTTTCCTGCCGCTTCCTCGAACTGCGAGGCCAGCATCAAATTGTGCAGATACCAATGCCCGATTTCATGCGAGAAGGTCGAAACATTCGCGTTCGGCGTCAGCGTGATGCGGTTTTCGGTCGGGGAGAACGAGCCTCGGTTTTCTTGCGCAAATGCGCCAGCTTCTCCTCGTCGAGCCTTTTCCAATGCTTGGTCGAAAAAGTCTTGAATTTTTGCCTTGGACGCACTCTCGAATTCAATATCGTCAACAATACGGCCTTCCGGCGTGTTCAGAGAAAGAGCAAGGTATTTGCCGCGATTGGCACGATTCAGCACATCAAGCTGTGCCTTCGTGGGAGGACGCGCAACGGATGCAATGCCGACAATCTGATCAAAGCGCATTGCGCCTGTTCGACCCATCCATTCGTACATTGCATCAGCACCGGAAGCGTCGTCGATCACTTCTGAAATATCGGCATGATCTACCTGACGCTGTCCTGCAACTGATCGTTCGTCGCCGCCCCAATGACGCCCAGAGCCATCAAGCATTCTGCCGTCAGGCAAAACGTAGAAAGCCTCACGAACGTCATTTGTCAGACCGAAGTTTTCAACGGCTCTCTCAATCAGATTAGCATCAGGCTCAAAGTTTTCGTCAACCCAATTGTTGACATTCTTAGCGCGATTAGCGATACTTTGCTCCACAGAAGAGGCTGTCTCAGGTCGTTTCGGACGTTCAGCTAAGGGGCTGGTTTTGACCAGAGCATTTGGTTCTGAGAGAATCTTCTTGTAGGCCGTTTTAAGCTCAAGCTTACCGCGGCCTTTATGCTTTTTATTAGGTCTCCTTGTCACCTCAACGACATAAATCTCACCGTCGTCGAAGGTTTTTGTAAATACTATCGTTCCTGCTTCCTCTCCAGAAAAGATGTTCTCAGGCGAAGAAAGCACCTCTGGTAGTCTTTCGAAATCTGAACGTAAAAAAGGCTTCTGATCTTGCCGAGTCTCTTTACCGGGGCCATGACGGCGATTCACGTGCGAAACATTTGAATCAAGAATCGTGTGAATGTATCCGCGGACATCTAAGCCTGTTTTCTCTTGAATTACCCTAGCAGCTTCGTCGGTTACAGCTAAGTAGTCCTCAAACGAACTCCTTCCTTTCCCGTTGCTTGATTCGCCGTTAAACACGCGATCGACAATACGCTTCACCAACGGCTTGGCCTTGGCAACATCATCCGGAGAATATGAGGCCGAATAGCGACTGCTTACATTAGTGGTCTGGAGCTCACGCGGAACATCTTCTGTTTCTGACAACAATCTGGTGCGGCGTTCTTCGTCTGACAGATCAAGACGACTTTGAACGTTTCGAGCCTCAACTTCGCCGGCGACGTTACGGTACTGTCGCACCCTGTAATCAGGATCAGAATCATCAAGCTCACGTCCAGTCGAGCTAAACGGATCCCACTCATCGCTGTTGATTGCTCGCACAACAGTTTCCGAAACTCCCCACTTAGTGCGCAAGCGTTCGACTTCGGCCAATACAGCAGCCACGTCAGGGTTGTTTTCCAGCGCGGTAATCTCCGCCCACTGTTCGTCGCTTGCCTCGAATGGATCAATGGCGTCATTCTTTTGTTTGTACTCATTCCATGCATCCGACCTGCGCAATTCGCGCAAACGCTGCATGTCTCGCCATAGAGCAAAGCTCTTTAACGGAAACTGCTCAGGATTCGATCCGCGTGTAAAGCCTTCGATTCGTTGAACAGCGTGTTGCACTTCATGAACCAACGTAGATCGAGCCTGTTCCGATGAAATCGCCGAATCCAGGGGTAAGCGAATAACGTTCCGATCTTCTGAAAAGTACCCGCCGACGCGATCCGGCAAGGGGCCGAATTCAACTGTCAAATCCTTTAATTGAGGATATGCAGAGAAGAGCTCCGGAGCGTCAACAATCTCTGACAAATTACGCGAGACAATAAGGTTTCGTTTTTCCGCAGCAAGCTGCTCTTCAAGCGCCATGAATTCACTATCGTCCGAGACATTTTCTTGTCTCTTAGCGTATTCTGAGTCAAGGCGAGACCGCGCATCGCGCACTGCTGAATCCCAATCATCCTTAAAGACAAAATCCGGAATCTCATAGCGCCACTTGCCGTCCGCCCCCAGTTCCCATCCGGTTGCAAGTCGAATTTCCTGCGGAGTTTTTCCTTGGGCACGCATTGATTCAGCAACGGCAATGTAGTCAATATCGGCGCCAGACTCGCGCAGATTTTCTGCGCCTTCCATACCGATGATCTGATTCAGGTCGCTTTCGTTGGTTGTCTCTGCAATACGCACGCGCGGCGCCACACTCGACACCTGCTCGGGTGTCAGGCCCCAGCGCGATGCCGCACTCGTCACAACTGCCGAGTTGATATTGGCCTGCGCCGTCACCTGCTGCGGAGTGAATTTTCCCGTGCGCTCGAGTTCGGTAGCGAATCGTTCGGACAAAGCCTTGCGCTCCTGCTCAAAACGCACGCGAGTCGTAGGTCGCCAGAAAGCCGCACCGAAGGCCGCGCCCAGGCCTGCTGCTACGGCGTTGTCAGCAAAGTTCAGCTCGTAGTTCTTAGCGAGCTCGTCGTAGTTCTGATTCTCAAGAATCCAGTGGACTCCCTGAACTTCGGCCACGTTGAGCCCAACGTTTGCGCCTGCACCAATGGCCGCAGACGTGAGACGGCTACCGGTGGCAAAAGCCGCAGGCAACTTCAGCCCAATGGCATTCGCGGCAAACGTCAACATGCCGGCATTGATTGCCGTCTGTTCATCCACCCCCTCGTCAAGGAGGGTTTGCGTGCGGTTGACACCTACGTCCGCGCCAAAGAGCAGAGCGCCGCCTGCCGGTCCCGCAACGCTACCGTACAGAACCGCCTTCGGGATCATTTCTCCGAGGCCGTAAACGATCTGTGCCGCGGTGCCGGACGTCTGTGGATCGAGCTCGTATTCCTGCTTCGCAAGTTTACGGATGCTCCGAGCATTTTCCGGCATCACTTCTTCGCGCTGTCGTCGTACCCACTCGCGCACTTCCGGCTGCGTTGTGAAGTTTTCAAGCGGAATCTGCCGAAGCCCCGTAATGGCAGAGCTCGCCGTATCCAATACCGCATTCGGGATCGCCTTCCATGTGTCGCCCATGCCGTCAAAGAAGTTCGGCTCGGGCATTTCAAGCGGTGGCAGTTCAGTCTCCGGACGGAGTTCTTCGGGAGCGTCAACTTTTCTGACCGGCTCAAAGATGTTCTGGAAAATCATCGTCCGGAAACCTCCAAAATCAGCGGTTCGTTTGTCTTGGCATTCATCACCGTCTGTCCATTTCGCAGCACAAGGTAGGACACGCCGCCGTTAGGCAGGCGTCCATAGGTCTGCAATTGCATTCCGGGAAGTTCGCTGGCGAGTTTTTCGGCAGAGTAGGTAACGCTCCCCACGTAGTAAGAGCCTTTTCCCTTGCGAAGCTCATCGCTCTTCTTCACGATCAGATCGTCAAAATCGTCGCCAAACCATCCATTTGTATTGCGCGGGAGAATGATCTTTTTCTTGTTATGGTTTTCGACCTTGCCGACGGCTGTATCAAAAGCATCAGCGACTTTGCCATCAAGAGCCTTGTATCCGGCAACTCCCTTGACGAGTTCCATCGTGGCATTCAACACCCGCGGATCATCAAAGACGGCGTCAGCATCATCAGACTTTCCCAACGCCGTATAGGTCTGCGCCTGCAGTCCAAAGGCTGCAGTCTCGTCAATGCGGACTCGCTTCTGATCGATTGCGTCTTTACCGCGCAGATACATTTCTCCAACGGACATGCCCGCACCATCCGGAAACTCGTCCATTGCACTTGCCGCAACCGCGTAATTGGACGCGCCCTTTTTGAGCTGTCGCGTCATCACCTCAATGCCGGCATCGCCAACAGAATCGGCAATCGTGCGAAGGAGCGCCACGCGTTCATCCACGCTGCCGTTATCAAGTGTCTTCACCAAATCAGAGGCTTCTTGGCTGCTGAAGAGTTCCTTGTCTCCACCCCACCGTTCGGCAAGCGTTCCCATTTCCTGCGCACGGAATTCGAGCTGTGAGCGAACCTGCTCCTGGCTTCCCCAGTTGATCGGCTGATAACCGCCGTAGCCGTTTGCAAGCGCAAAGCCGATCTTGTCCTTGCGGCGTTCCGTTGCAATCGTCTGTGCCGCCTTTTGCATTGACGCCCAGGACTTCATTTCAGAGGCAAAATTGTCGGAGCCCTGCTTAGGCTTGGCAGCCTTAAGCGTCAGCATCAAATCAGCATCGCTCATAAACTTGGCATCGTTCCGGAACTGATTTTCCGTGCGGTCAAGCTGATATTGCTCGAATTCTTTTGCGCCACGCTTGGGGCCGTAGGCTTCCACAAACTGATCACGTGCCAACGCCTCGGGGTTGTTTCCCATGAGCGTTTCGGCAAGGTTGTTCGTCACCTCACGCTTGAACTCATCGTTGCGCATCTGGATCATCTGACTGCGCAACTGGCGAGCGCGCAGGACGACCGAAAGCCGCTGATCGTTTTTGAGCGAGTCGATGAAGGCGTCGCCAGTGGCCGCACCCGGATCGTCCATCCAGGAGAGATTTTTGATATTGCCGTCCTCGTCGAACGAGATCGGACGCTGTGCAAGGCTCAAGGCCAGAGTGTCGCGGCTCTTGCTGAAAAGCCCCGATTCGATCCTGGCCGCAATATCTGCGCTCACCTTCGGGCGCTGAGACTTGAAGACCTGAAGCGCCAAGACAGGGTTGTCCGATCCCCACGCTTCAAAGCGTCGAGCTGTGAAGAGATCGTAAGACTGATCCTTGAGGCGCTTTACCTGTTCGGCCGGCAAGCCCATCATCGCGGCCTGATAATCGATCTCTTGCGTGATCGAGCCCCACGTCTTCTGCAGATAGGCTGTTTCGGCATAGTGGTTGTCGGCGTCCGTCATCAAAGACTGCACGCGCGCCTCGGAACTTTGCAGGTGGTAGGCACGGGTCTGCTGACCATTCCAACGTCGAGCCTGCTCAACGGCAGTGCTCAAGCGATCCTGGATTCGGCTGCCAATGACTTCGCGCACCTGCGGCTGAAGGCTACCGACGATCTTATCCACGTCCGCCGTCATGCCTTCGACCGTGGGCTGGAACGCATCCATGGCGTTCTTACCCTGCTGCGTCATGTATCCGTTCTCGCCACTCATGCGGGCGTTAATCGCATCGATCACCTGACGCTCGGCATCGTCCGACTCGGCTTTAACCGTGCGCTGATGCTCAATGCGCAAAGCTTCCGTGAGCGAGTTCGACCACTCTTCGACAGGCTTCATCGCCTGCTGCATCATGCGTCCGTAGGCATCGACGTTCACAGCCGGCGCACGAGCCGGGACAAAGCCGGAGCCACCGTTATCGCGCACCTGCGGCACGCCGCCTTGGAAAGTAGGAACAATAGGCATCATTCACCTCTAGCCAAAAGACAACATGCCGTTGCGAACGCCCCAAGTCGGGCGCGGCGTCATTGCGTAGGCATCCGACCCGATGCCAGTCGCTTGCGGCAAATTGGTGCCGGAGTCGAAAAGCCCCATCGCGTCATAGAGCATGTAACGGTTGGCGATTTGAGACGCTCCCTGCAGAAGCGTCGTGCCGAAAGTCAATCCGGCAGACTGCTGTCCGGCCTCGAGCTGCAGAGCCTGGCCTTCGTAACCTGCGGCCTGCATACGCATGCCCCAGTAGTCGCGCTGCGCGTTCTCTTTGATCTGGTTGGAGTCGATCTCTTTGATGATGTCTGTTGAGGCCAAAACCTCAACCGCGCTGCCTTCATTAGTCGCCAAGCCGTTCGCAGCAATGGCGGCCTTCTGACTGCCCTTGACCTGGCCGGCCTGCATTGTGAGACGGACCTGATCTTTTTCAGCCGAGCGAAGTCGTTGCTGTGCATTGAACTCCATCATCTGCGCATTCAAGCGCGCAATGTTGGCCTGCGACTGCAAAATCGCATTGCTCTTATTTGTGATTCCAATAGAGCCAAAGGCATTGATGATGGTCGCCACGCCCATACCGGCAAGGCTCCCATATCCGAATGTCTGACCTGAATTCCAAGGCATAAAACCTCCCATTTTGGGAGGTATTGTGGGTGCGCGCGGGCGGCTCACGCGCACTTGCCTTTAGACGAGCTCGGCCTTTGTCGTCATGCCGATGATCTTGGCCGGCAGCGGGTTGTCCTGGCGGATGCAGCACTGTCCAGTCGCCTGCCACTTCGCATTCACTCGGACTTCAATTTCAGTCGTGAGCGGTTCGGGCGGCGATCCTGCAGACTCCATTCCTCGAGGCGGATACTCTGTCAGGGAATCAAAGGTCGGACCAGCCTTCAACCCGCTCGAGTTCACCACACGGAAAACCATCGAAATGACGTTTTTTTTGTGACTCGTACCAAACGATCCATCCTGCAAAGCCATTGCCAGCGGCAAAGTCTGAGCGTCACATGTGTAGGGCAGTCCCACGTGTACGACGCTTGCGGGCTCATCAAGCACGATCTTGCCGTTCGTCACAACCTGCGACGGCTCCACAGAACCGTCCGCCAAGATCGACACCTCCATGCCCTCGAGCCACGTGAGCCCCGAGATTTCCGTCTTCGACTCACCGCGGTACGTACCGGAGCAGTCAAGGTACACGCAATCCTCAAGCTTTGTGTACTGGCGCTCGTGCATCCGCTCAACAAAGACCTTGTCCGTGCCTTTGATGTTGCGGCGGATCACCGCATACAGAATGTCCTCGTCTCCCTCAGCCACGACCGTACAACTCAAGAATTCACCCTGAGTTTCGACCGTGCTGAAAGCGCCTACTTGCTGTTCCGGAACGTAGGTCAGAGCAATGAGCCTGCCGTCCGAGGAGACTGCCCACACCATCGGGTAGGGCGCCTTGCCATAGCTCAAGTCTTTGATCGTGAGGTTGTCGAAAAGATGCGGAGCGCGCAAGCAGAGGTCGGCCGTGACGTAGCCACCGGCTTCATACGAATAGCCGCATTCGCGCAGGTGTCCGCCGCGGGACGCCGCATAGATCAGGGTCGAGCCAACAATGACGGGTTGCACAGGAGACGAGCCGAAGTACGACTGCGTGTTCACACTCAGCGACTTTTGCGTGATCACGTCGCTGTTCTTCGTCGTGGCCAGCCATTCGGCCGAGGCCGTCAAAAAGATCATGCGCGCCAGCGGAATGATGTGCTCAATGCGGTCGGCATTGCGAGCCACCACAGACGCGCTGATGCGGTCGTCATCCTGCGAAGGCAAGCTATAACCCATGTTGGACTCGGTGCCGGACTTCGTCGCCCACAAATAGTTTGGACGGTTGTACGTTCCGCCAAACCAGCGGCGGCCCTCGAAGTAGGACACTGCGCCAGGGTAGTCACCTGTCGTTCCGACGGTTGCCGTGGCCGTGGCACCTGAACCACCACTATTTCCAGACTCGATAACCACAGTCGGATTTGTGTAGCCTGTCCCCGGACGCACCACTTGGATGTCTGTTACTTGACCCGCAGAGTTGATGTTGACCGTCAGCTCGCACCCGGTGCCAGTAGGATCGACAATGTATGCACTTGGCCGATCCTTTACAACTGTGCAAGGGAACTCGAAGTTTTGCCCCATGCCGCGGCTGTTGTACATGGAGTAGCTCACCTTTGCGCCATCCGCATACCCACTGCCGCCATTGATCACTTCAAATCCATTGATCCGGCCGATGTAGTCTCCTTCCCTATACCAAACGGCCTTGATTTTTGCGCCTGTTCCCGTTCCCGAAACTACCCAGCCATCCTCCACCAATCCAAAGACCAGCCAAGGAGTCGGCAAATTCAGTGGATTCCAAACAATTGTTTTGTAGTCTCCTCTATCGTTGTATTTTGTACGGCCAGTTCCTGGGCCATAAACGCCTACGATATGTCCATAAATGCCATAACCCGAGCCACCATTCGTAACCGTCACGCTTTCGATACCTTTGGCCATGTGGAAAGGGTCGTCGTAAAGCGGAGGAGTAATTGAGGCATCAGGCGAAATGTTTTCGTCCCTAATTGTTGTGGCTTCTGTCTGACCGATGTATGCCCAGACGCCGCCTAAATTGCGATAGATACGGTAGAGCCCGGCACCTTCGACAGGGTCCCACGTGACGGTGTTGTAGGCACCATCACCGTAGGGGTTGCATTTAACCGAAAAAGACTCACTGCGTTCTGACTCCTGCGAGCCGTCCGCCTTGAGAGCCGTCACCGCGTACTCCCTCGTGTAGTCCTCCTTGTTGGTAACAGAACTGTTAATCGTTTGAACCGCATTGACGTTTGTGGGAGCCGCAAGTTCGGATGAAAACGAGATCACACTCAAGCGCCAGTCCGTGGCCCCGTAGCGCCGCAACTCGCGCGGTGCGTGGCTCGGATGAACGAGTGTCACGATGTCAGCCGACTGGACGTAGTGGATGCCTTCGATGTCGTCATAAAGGTAGGGCGTCTCGACTTCGTAGGGATCTCCGTCATCATCGAGTAGCGTCTGTCCTTGCGTGTGAAAGCGGATGTATTTTTCGCCCACTTCCAAAACCATCGTCTGATCCGCCGAGAAGGCGAAAGGAATAAGGCGCGGTGGCTTACTCGGATCCTTTACTTCGAGCACACGCTGGAAGCCCGGACGCGATACGATCGGGCCTTGTGGCTCGACCAGAAAGTTTCGGCACTTGGCCAAGCCGGACTGATACTTGGAGTCCGTGACGCGCGAGAACATGCTGTCCGCAATCTCGCCCCCATTAAATGACTGCTGATAAAGACGAACCTGTGCCACGATCACACCCACCGGCTGGAGATTTTTGACGGAACGAAATGCGTCTTTTGTCGCGTGGCCTGTGCGTCGATCGTCTTTGCCAGCGACAAGGACTGCTGATACTGCTTCATGAGGTTTGTGGCCTCGGTCGAAGCAGAACTCTGACGCTTGATTGGGCCAACGAGATAGGACGCCAGGAGCACCACGAGCGGCTCCGTGAAGTACGCGGGATAGAGCGCGACCGAGTCAATGAACGCCGTGTAGTGCGCCACAGCTCTCTCTACGTTTGTGACGATCTGACGGTTAGAGTTCGCGGGGTTGTACTCAACGCGCCATCGATCTCGCGGAACGGGATCATCCTCAAAAGGACGGGCATCATCCGGGTCGATCGAGAACTGATAGTCCGTGGCCGTTGCACTCTTCTGCTCGTACAGATCGATGATGCGCACGGCGTCTGAGGGATAGGCATAAGCCTTGTCCGAGCCGTACAGCGTCGCATCCACGCCTGACAGCTCTGAGAGCCTGGCACGCTTCTGCGCAAAGCTCCAGTCCGCTTCTTCAAAGAGCCGACGCTTGGCCATCGGCAGCCAGCGGCCGCACAAGCCCGCGTTTTCCGAGCCGTCACTCGGATCGATCGAAACAACGTTCGCCTCTTCGCCCAAAAGCGAAAGAGCCAAATTGCAAATGTCCACTTCTGTTGCCATCTACAAAAAAGGGGATGTTTCCACCCCCTTTCCTTTAAAACGACTCTAGCCGGAGGCCTTAGTCAGCAGTCGGAACGATGTCGATGCCGACCTTCTTGTACTGGTTCGGGAGACCGAACGAAGTCGTCAGGTAAGCGTCGATCGTGCCGGTAATCGTGCCCTTGACGGTCGAAGACAATCGCACGTGCTGACGATGCTTAACCGGCAGCGGGATCACGATGTCTTCCTTCACGTCCGCACCTGCCATTGCGGGTAGAGCCAGGATCGACGTGAAGGCCGATCCATCAGCAGAATCATCAACCGAGAACGTCACGCCGTTGGTCGTGGCGCCTTCTCCGGTGCCGGCCACCGTGGGATGGATCACGAGATAGATCGGATCAGCCCAGGCGCCGGAGTTCGGATGCTCCTGACCAAAGTCGTAGGCGTCCGACGTGATGGCGGTGGCGATGCTCTTCGCAGCGCAGAGCTGCATTTCAAGATCAAAACAGGCCATTTGGATCACCTCCTTTAAGAGAACGTAAGGGCATTGCCAGTGTTGCCGATCACGTCGGAACCAAGTTTGTGGATCGGAGTGTCGCCGTAGGAAAGAACCTTACGGCCTGCGATTTCGGCCCACGTCAGGAAAGCGTTGTCCTTGTTCTGCATCTGACGGCGGAGAACCGAGCGGATCGTATCGTTCATGTAGAACGCGATACGGCCGGAAGCGTCGTCAGGCAGCATTTCCAGAGCCTGCGTCATCAGGTCGATCAGATCAGGCGCACCGGAAGTCGTGTTCTTCTTGGAGAGCTTGGACGTATCCACATTGCAGATGCGAACGACAGCTTCAGGGTCATACGCTGCCACGCCGATGTCCCAACCGAATTCAGTCACAAGCGCACGGAACGCCTTTTGGTTCTTGTCGTTGATGTACTGTTCACCCATGTTGTCTACCGTGAGACCGGGGCCTTCGCCGCCCTGCGGATAGAACATGTACATGCCATCAGGCTTCCAGTTGATCAGCCAGATGTCAGTCAGCTTGCCTGCCGTCGTACCGCCCGCATTGATGCAGCGGGCGCCAAAGGCTTCGGAAGTCGGCACGACAATCTGAGACAAACCAAGGCAATCTCGGGCATCAACCGAAGGATCACCGTAGAAGACGCGGCGCACCGCCTGGCGAGCCAAGCCCTTCATGAAGCCTTCATCCTTGCGCAGACGCCATGCTTCGCGTTCGCCAGGCTTACGGGTGTTGTAGAGGGACACGTCCACCACGGAGCGCGTGCGAACCATGCTTGCCGTGTAGCGAGCCGCCGCACCCAGAACCTCTTCAGCATCCCAACCTTCGTTGTAGGCGCGAAGCTGACCTTCCGGGTACTTCGTGATGATCTGGCCCTTGTCCGTGTCACCGTTGTTAGCGGGGAGAATCACGCCCTGATCAAAGAAAGGCATGTAGTCACGGATCGTGTGAATGAGAACCTTACGGCTCACATCCTTGTCCGTCACCATGCTTTCGTAGTCGGCCAAAGTGAGAGCCTGGCCGTCAGCAATCAAACCTGCCATTTTTCTTAACCTCGTTTAGCGGATTTGTAGAAATCGCCCGGAGAAACCTTTCCATCGCCGGCTTCAGAGCCGCGTGGGAAAGAGCCTTCGCCGATAGCGCGTCCAGCTCGAGCTAGGAGCTTCAACAAGCCCGGATGATTACCAATGGGCGTGCTCATGAACTCTTGGATATCCGGATCAACGGAACCATCTTCGTTCTTGGCAAAGCGGTCGCGCACACGCGCAATGTCTGCCATCGAGCGATTCCAGTCGGCCGACAATTCCTTGTCCGCCTGACTTCGTTCAGCCCACTGTTTCGACACCTCGGCAATCTGAGCCATCTGGCGCTGCGCCAGGACGGGAGCGACCTTGTCCAAAAGGTGCTGCGCCTGCGTCTGCGACAAATTTGTCTCCTTGGCCACTTCCTTGAAAGCGTCCATCACCTGACCGTCGTACTTCAGACCTTCAGGAGCCTTGAAGTCCTCATAAGACTCGGGAGCGCCTTCCGGCTGCTCCTTCTTCTCGTCGGCCGGTTTCTGATCACCTTCAGGCTTGGAGCCTTCGGTTGCGCCTTCCTTTTCGCCCTCGGCGGCCGTCAGCAAATTGCCTTCGGACTGCGGAGCGGTAGAGTTTGCACCTTCAGCTCCGGCGGATGCAGCCTGCTCGTTTCCGCCTTCCATACCGGCGGCCTGAGTTGCTGTTTCGGTCGCGCCGGTATCAATGTTTTCGTCTGTCATGCTGTTCTCTCAACATCAAAAGGTAGAGATCAGGATCAAGAGAACCCTGCAGATCGAGCCCAACGCTGCGGCGCCCTTCGGCAAATGCCATCGACAGCGCATTGGTGTTGAAGCTAGAAACCTGCAGCTGGCACAGATCGAGAATTGAAAAGATCATTTCCCGACCATCCTTCGTGCTCATCGCGGCTTTGACTTGGTCACGGAAACGGGCCATGCGTTGCTCACGCTGAAACTCAATTTCTTCGCGTGTTTCGGCTAAAGCCTGCAGATCAAAAGGGTCTCTTTTCTTCATGCGGCAAATGTTCACATGAGCAAATCGGCTCACGCGCACAAAAAAAAGGCGGAGCCTCTCGCCGTAGCCCCGCCAAAAGCCGTCCATTGACGGTCCTCGGGAGTATTCGTTATGCCTGTCCCGCCAAAGCGCCAAGAGCGTTAACCGCTTGCCCGGCCATGGTCGAATCGCCAGTCGGCACACGGCCAAGCTTGCTCAAAGCATCAGCGCCCTGCTGCATCTGCTCGGCCTGCGCTTGCTGTTGCTGCGCCTGCTGTTGAGCCTGAAGCTGAGCCTGAGCCTCGTCATCCGGAACAACAACAGACGGCGCCACGCTGTAGTAGTCCGCGTATTCGTTCACAGCATTGAAGGCGTTGATCTTCAGCAATGCCTCTGGCTTGAACTGCGCGATCTGCCCGATCATGCCGAGGAAGTTCGTCAGACCATTGGCACGGATTGCGCGCTGAGAGCGTGCCAGCATCGACGTGTATTCGATGTTGAGCTGTTGCCCGACGAGCTCCGGCGGAGGCGGAGGAATCTGCCCGGCACGTGCCAGGATGTTGTACGCGCGCTCAATGAGCGGCCGCAAAACCTCGTGATTCAGGCGCGAGAGCACGGGACCGAGCATCATGAGCTTCTCCTCATGCCTTTCCGCGACCTCCGTGGCCGTCATGTTCTTTGTCGAACCCGAGAGCATCAAGAAAAGATCGACGTTGAAAGCCTGATTGATGCGCTGCATCACCTCCTGCATATCGGCCGTCAAATGCTGCAAGTTGAGCGCAACATTGAAAGCTGACTGCACCTGATGCGCAGAGTTCGGCATATCGACGTAGCTGATGCCGCCCGGCAGGAAGTCGATTTCCTTGTCCTTTGCCGTAGTCGGAAGAATCTTCGGAGGATCGACTTGGAAGTCAATGGCATTGCCCTTCTGAAGCTCCTGATGTTGAAGCTGTTTGACGTCGCCAAGCGCCACCATGCCCGGGGCTTCTTCGGAGTAAATGTCCGAACCGGACGCGCCCCAACGGCCCACCACCGCAGGGAACTCGTTGTAGCCACTTTCCTCGAGGATGCCGTAGCCTTCGTCATCACCATCGAGAAGCATCACCACCGAGCGCCACGGCATATTTCGGTTATCGATCTTGCCCGGATCACGCTCAAATCGGGGCTCAATCGCGTGGATCACGCGGAAGCGCTTATCGACAGCCTTCTGGTCGTCGTAGCACATGAGGACATTGCGCCCCACAGCCTTGCGGCCGTACTTCGCAACAAGTTGCCCTGCGGTCATCGAGAAGCGACGGTAAAGCGTATCCGGCTCACCTTTGTAGTTCACGCCAATAGCGTACTCGCCCGCAACGAGCGGGACGCAATAGAAGCCATTCGTCGGGTCTTCGAGCACGACAATAGCCATCACTCCCATCGTTCCGACCTCGCGCCAACCGTGGTGCAAAGCCTGATACGTGTTCGTGCGCGTGAAGGCCATTTCGAGGATGCGTTGCACCATATCGAGCCACTGCTTCACGGCGTGCGAGCTGTCCAAGTTTGGGTCGCCAGTTGTCAGCGCAAACCATTGACTTGCGGGGTCGGTCATGCCCGACATGAGCCCTGCGGCCAGAATGTTTGCCGCGCGCGTGGCCGTGTTGTTGTAGATGCGATTCCAACGGCTGCGCGAAAGGTTCTGCGGAGAGTCGGCCGCCAAGAAGCGCCCCGACGCCGGCGTGATGAAGCGGCTGATCTCGTACCACTGATCGATGTACGGCGCGCGCTCGGTCTTGAGCTGCGTCCAGCGTCGCAGGATCGAGTCGTGAAGCTCCTTGCGATCCATGACTTGTTACCCCAGCGTGGAACCACCACCAAGGTTCAGACGATCACCGGACACGCCACCGGCACCGGTCAGAAGTGTGCCGCCACCACCGCCCTGAGAGTTCTGCTGCAGAATGCCACTGATGTCTGCGCTGTTGCCGCCGTTCTGGCGACGCTGCTGCTGACGCTGCTGCTCGGCTACGGCCTGCTGTTGCTGTTCGGCCTTGCGAGCCGCGTCACGCTGTGCAGAAGCCTGTTTGTTTGCGCTGTACATACCCGTCAGGGCACTGGCACCGGCCACGATTGCGCCCGCAATGATTGCACCACTCATACTTTCCCCCTGATTCCACCTTCGGAATTGGTTGTCAAAAGATCCCATTCGTCTGTGAACTCTTTCTCGGCGTCCGCCACGGTCTTTGCACTTGAAGCAAAGATCATCGTGATGTACGTATCCTCAAGAGCCGCGAAGCACTGGCGGCGTCCGGCTTCCGCACGCAGAACTGCGTAACCGTCGATTGCCTTGATTGCGGGGCCAGCCGTCACCTGGCAACGCCCCGAGACAATGACGACCGTCGGCACCTTGATAAGCGCCCCGACAATGGCAGCACCTTTCGGCACAAAGCACGTCCGGATGTAAGTGCCGGCGTGCAGGAAATGCTCAACCGGAACCTCAACGGGCTTTTGCCGAAGCAGGTACGACGTCACGCTGCAGAGCGCCTGCAGGTCACTTGGAGACGACGGCGGCAAGGGCGCCGAGATGCACAGGTCGCTCATAGCTTCTTCCAAAAAAGAGTGTTCATTGGAGTGAAGAGCCTGCCGTAGAGCTGTGCGAGCCGGCTTCCGGAACGAGCGCCGAAGTAAACGCCCACGGCCCCCATTTCGCGGGCCATTGCCTGAGCCTTACGGATCAGCTTCAGCCCGGCACCACCGGCACGGTGCGAGCGATCCAGCCAGAGCGATTCGACCGAGGCCACGCGCTTGCCAAAGTGCGGGTAAAGCGTCGTCACAACGACCACGATCCCCACGATGCGCTCGCCCTCATAGGCAGCGGCACAGCGTAGAACGCCGTACTTCTCCATGCGCTGGTAGTACTCAATCGAAGGATCGGCCTCCCCAAGCTCGGGGTTGCCGCTCTCTTCGCAATAGTCGCGCACGATCTGCTCGAACTCTTGGCTCGTCCAAATCGCGCTAGCAGGTACGTCTTTCACTTCCATGGTTGCGATGATGCCCCTTGCTTTTCGGCTCACGCGCACGCACTAGGCGGCATAAGGGTCACGCGGTCTGCGAGCGGATCCTTGGCGTTGTGTGCGGTGAGGCGACGGCAGATCGTCGAGGTATTCGTTCGTCGGCACAGCAAACGTGAGCATGAGGCTGTCGGCACAGTCAGGCGACTGCAGGCCGCGCTTCTTCATGTCCTCCTTGCGCTCAAGGATCAACTCGTTCTTGCCAATCGTGTAGCCGTACTCGACCTGAGTCAGGTCGGAAATCAAGTCCTCGTCATTTGCGATACATCCGCCGACCTTCATCCATTCGAGGCCACGGCCCCACATTTCAGCGCGGAGGTTTTTGTAGCGCGGATTCGTCGGCGCAGAGCCGAAATTGATCTCATTGACTGGGTAGGAGTTGTGCCGCAGCCAGTCTGCTGGACTGGCGCCGACACCACCGACGTCCAAATTGATCAGAATCTTTCGGATTCCAAGGTCCTTGAGCTCGTTGTACCACTCGGCAATCTTTGCCCCGAGCTCAAAACCATCAAGCCCACGGAACTTGCGCTGCGGGAAACTGCGGGCGTCCTGTCCGATGCGGCACGTGATGACACTTTGGTCGTCGCCGAAGCGAGCCACGTCAACCCCCAGAATTGCCACCAACCGTGTGAACTCGATATGCGGAAGGGCACGAGTTGCCGCCTCATCCGCCACCTTGCGGCTGATGAATTGAAGCGAGCTCGAGTTCGGAAACACACCGCGGATGCGCACTCGGACAAAGTCGGAGTCCTCGCCATACATGTCGACAAGCTTTTGCAGCTCTTCACGGTTGGCCACTGCCGCGTCTCGGCTATCGACGTGCATGTGGCGCCAGCGATGACGATTGCGATGGAAGCACTCGTAGAACGGCCCCGAAGAATTGTTCGGGTTGCCGAACTGGAACCACATCAGCTGCGTGTCTCGGTCTGACATGGCGCCTTCGATAACGTCGTTAATCACCTGCGGAATGCCCGAAGCCTCGTCAAAGATGACGATCAAGCGCTTGCCGTTGTTGTGCAAGCCTTGGAAGGCTTCCGGATTCGACTCACTCCACGGAATGGCATCGATGCGCCACGTCTTTTCGTGGCCAGGCTGGCGACACGTTAGCGACAGCGCGGACATATCAAACCAGGGCCGAAAGATGCAGAGGTTGTACCACTTGGCCAATTCTGCAAAGGTCTTCGTGCGCAACTGCGTTTCGGTGTTGGCCGTCACCACGCCGCGCGTGTCGGCCGCTGTGGACATTGCCCAAAGCACAAGCCACGAGACGAGCGCAGACTTCCCGACGCCGTGCCCTGATGCAACAGCAAGGCGGAAAGCCTCATCGAGAGACATCCCGCTTTGAATGTGGTCGCGCAACTCCGTCAATACCTTGGTTTGCCACACGTCGGGGCCAGTCATACCTTCGAGACTGCGCTTGCCCCACGGGAAAGCGTTCTGCGCAAAAGCCAGAGGATCAGTCTTCCACTTGCGCGCCAACCGGACTAGTTTGGCCTTGACTTCCTCGCGGGTTATTGCGGCGTCAGACATCCTTCACCCCCGCAACGTCTTCAAAGAGGCTGTCAGCCATGCCGACCTCAAGCTTCTGGACGAACTTTCCGCGCAGTTTGGCGATTGTCTGCAGTGCCGTGTTGGCGCCCTTGGAATCGAAAGCCATCACAAACTTGCCTGTTTCCTCGTCCTTTACAGGCTTCCCAAACATGTCGACGACCTGCTTCGGCTTCATACACATGTCCAGCAGTTCGATAGCACGCTTCAGTTCGAAATCTTCCTCGAGCTCCAGGCGCTCACTACGGGCTTGCTGGCGTTCTTCTATCGCGCGTGCGATATTCGTATTTTTTCGTAACTTGTCAGCATTTCGACCGGCGAATTTTTCACTGTACCCGGCCTTGCGTGCAGCCTCCGCCGCATTCCCCGTCTTCAGATATTCGGAGACGAAGACTTGCTGCCGAGGCGTTAACTTTTTCTCCATCTCTTCACCACCTTCCAATCAGCGACGCTTTGAGAGCGTCTGGACCCATCGAGATAGCCCCTGACGGTTCTGATCGGCATATCCAGCATCTTTGAAATCTCACGCAAGGTATAGCCTTCCGCACGAAGCTCACGCGCATGATCGACGTCGGAGTCGAGGTACTTTGCGCCGGCATGATCTTCACCGATAGCCCTGCCGAGATCATTGACCGCCACCTTCATCTTCACGGTCGCAAAGCCCAAGCTTTTGCGCTCCGACACTCGAGGATGCTTCCTCTTCGGAGCGGAAGAGCCAGGGGTACACAAACCGAACTTTTGAAGTTGCTTCTGCGAGGCATTTCGCCCGTGCCAAGCTTCCAACCGGGAGAGCTCTAGCTTTGTCAGCGGCTCGAACAAGGAGAGCTGCAGCATCTTCTGGCAGCAGAGTTGAGACGCCGATTTTTTCGTGCGGGCCATTTAGCACCTCTTTAGTACGCTTGGACATCCCAGCCACCTCCTGAACTCTTTTTGTTTGGGAAAACGACGAAAACGGGGAATGGGTACTGCGTGGCGCAAGCCTTGACCTTCACCTTCGCGTCGTCTGCGAAAATGGCCGGCGAGCCCTTGACTTCGTGAATCTCTAGCGTGCCGTCCGGGCGCAGAACGAGAAAGTCGGGCGTGTAAAAACAAGCCCCTTCAGCAATCTTCAGCTTGAGAGCCTCGAACCAATAGGCCGTAATCCTGCCGGCATGCTTCTCGCTTTCGAGGAAATTGGAGTAGGCCTTTTCTGTGCGATTCATCTGCCCGGACTTGAGCCGTCCCTTCGCGTAGAGCCGAGCCTTAGCGTAACCTTCAGCGAACATTTTTCGGCTCCCGCATCTTTGCCCGGCGCATGTCTCGAATAGCGTCGAGATAACCGAGCTGAAAACGCGTCCAGAGCTCGGGGCGCCGCTTGTAGCTAGGTTGGTATTGGTTGAGCGCTTCGCCGCGAATAGCCGCGCTCCTACCCTCGTTGTATGCGTCTTTGTCTCTATCGATCCCGCTCATGCGTTTCCTCTTTGTTGTTCGTTGCTCTTCACTTGCTTGAAAATCCACGTCCTGGCTCGCATTACCTCGTCCCACTTGTCGATTTTCTCGACAAGCTCACGAAAGACGCTCGTCAGCAACCGCAGTTGAAGCACTACCACTCCAAGAGTGACCGACTGGATGAGGAGCATCACGGCCAAAAACTCGTCACTCATGTCAATGGTCCTTGTACATTCGATAAAAAACTGGAACCGCAAAGCCCAGATAAGCGGCCAGTACAACGCCCCAAATACCGGGCAACCCAAAAAAATGCCCGACGACTGCCAGCGTCACCGCTGACACAAGGACCACCGCAAGACCGCTCAACGCAACCGCAATTGCCTTACCCAAAGCTCTCCAGTCAATCATTTATGCCGCCTCCCCTGCCGGCCGAATGTGCGCCGGCATCAGCTCACCACGAAGAAGTTTGAGCGCTGTATCGATGTGCATCATTCCGCGCTCGACGTAGTCCGGGCCTTCCTGTTGTTCGACAGGCTTGGCGAGATTCACGACAAAACGTAGAAACGCCATGCTGACGCGGTAGTAGTAAGCCGCAGGAACTTCCTTTTCGATGCACTGCTGCCCGAACATCCAGACTTGACGGGATTGGATTCTGAGCGTTTCGTAGTCCATGCCACAGGCAAGACCGGCCTTTTGAACCTGGCTCATTTGGTACGCGCACTCATCAAAATTCCGGTGTCTGATTTCGTTGAGCTTGAAAAGCTCGTTGTTCATTTTTACGAACTCGATCCGTTGGATGATGCTTGTCAGTCGCGGCCACGTATTGGCGTCATTGGCGCAGGAGTGGTACTCGCACAAGCCGTCGCCCGTGTCGGGGTTGGTAATGAGCACTGCGTGGTACTTGCAGCCGGCGGCAAAGCAACGCTGGCGAACGTATCGGCCATGAGGCTGAACTGACTGCTCATGTTCTTTGTCGGTGAACTTATCGCTTGCGGCCATTTTCGTAATTTCCTTCGTAAATCTTCAGGAAGTTGGTGGAGTTGTGAATCCAATCGAAGGTAGCTTTGAAGTCGGCAGCACGCCCCATGAGGAAGTTGCTTCGTCCGATCTTGTCGTAGAAGGCGGAAAAGCCTTCAAGCACTTCCTTGGGGTCTTTGCTTTCCACGATGCGGGATATATCGGACCACCGTTGTCTGAGGTTGCCTTGTCGCTGCTTGTTGAGCTGCCTGCACATGCCCAGTTGCGAACCGAGCTTGCTGTTGTACGTGTCAACGATTTTTTGCAAAGGAACTGAAGGCGCACGTTTCGGAGCGTCAGATTCGCCATCGAGCGAAAGCTCCGGCGAATCGGACGAGGATGTTTCGTCAGAAACATCCTTATTAATATCCTGTTCCTGCTCCTGTTCCTGTTCCTGGCTTCGGAGGGGCTCCGAAGGGGCTTCACTTTTTTGCTGTTTTTCGACTTCAAAACCGAGCGAAAAATCATCGTTGTATCTGGCGATAAACCGCGACCGCATTGGCTCCGGCATGGATTCGACCGTCTTGATAATTCCCTTCACTCTGTTGTCGGTAGGCTTGAGCTTTTCAGCGATCTGCCATCGAGCCATTTCCTTTACGAAGACATACTCGCTGTCAAAGTCAAATTCGCAGAAATTCAGGCTTCGAAGGGTCTTCAGAGCCTCTTTAACGGCCTTCAAAGCCCCTTCATGATCCCTTGCTAGAGACTCCGAAGGCAGACCGACGTCGTTCAAAATGGTTGCCACGGGGCAGTAGTAGACCCCTGTCATTTCAGATGCCGGCGCCGTCAGCAAATACATTGCGACGCGTTGCGCGTATGGCATTGACCTGAGCTTGCGCCCTGTCTCTCCGATCCAGAATCGAGGACTGACTATTCCGTAATCGCGCATGGTTTTTCTCGCCGTTCGGTCCAAGGATGAAAGTCGAGCGTTTCCTGAACGGCAGGCACGCGCTTGTACTTCAGCTGGATGAATTGCAGGCGGTCTTCTGGAATGCCGTCGCGTTTCCAGTTAGAGACCGAAGGGTGTTGAATGCCGAACTCGCGAGCAAGTTTTGTCGTCCCGCCGAGCGCTTCAATCACGGCTTTGGAACGCTCACTGTCGAGTCGTCGGCTATGTGCATACTTAGCCATACTTTCTCCAATGTAGCTTTCTCTACACTTTTGCCGTAATTATAGCTACGTAGTCTAAAATAACAACACCTTACGCCATCGATTCTTTCATGTAGGCTTACCTACAGGAGGTTCTATGCCAAGTGAATTGAAAGATCGGCTGGCTGAAGCGCTGGCCAACTCGGGTAAATCGAAGATTGAGCTCGCCCGCTTCTGCGGCGTGTCGCACCCTTCGGTATCAAACTGGTTCAATGGAAAGACCAAGGAACTGTCCGCCGGCAATGCCCTGCGCGCAGCGACATTTCTCGGAGTCAGTGCTCGCTGGCTTACGACCGGGCAAGGCGAAATGAACGCCGGCGTTGCGGCGGTGAGCGATGAGGATGAAATTCCTGCCGGATTCGTTGCAATTCCTGAGTACAGAGTGGAGTTTGGAGCGGGCAATCGCTTCGGCCCCACCTACGAAGAGATCACGGAATGTAAACGCGCCCTTTATCGCGAGGAGTGGTTCAGAGAGCACGGCACCAAGCCGGAATACTGCAAGCGATTCAAGGTTCACGGAGACAGCATGGTGCCGCTACTCTACGACGGCGACAGCATCCTGTGCGAATGCTCGCCTCAAAAGATCAAGTCCGGAAAGATTTACGCCTTTGGATTCGGGGATGAAATGCGAGTCAAGCGCCTGTTCACCAAACTGGACGGTGGCCTGCTCGTGTGCTCCGAAAATCCGAGCGTTCCAGACGAGGAGATTGACGCCTCCGAAATGAGTCTTTTCTATCTCATTGGCCGGGTGATCGACAGATCTGGAGACGGCCCCTTTTAAGCGGCTACGAAGACGCTACAAAGCCCCTTTAGTGGGGCTTTTATGTTCGGTGTTTGCTCATATAGCGATCGAATTGTTGCGCAACTTGCTCAAACTTATCTGCCCACCCAGCTGGGGCAGCGTCGAGCAAATCCGATTTCATATTCGCTATTCCGAAGGGAGGGAGCGCCTTTCTCCTTTCGACGAATGTCAGCCAGACATAAAGGCAAACAAGCCATTTTTCCATCTCAAGACGAGAAATTTTTTCTGACGGCGGCAAGGTCATGAGAACCGTTTTGAAGGATCCTCCGTAAAGCACCTGCGCGGTAGCCACCACCGAAGAACGTTCCGCGAAGCTAATCATTTGCACTCTAAATGAGCGAATATTCTTGAGCGTGAAGACAGCTGTTCGTTCAACTTCTGCGTAGCAAGGTTCAAGCTTGTCACGAAGCGGCCCGGACATACTCAGCAACGTCATTGAAATTAGTTTGACTTCGTCCTCAATTTGCAAACTCTTCCTGGCCTTGCCAAAGGCAAAAAAGATCAATGCCACCAACACCAAAAAACAGGATCCGACAACAATAAGCGTATTGGACACAATCCGCCCTCCCTTACACGTCGCTGACCATTGTTGCCCCCATCAAAGGCACGAGTCAAGTTTTTTCCAGACTTTAGGAATCTGTTAGCGGTTTGATTTTTGTCAAACTTGCCGCATGTAGTTTTGCTTACGCACGAATGTAGCTTTACTTTCGGATTTTATGTAGCTATAGTTTCGCTATTAGAAAATGAAACTACATGGAGAACAACATGACCACCCTCCAACTCAACACCCTCACCTCCGAACAGCGCGACGCCTTTATCCGTGGTTGGCAGAACGCCGGCGGATACATGGACGATGCCGATTCTCCTGCTCCCTGGTGCGCTCCTTGGACGTCTTGCGGTTCGATCGACGTCGAAGGCGAAACGCTCGAAGAGATGGGCGCCGACTACTGGCGTCAGTGCAAGCCTGAAATCGAGGCACAGCTCGCTGAAGAAAAAGCGCTCGTGGAATGAGGTTGAGCCATGAACATCACTCCAACCATCGACACCTTCGGCCTTGCCGAGGAAAAACGCATTCAGGAAGGCTGCGACGCAATCCTGGCGCAGTTCAGAGAGGACGTTGACGACTTGATCTGCCAGCACCTCAACAGCATCAGCGACAGCTCCGTCCGGTACCGGGTTGCCGGCTACTTTGCGGACTTCCTGGAAGACGCCTTCGGAGCCTACAACGACGCCGACACGATTCGCAGCGAAGAGCGCGCTGCCTACCAGGACGCGATCACCGATGAAGAAGAGCGCGAGGCGGTCCGCCGCCATCCGTGGTGATGAGAACCGACATGACAAACCGTTTCAAGCCCATTGACGGAAAGTACGAACGCGGCATTGCTCGAGGCGTCTACTGCCACCTGCGTTGCCGAAACGGCAAGACGGTTGACATCAGTGTCTCGAGCTACGACGGCTTCAAGGCTTGGCTGATGGACATCCCGTTCGAGGACTTTTGCCTTGGCATCCGAAATCTAAAGGCCAACACCGAAGGAACGATCAACGCGGTTCGCTGTCAGTTCGTAGCCGAGTGGTCGCTCACCGACTGCGGCCTTGTCCTTGCCTACAAGGGCGGACAGATCGACGTTTCCGCAGGCCACGCCGGCGCCCTGTCCTTGGTCGAGTACGCCGAAGGATTCATCAATGAAGTGAAGGAGCAGATCGATGCGCAAGCTGCTTGACTGGATGCTCACGGCGG
>OODA01000054.1_pt1 | contig 105065 bp, 120 predicted proteins | sample 1671341 | NCBI WGS metagenome assembly OODA01 (sample SAMN06348147, study PRJEB24527) | human gut metagenome | biome: human gut; feature: ankylosing spondylitis patient; material: feces | host: Homo sapiens | place: China | collected 2015-10 | reverse complement strand
CCGCACCGCCTCGCACCCCTGGGAGACATCATCCAGCCACCGCCGCACCGCCTCGCACCCTCCAAACGTGTGGGGGCATATTCCAGCCACCAGCCAGACAGGCGGGCAGGGAGCAGCCATCTCAGGGCGGCGGGGGGTCTCGCGGCTGAATGAAGGTTCTCGGGTTTTCTCTGAGGTTGGGATTTCTCTAATTATCAATTATTTATCTTCTCCTATCGGGCGGTAAAAACAAAAGGCTATCTCTCGTAAAACCTTAAATACCAATAGTTTAAAGGGGATTTAAAATTATTCAGAAATAATTCGTGCTATCTGAAATCTTAAATAAAAAAATACCTAAAATATAAACTGTTTAATCAAAAAATATATAGAAAAACAAATAAATATATAACTTTTAACTAGAAATATTTGCAAAAATCAAATAAATATATTACCTTTGCACCGACAATTAAAGATTATATATATAAATAAAGAAATTATGGAAGAAAATATTAAGCCAAAATCAGAAATCAATCTCCGCAAGCTGATGCAGAAATTAGGCTTGGGCACAAATGCTTTTGCCGAAAAATGCGGTATGTCTTCACAATCAATGTCGCAGTTTCTTCGCAACAAGTCGCTGACAACAAACACCATCTATCGCATAGCTACAGCTTTGGATATAGACCCACGTGAAATGTTCTTTCCTACAGACGAGGATGATCTATTCTCAAATGCCGAAAATAAGCAGAACAAAGAACCTGCAGCCGATAAGCCTGCCCATCAGATTCCACAAAACGGATTGGTTACAGAAAACCAGCAGGGAGTAACGATGATTCCGGCAAACTGCATGATGCAGGCTGAAACTTTCTGTCCGCATTGTGGCACAAGAGTAAAACTGGGTGTGGTAATGATTCAAGAGGCAAAATAAACAGGCAATATAGCCCAGGGCGCTGCCCTGGGCTAGGAGCTTCTGCCCTTGCATGTCGTGCGGGGCTTTTTGTTGCCTATATCTTAGGCATAGGTATCGGAATGGAATCATCTCCATTGGTGTATCTTACAGCCTTCAGATACTCTATTCCGTCGCATTTGGCAACACCTTCCAGGAAGATGAGGTCGCAAATATTGCAACGGTACATATCATATTCTTTATAATAAGCATTCCATGCCTGGGTTACACTCGGGCAACCGCCAGTCATTTCATTCAATCGTTTGAAACGATCCATGATGCTGCGGTTGAGTTCTGCCAACGGTTCCAGGGTATCGGTAAAACTGACAGGCTGGAAAGTAGAAATGGTAGCTGATTGTACCGTATCCACTACCTTATGGAATACCTTGCGGTAAACCTCGAACACCGGGCGAACCTTGCGGGCGATGAAGAACTCTAGACAAGGGACGGAAAGCATATACTCAGCTCTCGTTGTACCGCCAATTCCTCGCTTTACCTTTTGGTTAAATGATTGGTAATCAAGATCTTCAATGAACAATTCGCTTCTTTTTAGGGTCTGCACAGCCTTTCCCTTGGTAGAATATACCAATTGCCAAACGTCTTCCAGGTTAACTGGAAACTGCTCATTACTCTGCATCAACTTAGCAATACCCTCGAAGTATGCCTTAATCTCACTCTCACTACTTTTCTTAGTTAACTGATTCATAATCTAAATCTCTTTAAAAGGTGAAACTTCATGCTTGCACAAAAGTGGAGCGCAAACACGTAAAAAGGATACTCAAGCCCATATTATAGGATATGGACTGTTCTTGACTCATACTCCCAGTGTCGGGTGGTGCAGTGGCAAGCTGCTCGATTACTGCCGTGGCTGCCTCCTGGAGGTCAGCTTTACCCATTGGTAGGGTAATGGTTGTTTCTGTCATATTTACACTACTAATTTTTTGTTAGACATTGACGCACATATTTATATATAAAGAGGCAGTACGTCCTTAACCCCTTGTCTAATGGTAAAAAAACGCTCGAGTGTATAAGAGCTTACCACGCCAGCGACATTACATCGCAAGCAGGGGAGTTCGTACTGCCATATATCTATACGCAGTCTCTGTATCAGAGACACGTCATGTGCTTCGATACTATACACTCTATTTCCGTTTTTTTATTTTTTAAACGGTGCAAAGATACGGAGATTTCTCGAAACTGCCAAACGTTCTTAAATAAAAATCTTTATTTTAACCATTTTTTAGGCTAAAAACTTGTATATTATAAAAATATATTATACTTTTGCACCACATAAGCAACAATATAATAAAAATAAAGCAATATGAAACACTTGGATATAAAAAGAGCTTTGGCTGATCATAATATAACCCAAGTTCAACTTGGCGAGAAATTAGGTCTCTCTCCTCAAAGCTTAACATCAGTTATAAAAGGCAATCCTACTGTGAAGAAGCTGGAGGATATTGCTACCGCCATCGGCTGCGACATCACCGACCTCTTCTATCCCGACCCTGCGGAAGAGGCAGAGGCGAAAGAGATTCCTGCTGAAACGGAAAGCGAGAGCCAAACTCTGAGCGCAACGCTTCGTGGCGATTTGCCGGAAGGTTTCATCGAAAGAGACGTGAATTTCGTGCAGCAGCTAGCAGGGAGCGAGCCAGCCTATCCGGTTCACGAAAACGGATTGGTATCAGAAAACCAGCAGCAAATGATTCAGACTTCCACTTTCTGCCCCCACTGCGGAAAGAAAGTAAGGGTGGGAGTGGTGCTGCTGCCCGAAGAAGGATGAATGAAGAAGGATGAAGGATGAATATCGAATGATTAATAATGTATAACTCTTAAAACAAGAATGAAGAAATGAAAAAGAACTTTTTGTCTATGATGAAACGTTCCATGGTGGCCATCTGCACAGTGGTGGCTGCGGGAATGATTACGTCCTCGCTGGCAGCTTGCAGCAGCAGCGAGGACGAGAGTGAGAAGAATGCGGCAAAGGTGAAGGAATATCTTGCCGGCAACGAGTGGACCATAAACAGTACCAGCGGCACTTATTCTTACTACAAGAACCACATGGTTTACTATGAGGGCAGCGGGCAATGGACTCCGGGCGGTCTCTTCGGAGAGCCTAACACCGCCTTCGGCTACTGGCAGATGGATGGCGACAAGCTTACTACCCGCTTCGAGGTGGGCACACCGGAAAGCTTCAATATCGGCAATCTGCTGAATGAGACTATCTCGGGCGTGCATCTGCAGGAGAGCAACAAGATTACGGGCAGCAGGGTATCTATAAGCATCGATATGCGCCCGCTGATTGTAGGTACCTTCGCCAACGGCAATGAATGCCAGATGAGATGCGGCAGTTCGCTGGATGATATTTCGGACGAGACGGACCACGATGTGGCGCTGCGCGGCACCTGGTATTGCGTCGTTACCTATACCAATGCCGAGGATGGAAAGAAGAGGAACTGCATGGCTTCCATGACGTTTAACGAGGATGGCACCATGCACATGGTGATAGAGAGTGTCAGCGATCATACTACTACCTACACCACGAAGAACGGCAAGGTTACTATCAATGGTTTCCTGAGCAAGAGCGATGTGGTTACCTTCTATTATAAGAACCTTAACGGTATAGAGATTAAGCTGTATAGCTGCGAGAACGGCTATCTCTCGTCTATATGGTTTAAGAATAGGGAAGACGCAAAGCGATATTAATAAGGCGGAAGAATAAGTAGGAGATATATCAGCAAGGCCGAAAATTGAGCGGGCGAGGGGACTATCACTAGTGCCCTAGCCCTTTTTAATTCAGATCGAATGAAAAAAATGAAAAAACAGCATTCTGCCTTTTTTCTTATTTTAGATACATCGTATAAGATACCTGTAATATCACATCTAATTTTCCAAAAGCAAAGATACGAAAAAGCTGCGTGAAACATCGGACAACATCTGTATGATTTCTAAGGTATACTTCCATTATCTGTATGATTTTTATCAAATAATGCTATTATCTGTATGATTTCCACCGGAAAAATACAGATCATTCTTCGAGATGAGCCGAAAATTTACAGATAATTTCTTGTTTTTCTCGGAAATTTTCATAGTTATTCGGATTTTCTTCGTACCTTTGCAGCGCCATAGCCCTCCGATGGGCTATAATCTTAAAGTGTGTTAAAAAACAGCGAAGCCCTGCCGTCCGAGAGGATAGCAGGGCTTTTTTTGTGATAGGGGACCAGCGATGGAATCGCTGGGGACGGGGGCTAGGCTTCTGCCATTACGGCTTCCAGGGTCTCCATATCGGCGAACTTCAAGCCGCAATCCTTAGCTGCCTTGAACAATTCCTTCTCGTCAACCTCCTCGATGGACACCTCTACCTCGGCATTGGCAAGGTCTGAGAAATACTTCTCTGTCTTCTGCTTCTGATTGAAGAAGTACTCATTAACCTCCGCAAACTTGGCGGAATCGTCCTTGGTGTATTCGTAGCCCTCATCGGCGTGCTTCTGTTCAAGCTGCTGGCACTCCTGGAGCTTGCGCTGCATCTCCTCGAACTTATCGTCCTTCAAGCTCTCCTGCGCTTCCTCCACATCCTTGTCGTAGGTATCGGCTACGTGGCGAAGCGCCTTCATATTCTTCCAAACTCGCAAGGATGCATCATCGCTCATTGATGATGTCTTCAATGCCTTCAATGTCTTGTAGGCTGCAACAGCCTCGATTGTCTTAATCTTCTTCATTTTGTTCTGCTCTTTATGTTAAACTTAAAATAAAATTCTTAATACTCCGCAAAGATACGAAAAATATTCTGTATATGCAAGGATATAAGAGGAATTATTATAATACTTAAATTACTTATATTTTATTTCCATGTTATTCTTTGAACAACAATACTACCTACTGCTGGGTAGCTAGGTGGATTGTCTGAATGTACTCTCGTTCCTGCGGCACTACCTTTCTTCATAGAACCAGTAACTTTATAATTACTTACCTGTTTTCTTTCCTTCACGCCCGACTGATATGTAAAGGAGATGAAAGCTTCTATGGTATAATCTTGAGTAAGAACTCCATTTCCATCAAAAACAATATCAAATCCCTCTACAGGATAATTGTTCCAGCTTTCTCCATTTCCCACGTTTATCATTTGTTTGGTTACATAGACTGCTACAGTGAAGTGAACGGTGTAAGCTGCCGTCTTCTTGATTTGCAACGCAAAAAACACCTTACCCTCCGGCACGCAATATATCTCTCCATCACTCTGAAGCTTAGTGGTACAAATCAAGCCACTTACAGATATAATAGCATTCTTGACTATACAAGGTACTGCTGTAGCATAATACTCTTCGTGGCTATTCATGTGCTCTAAAACTTCATCAATAAGTCTTGTATTGCTCATCAGATTCGGGCATATCCATCTCGGTGCTGAAGTCTGCCTTTCTGTATTGGCATTTACCTCTTTGAATGTGGAACTGGATACACAGAGATACCAATTACTTACTCCCCTTACAACAAGTCCAAAACGATAATATCCATTATTAATATCGAGGATATTATTAATAGGTATTACATCTGAACCTACCATTCCGAGTGCTTGCCACGACTGGCTATATAAATCTGAGCCAGCCCATCTACACTTGAAGCTGGTATATAAGAGACTTGTACCTTCAAGGCTTACATTGAGGGCAGAGGAATCTGTCTTACCTGGTGACGTGCTGATGGTTCTAGTCTTGTAGCTATCCAATCCGATTACACCATTGTAGAATCCTCCTAAAGGGGCAGAGGTCTTTGCACTATACCCATCTGTTAATGTTTCATTGTTAACGAAATCGCCTAAACGATAGGGCGAACTGCTACCTCCTCTAGGTCTGGAATATGTCCATTCACTGGCAGCATCCAGTACATTTGTCAAGGAATATGTACTCAGGCTAAAAGATGAACCTCTCCGAAACTCATTGGTAAGTAATGAATTGGTGGTGAAATCCAGACCATAACGGCAGTTGGCTCTGTCTCGTTCTGTAATATTAAACGGCTTGGCTATGCTCATTGGCTTGTATTTTGCCCATTTATTGATATTGGCGGACTTGCACAATGTGGCAATATCATTACTCGGTTCTCCCAGCACCGACTTAACATCATCGATGGATATGGGGGGGTGATTTTTCCGTTATTTACACTCATATTTCTTTTTTTTTTATCGTTATACTTTTTTTTATATCTACTACATATCAGGCATAATACCACTACTAAATGGGATAAGACCCTTTGTAACCCATACACCGTTGGCTATCACGTATATCTTATATGACTTGCCGCTGGTAAGATTTCTGAATGTTGCCGTTTTCGTTTCGCCTGCCTTCATCGTTCCTATGGTATTGTAGTATTCTCCTGTCACCATAGATTGACCAGCTGACGGGTCGGTCTGATATACGCAATATACGGTTACGTTGTTTACCTGACTGGCATTGTCCTTCAACTTCAGCGTCACGATAATTCTGCCAAGCTGCTCTCTTGCCGTAATCTGTGCGAAGTTGCTTGCAACAGCTTGTGACTGGCTGATGATGGAGAGCTGCTTGCCTCCTGCCAGATTTGGGATGGCGTAGCAAGTCATCTGGTGAAGGGTGTGGACGCTGGAATAGTTGAATGAGCAGAACATCGGGAAGGCAAGGTAATCGCCTACCTGAAGGGCATTCTTGGGCAGCGGCACTGTGAATGTTCCCACACTGGATGCGGTGGTGATGAACATGAGGGTGGACTTGCTCTTGTCGGTGATGATGTAGCCGAAGTACTTATCCTTGAATGCGGCGAAATCGAAATAGCTTATCTGTAAGCCATCTGCTGATACGGGATTGAACAGAGTGAGTATCTGATTGGTATCACTCTCACGGATGAACACGTTGGCGGATAGATAGTCCTTCACCTCGGGATTGGCATTATGAAAGTAGCCTCTGAAATCACCCAAGCGGAATGGCGCAGACGCACCGCCAGTCGGCTTGTTATATAAGGTGGTATATCCATTATTAGCCTTTGAATATTCCGCTACAAGGTCTTTCCAGTTGCTCTTGCCGTTTTCTATCGTGATATTGATGCCGTAGTTGCCATCCTTCGCCTTGTACCAATCGGCAGGAAAGGGTGATGGAAATACGGTAGGCTTGTACTTCGCCCAGACATTTATCTTCGATGACTTGCAGAGCGCAGCAAGGTCGTTACTGGACTCTCCGAGTACAGATTTCACGTCATCAACGCTGACTGGAGCTGTTATTTTTCCGTTTGCTAATGCCATACGCTTAATCTTTAAAACTTAAAACACTAGGCAAGGCAGCTCTATAAGAGCCACCCTGCGTTAATACTCACGATACTTACTCTGCTGTCTCGCTAGCCATGTTGGCAGCGATAGCGGTATCAACCTCACTTATCAATGCTGACACCTCACTGAGCTTGCTCTGAGGGATGCCGCTGATGTTGTAGGTCAGCTCGCTGCCGTTGGAGCTTGCGTTCGCGTTGCCGAGATAGTTACCATTGGTATCTGTGTAGATACTCATATTGATGCTGTCGATGTTGCCGCCAGTCTTGTCAACATTGTAGGTAATTTCTACTCGATAGCCGCCCTTGGTATAAGTGGCGGTTGTCTGTTCACTCTTCTTGTTAATCTTTAAATTCTCCATTTTCTTAACTAATTTAATAAATTAATATTCTTGTTATCTAATCTCTTCTTGTTATTGCCGTCCTGCTTTCCGCTCAATCGCTGAACCTCGGATTCGAGGAAGACCACCCGATCCTTCAACCTGCCGACCTCATCGCCCACCTGCTCGATAGCACCGAATGCCGTTGCAATCAGTTTCGGAGACCAGTAGTTAATCTTGTAGTAGCCCTTCTCGTCCGTCTCCACGATGTCCTTTAAGTGAGGGTTGCACAAGACGTGCTGGGCAATCCAGCCGATAGACCTTGTATTGTCCTTCTTCCAAGCAAAGCCGAACGTGCCACCCATTGCCTTGATGATACCGAAGTAGTCCAGCTTGCGCAAATCCTGCTTCAAGCGGATGTCTGAGGATGAGTAGGCAGTAATGCCGCCAGTAGCTAGAACGCTTCCATTCATATATATGTTCGTAGAGCTATCACGATATAGCATCCAATTATCACGTACAACATCATAAATACCTCTATTTACATTTCCAGAACCAATCATTAATCTTATATCATAAGTTCCATTACTAACTCCTATATAAGTATCTAAATTTTTATCAGTTCGTTCTACAATTAATCCACCATTACCACTAATATAATTAGTACATTTAAGTAACGCAGCACCATACCAATTTCTCCAAGTTCCACTATATTGTGCTCGAATTGCGATATAAGGGTTATCACCATTAGCTGATATGGCTAATTGAGCATCCCAACCAGAAGAATTATCCCAGCCAAAGTGTAAAATGTGACCATCTTTTCCTAATGGACGTTGTGACGCAGGAAGAGAGCTTGTAGAATGAGTTAAGAATAATCTATTTAAACCTTTATCATAATCATTAATAGATGTAGTTCTACCATCAGGATAACTCTCATATCCATCTATGCTACCTATAGCATAAATATATGCTTGTTTTATAACACCACCTGCTGACATATCAATAAAACCGTTACTCTTTCCAGTTATCCTTATATTATTAGTATGTAATATTTGATATTCATTAATTGTCTTATTGAGTGCATAATCAGTACCAAACCATATTACTCCATCAGCCATTCTTAGAGTATCATAATTACCATTACTTCTCTTAAAGGATATACTTTCTTCTGGTCCATTTGAAACATCAGAAGTATATATACTATTTACACCAACAATATCAGAATTATGTAAATTTATGCCAAACTCAGAGTTTGAAATCCACCATCTATCACTATCAGTATCTAGATAATCACCAGTTCTATTTACTTTTCCACTAATATCTTGATGAGAAGTTAAATATCCTTTTCCAGTAACCCAAGATTGAGTAGCATAATTACTATCATTTGTAAACTGACTTACTTTCGTAGGTCTTCCGCTCACATTGCTCCAAGCAACAGAATTAGCACTTCCAGCACTACTTGCATAACTAACAGATAGAGTAGATATTGCTTTATGACCACCACCTCCAGTAAGAACATAATTATCATTAGAATTATTCTTCTTAAATCCAACTCCGTTCCAATATCCAGATGTATCAAAAGAACCAGCTTTGCGTGAATCCCATCCACTATTCATATTAGAGAAGAAGTCTATTGCAGCATCATTAGCTACAATCATATTTTCATCTCCACCATTTGTGTGTTGTTTTAGCACCTCACTTGCTGATTCTCCTCCACCAATAATAGTAAGTCCGCCACCACCGATACATATACCATTGCCATAAATATCGACATTGTTGTCCACAAACCTTATCATGTCATAGGTATTCTTAGACCCTTTATAGCTAATATTACCAGTCATAGCACCACCGCTAAGTTTAAGGTAAGTATTAGCTGCATCCGCAGACTTCAAATAAGCACTAAGACTTTGATGACTAGTCAGGAACGTTGCACCTTTAGTAAATGTAACAGTTTTACCGCTCTTTGTAACACTTGTAATAGCATTACCAGTGCCACTTGTGGTAATATTATTTACATAACCATCAAGACTTTGGTGGCTGGTGAGGAACGTGCTGCCTTTGACAACACTGATAGTAGTACCATTCTTGGTGATAGACGTAACCGCATTACCGCTGCCACTGACAGAGATGGTAGTAGCACTACCACCTTCCAAGCTGGAGATACGACTATCAAGAGCCTTGATAGAGTAGGCAGAAGCTATCTCAGACAGGGATTCGCTAGTAAGTTTCAAGGCATCTGCATAGCTCTTCACACTACCATTCAACCCACCACCACCTGACGAACCACTACCTTCACCATAGGCGGTAATGCCACCAGTAGCATAGAAGTTAGCTGCGGTTGTACCATCAGACTTAACTACTTTAATGGCAGTATTAGCTTTATCATAAACTAATCTGACATCACCAATTTGCACATAAACACCATCAGTATTAGCAATAGTTATACTGCCATTTACATCAGCATTACCATTCACGCTATTGCCCCAAAGCTTTCTTGTTGTTCCCCAATAAGAAGTTACTATGTTGGCAGTACCATTAAACGATGTTCCGTTTATAGTTCTAGCATTCTGTAATTTAGTAGCACTTCCAGCATTACCAGTAATTGAAGCAGAAGCTGTAATGAACCCTGCTCCATTAGTAAGCTGATTAGTATTGTTTGGAATACTAATAGACTTTGCAGCAGAACCATTATAAGAACCACTACTGTAACCGCTCCAAGAAAGAGCATTAGCAACTTTTGATGCAGATGCTACATTGTCAGTAACTCTAGCAAGTCTTACCCAAGGAGCAGCCCAAGCTGCATCATTACTTATCTTGCCTCCAGCTCTAGAACGGACATAAACTTCAGTAGAGCCAGCTTTTATAGCAAACTGAGTTTGCCACATATTAGGAGAAGTTGCCGTATTATTACTGTCAGTATAAGACAGATTAATATAATGATGCCAACCAGTTTGTCCATTAGGATTAACATAACCATTCAACGTTTGATAGTTATCTGTAGAACTAGCATAAGGTGCTGCAATATTAGACATACCCATACTATTCCCGTGTGTTGCAATATCGTTAAAATTGTGTCCAACACCACTAGGAAAAGCTCTTACTAAATTCAGTGCTTTAGAAGTTCCACCAATACTAATAGTAACCTTGTTTGCAACATCAGAAATACTGAAACCAGTAAACAAACCACTAGCGTGATAATTATCTACCATATCTGCGTTATGAGCAGTAGCTTCATTTTTAACCCAATTCTGAGTTGCATAAGCTGCGAGACTTTGATGTGTTGTGAGATAAGTTCCCAAATCTACAGCATCTCCACCACTAGCCGCAATGGTTTTAGTGATACCGTTAATCTTTACACTATGTGTATGAGTAGTAGCAGACTTACCATTAAGAAGAGAATCTACACTACTCTTGGTGTAATAATTACTTAAACTCTGATGCGAGGTGAGATATGTAGCACCCTTCGTGAAGGTGATGGTCTTGCCGCTCTTTGTAACGGCAGTAACGGCATTTCCACTTCCGCTAACTGCTATCGCATTAACGTAACCATCGAGAGACTGATGAGCCGTGAGGAACGTACCCTTCGCGAAAGTAATTACACCAGTACTTGCATCATAGGTTGCACCAGTGAGGGCATTTCCGCCAGTTGGCACAAACACGCTGATACTAGGAACAGCACTTGCCACATTCTGAATCTCCGAATAGAGCTTTGCTACTGAGTATGCAGAAGCAATCTCTGAAAGGTTTTCAGTAGTAAGCCTGATAGCATCAGCATAAGCCTTTACAGAGCCGTTGAGACCACCGCCACTTGATGATGATGTTCCCACACCATAGGCAGAAACACCACCACTTGTGTAGAGGTTAGCCACCTCTTCGGTCGTAGTATTCGTAATCTTCAGCGCCTTATTAGCTGCATCATACTCCAACTTGATGTTACCGATGGAGATATACTTTCCACTAGGCAAGATGATGCTTCCGTTAATATCGGCAGTACCGTTAAACGAGTTACCCCAAAGCTTGCGAGCATTCGTGAGCTGGAGAGCCTTCTTCGCTGAGCCGTTGGTGAAGTAGCCCTGCAAGGTGGTGATACTCGTCTTATTGGCTGATATGCCCGAAGCATTTACCCCTTCTGCCTTTTTCGCTCTTGTTACCTCGTCAGATATAGACTTATTGATTCCGTCAACAATACCGCTCAAAGTGTCAGTCTGTGCAATATTTGCGAGGAAGCTCACTACCTCGTTCCACTTATTGATAATGCCGTCCGCAGTCTCCTCGTCAGTAGTCATAAGAGCATACCAGTCGTAGGCACTATCCCAATGAGTTACCTTTGCGGACGAAATACCGTCTAATACAGATTTATTACTATGACTATGTTTTACTGATACAGCACTATCCCAAGAACTTTGTTTAGTTGTTGTTGGAATAGAGTAACCAGAAGCAAGACTGATGGCAAACGTACCACTTGTTGTGATGGTCTTTGTTGCACAAGTCAAACCAGCAGGAAGAGTAAGACTAACAGATGTAACAGTACCAGTATTCTTTGTATAACCGCTATCATTAGTAAGTTGGCTTACCTTCGTGATGCGGTCGGTGATTTCAGCCCACTTATGAGTGTGCGCACTAGGTGCAAACGTAGATGGTTTGCCAGTGATGTTATCCCAAGAGAGGCTAAGACCACCAAGCTCTGTAGCAATGTTATCAATTCGTCTGCTGAGAGCCTTGATGGAGTAGGCAGAAGCAACCTCAGACAGCGATTCTGATGTGAGCTTCAAGGCATCTGCATAGCTCTTTACACTACCATTCAATCCGCCGCCACCTGATGTTGACGTTCCTGCTCCGTATGCTGTGATACCGCCTGTGGCATAGAGATTACCATCTATCTTGATAGCCTTGTTGGTCGCATCATACGTGATGCTGATTCCGTGAAAGGTGATTGCACCCTCGAATGTAGCATCGCCCGATACACCAAGTTTGGAAAATGGTGCGTTTGGCTTCAGCGACACAAGGTCGGCAACGCTCGTTCCTGCACTTCCTGACTTCCATGTTGGTTCAAAGAAGGTGAGGTATGCACCCAAGTTCTTCTCGCTGATGATAAACGATGTCGGGTCTGCATGAACCCTACCATCTGTTCCCCACCAGATTGCGCCGCCTGCCACATAGCCCGAGCCATCGAAGCGGAAGATGGTGTTAGCAGGAGTTTTCGAGCCATCGTTGTAGTCCTTATCAACCATTTCGCCACCGAACCAAGCAGCGATGCCGCCTCCCTTTGCAGACTTCTCCGTTATACCATTGATACCTGCCGTAGTGTTTCCGCCCGTGTCTCGCAAACCGATGAGTGATGTAAGAATCAGACCTCCGTTAATCTCAGTATCGGGAGTATCCATCAGAGCCTTCTTTAAATAAGCAAGGCTGGTTACGTCACCTATAACTACACCGAGGTCGCCATATATCTTGCGAGTGATATATGCGTTCGCCAGACCCAGTTTGTCGTAGAAAGCCGAATACGCACCCTGGAAGTTGGTAAATTTCGTTCCCACTGCTGAGACGATGGTTGCCTTGCCGTTAGTATCAGCCTTATTATATCTTGCCGAAATATCGGAGAGATACGTGACGAGTTCCGTCTTGGCAGTAGTGAGTGTTGCAAAAGCAGTTTTGAGGTCAGTGAGTTCCTTGGTGTTCGCCAGTACCTCTGCTCCCTTTACCTCAGTGTAAGACTTCTCGGCGGCTGCAAAAGCATCTTCAAGTCGCTTGGAATCCTGCGCCATAGCCGCAATCTCGGAAGGCTCTAGATAGCCATCTGTTACGTAGTTATCGAATGCCTTTTTGTTGTCAGTTACGGTAGTTCCTAATTTGCTGATGTCACCCTGCGCCTTTTCTGCCGCCTTCTGAGCCTTCTCTGCTGCCTTTTTGGCGGCGTTCGCTACAGTATCATCTGTGTACTTAACCTTCTTTGTCCAATCGGCTGCGCTGAATGAAGCATTGGTCTTGGTTGCCACGACAAGCTCGCCCTTGGAATATGCAACACCACCGAGGGTATATGCTGCTTCCAAAATCCAGAGGTCACGTTCCTCATAGGATGCAGGCTTGCTTACATAGATGCTGGATTTGCCATCTATCTTGTCGAAGACCTCGGTAGGCACGTCCTGCTTATCCCATTTCGTACCATTCCAAAAGAAAGTCTGGTTGTTGCTTGTGTTATACCACAGGTCGCCCTTATGCTCCTTCTTCGCATCATCGGTAGTCCAGGATGTACTCGGGTCGGTTGCCTGATACCAAGTCTCAGCCTTCTTGTCGAGCTGGTCTCGTATTCCATTCAAGCTTTCCTCTATGGTCTTGGCGAATGCGTTGAGGTCGGAATCATTAGCCTTTACCCATTCTGATGAGGTGAAACTGCCAGTGACTCTACTCTTAACGCACACCATCAAAGTCTTGCCATCATCTCCGCCGCTAGCCCACAAATCGCCCTCGTCATAAGGAACAGTAGGCTGAGAGGTGAAAACGGTACGCTTTCCATCTGCCGTGTCCTGCGCCTTGCTTGCTGCGGTCATAGCAGTGTTGATGTCGTTATCCTTGATTCTCGCCCATGCCGTACCCGTCCATCGGTATGTGTAACCATTTGACGTATTGTAGAACAGGTCGCCAGCGTGCTGCGACTTCAACGTATCGGTAGTCCAGTCGGAAGCAGGCTTATTCTGAGTAGTAGGAGCATAGTTGTAGAACCAGGTCTCCACTTTCTCATCAAGCTGCTCCTTGTAGCTAGCCATATCGTTCTTGTACTCTTCCTTGAAGGTATTGAGGGCAGAATCATCGGTGTACTTGGAAGCCTTAGTCCAGTCAGCGATGGCAAATGACGAACCTTTTGCCTTGGCAGTCTGGCAGCGCAGGATTTCATTCTTGTAGATGCTGCCATCTGTAGGATAGGTAGCGTTTACCCAAATGTCGCCCAACTGATAAGGCGGAATAGGCTGAGCACTAAATACCTTCATCTTGCCATCTGCGGTCTCCTGTGCCTTGCTGGCATCAGAAAGAGCTTTGGCAATATCAGTATCCGTGATGATTGTCCACTTATAGGTGTTTCCATCCTTGGCAAAGCGGTATGCCTTGCCCGTCTTGTTGTCGTAGTAAAGGTCGCCGAGATGGGTATCTTTATCCTTATCGGTCGTCCAACTGCTTGCTGGCGCATTCTTCAAAGTAGGCACACCATCGTAAAACCACGTCTCGATAGCTCCGTCAACCTGATTCTGAAGGTCGGCTATCACCTGCGAGTTCTTGATGAGATTGTTCACCTGCTCCTCGGTTAAGCCTCCTGCTGAGTTCTCCTTGATATACTGAGACAATTCCTTGCCATCCACGGTTGATTTGGCTGAGATTTTGCCTTTAACAGATACCTGCTTGGCTGCGCTGTCATACTTGATGTAGCTACTACCCTCATAGCCATTCTCCTTTGTAGGTCGGTCGCCTACATACATATCGCCATAGACGTTAAAGAAAGCCTTGTTGGTCTGCTTGTTTACGCCATACTCCACGTACTCTTTATTTGCAAAGGAATAGCTATTTATGCCGTGATAGAGGCTGACGGATGGCGAATAGGTATCTACCGCCGAGAAGATAAGGCAGTTCTGACGCTCTACATCGGTTCTGTTACCGCACTGCGACAACACATCACCTTTAGCAGGAACATCGCTTGCCGTAGCGCAATCGGTATCGGAGAGGTCGATGTAGTGATACTTCTTTCCTTCCAACTCCACAGGTTCCTCATCACGACCGATTACCAATCGCCAGTAAAAGTGATTGCCAACTTTGTGGTAAGTGCCCTTGCGAACGTTGAATGACTCAGAACGCACTTGGTCGCCAATAGCGAAATCATTATCCACGGCATCGTCTTCCTGTTCTGCTAAGAAATAGCAGCGATAAGCCTTCTGTGACAAATTATTATATGTCACAGTAACCTCTTCTACCTTATGAGCCACCACGCCTCCAGCAGGAGACAGAATCTCCTTACCACCGATGGTGGAGGTTTTCTTGATTACAAGCTCCTCGAATATAGCCTTCATCCTCACCTCCAGGTAGTCGGTGATGAGATGCGAGCGACCTTCTATATCGGGAGTCCACGAACCGCCGTTCTCTGAGTTGAAATCACCCACATTCAGACCTGCCAGGAACTTCTGCACCTTCTCGAAGGTAATCGTGCCATGGGCTACATCATCCTTGTCTTTCGCCAGGAAATGCTTCACGCCAAACTGACCCAGATATAGAGGAGTAACCACCTTCGTGTTATCCGTTTCCAGGCTGAGATCATCGGCTACGCCGTTCAACTCGCTACCCCCCAGGAACAGCTTCGTGATTTTCGCAACCTTGGCAGTCTGCGTATCAAAGGTGGCAGAGAGGATGGTTTTGAGGAAGGAGATGGAATCGGTGACGGAATTATACTTCCACCAGGAGCCATCGATACCGCTCGAAAGGGATTCGTCGGTATTCAGTTTTCCACAATCCACGTGCTGGAGCCAATTACGCTTGCGGGTCTTGCCATCAGCATCCGTCTTCACTTCAGAGATGATGCCCTGCAGATAGATGTAGTAGAATCTCTCGTCGCCTACCAGCTTGTCGGGATTGGCGATAGAGTAGCCGTACAGGTCGATGCGCTCGCTCGGATATACCACCACGGCGGTATTGTTGTCGGCGGTGCTCGTGCGGGGGATGGCTGCATAGATGTACTTCCGCTCGGAATCAGGGAAGACGGAAGGGTAGGCAGCAAGAGGCCAGCGCTGGTAGTTGTGACCGGCATCATACTCCAGACCCGGAATGCCCTGCATATAGCAGAGGATGGATGCGCCGGAGACTACGCTACACTGGATGTAGTCTGGCTCACCCATCGCATTAAGCTGGATGTAGAGCGCACTGCTCGAAATCCAATAGTTTGTATTCTTTGCTTCTGTTGCCATTTTTTTTGTTTGGATTTTTATTCATTTATAGGGCAAAGATAAAGGTTTTTGCAGTTTTAGGTGGGACAAAAAGCTTTTGCCCTTTCAGGGCGCATTGATGATGCTGCCATTACCCAGGGTGTTACCCTGGGCTAGGAGCTGCTGCCCCTTCAGGGCGTATAGGCGATGATAAGGACTGCAGGGAGTACTGGCTAGAGGTAGGGACTTCCGTTGATGTCGAGCTTGACTGTGAAGGAAACGGAGTACATATTCTGCGTGGTGGAATCGCTGATCATTATCTCGTCTTCCTGGGTGATTGTGCAGGAGAGCCAGGTATCTTTTACCTTCAGCCATACGTGCTCACTCATCAGAAACTCGTGAAGGTACCAGTAGAGCCAGGCGGTATCGAGGGGGTCGCTCTGATAAAGCCACGACTCACGGTTATTCTGCTTCTTGATAGCGGACCGGGAGAAGGTATTGAAGGTTTCCTGCACGGCTATCGTATAAGGAGTGGTTTCTACCGAAAGCTTCTTGCTGTAGGCTTTCGGGATATTGATGCTCTCCAGGCAGCCACGGGCATTGATGAAGCGGAAGGTACTGCGGTTTTCAGCTTCCGAGGATGGCAGAGCATAGAGGGCGTGACCGCCAATAGTCTGCGAACCTTCCTTTGTGATTTTCTGTTCGGAAGAGGTAGGAGCGGTGAGTGCAGTGCTGGATGCCAATATCTGTGAAGAGGCATAGGAGACTGGGTAGGAGAAGGATTCGCCTACAACGGTGACTTCGGGGATAGAGGTTGGCTTTCGGGAAAAGTCTTTTACTGCTGGGGATGGATTGGATAGAATGCGCTCCATATCCGACATGGCTCCTGCTATGCAGCGAAGGTCAGTATCGGTACCTGCGACAGGCTTCTGTGGATAATAGACCTCGCCTACACTGGTATGCACTTCGCCGTTTTTGTTCATATACTCATCGTAGGCTTTTATGTACCATCTTACGAGCGGGAAGGTTTTTGTGGTGGCGGTGTACGGGAAATTGTCGAGGGGGATGCGGAGTGCAGAGGAGACATCCAGGGCTACGTTATTGCCTTCGGTGGTGACGGGTACCGTGAGCTTCACGGTTTCGTAGCTTCCTCCGTTATCAAAGTTTACTTCTATGATGACACGGTGGAAGGAGGGGCTATCCAGCGTTTCGGGCTGGATGGTGAAGGTGATGGGGTTTCCGGCAAAAATGGAACCCGACGTGAGATTAATTTTCTTTGCCATATTATTCTTTCTTTTTAATTACGAGATTGACTACATCGGAAACGAGCTTGCAGTCTTTTGCCTCTTCAGGGGTGATCTTGATGTGAAACATCATTTCTACCTGTTGAATGAGATCGAGGAAATCGATGGATTCCAGCTGGACCTCATCACGGAGATTGGAGTGTTCTGTTACCTCGCAACCGACCCACGAGGTTTTCAGGCTGTTTACGATGGCGATAATGCGAGGAGTTATTTCTTCTTTTTTCATAACAATGCTTTTGAGATGATAAAGGATGAATTGGTACCGCCAAAACCGAAGGCGTTACAGAGAATATGGTGAGGAGCATAGGACTTCGGGCGCATCACAAGATTGAGGGATGGGAAGGCATTCTCCTCGGTGGTTACAGCGCCAAAAAGACGGCCGTAGGTGAGCATCATCACGGCTTGCACGGCTTGCGATACGCCTGCCATCCAGCACTCGTGACCCGTTAAGCCTTTTGTGGCTACTACGTTCGGACAGATAGGAAAGACCTTCTCTATTGCCTTTGCCTCGGCTTCATCGCCCATCGGGGTACCGGTAGCATGAGCAAGTACTACGTCTATCATACCTTCGTCCAGACCTGCGTTCTCGATAGCATTCAGCATAGATACTTCTTCCTGATAGGTATCAGGAGTAGTGATGGCTTTTCCATTGGTAGAGAAGCCATAGCCGGAAAGAGAAGCGAAGGAATACACCTTCTCTTCTTTCAGACGAAAACTATCCGATGGTTCAAGGATGATGCAGGCTGCACCACCTGATGGTGCCAATCCATTTCTGCCTTTACCAAACGGCTGCACATTATCGGGTGAGAAAACACCGAGAGCATCGAAAGCTTCCATGCAGTAATTAGATTCGCATTCCTGCGCGCCAATCACGATTACCATTTCCGTCTGCTTGCTATCGAGAAGCATCTTGGCAAGACCGATGGCGTGACCTCCTCCGGCACAGGCTGCGCTTACGGTAAGCGATAAGCCGTGGATATGGAGGATGGATGCCAGGTTCATACTGATAGTGGAGTTGAGCGAACGGAACAGGGTATTTACCGGCAAAGAGCGGTTGTGACGATTTTTATTCACATGGTCCACCACGGTTTGGCTCTCATAACATTCAGAGTCATTGCTTACGATGATGGAAACGTTATGATTTTCCAAGAAATCCTTGCTGACCTTTGCGTTCTTCAGCGCTTCAAATACGGCATTGAGGACGGTGAAACCATGCAGAGGCAGGCAGGCATTCTGCGCATGGGTAAGGATTTTCTCATAATCTTCTGCCCAACTAGGTACGTCTCCGCACAGATCGGAGTTATAGTAGTTGCGGCACATATCATGAACCAAACCGCATTTGCCCTGGGAAAGATTGAGGGCTACTTCTTTTGTATTTCTGCCTAGGGCAGAATGAATACCCGTTCCAGTGACTAAAATTTTTCTATCCATTTTTTTCGTTTTTTATGTTATAAAGCATATACCGTTAACTCTACTTCGCCCATACCCGTCTTGGCATCAATGGTGGTATTCACCTTGTCAATGAGACATTTCATGCCGCCTATATTCCACCAATCCTGCCAGTGGTTCGGTATATCAGCCACTTGCGCTACGGTGGTGGTGCATCTTATCATAAACTTCTTTCTGTTCAGAAGGAAATAGGCGTAGGGGAGAATGAAGGTATCGAAGAGACCACGGGAGCGGACCTTCTTAACTACCTTACCGTTTTTATCTACTTCATCGGCATTGCAGAGCACCAAATCCTTATACTTCGGATCTTTTAGCCACGATGGTTCCTTGAAGGCTCGTATCTTCAGCGAGAAACGTTCGCCGGTGCCTACACCTTCCTGCACACCATTATAATCAAACACATTGCCCATCATATCCAGCGAATCGCAAGCCAGGGCATACTGTCCTGCATTGGTTCGCCATTTGGATGTGCCGAAATGGTCGTAGTTATAATCGTATGGTTGCAGGGTGGCATCACTACCGCCACCACGCATTAATGCCATGGCAAAGCCCCATCGTGACTTATCCTGCAAGGGTGAGTTGCCATCATCCGTGCCCGAAGGGTCGTAGCTTTCCACGAGCTTTAATTTCTGTTTCATGTAGAAATCACAGAAAGAAGAAGAGATAACCTGGTTAATCTCCTGCAGTACAAACTCATGCTCCATATCCTCATCTACATAAGCGCAGAGGATAGGTTGTTGAGCCTCTGTAATCTGCACTACACTTTTTAGCAAAGGCTTGCCTTCAAAGTCAGTCACATCAGCGGTATGCGAACCATAGGCTGCCTTTACCTCCTTGAAATAGTTTACATCGTTGAAAGGTACAGGGGTGAAGTCGATGGAAATATCGTGGATGAAATCTTCATTCTCATCACTGCAATCGCCATATTCTACACCCTTGAACTGGCCTACCTCGAAGAGTACAGGCTTCAGCTCGTTGGAAGTCTTAGCTTCCTTATTGACCTTTACACGATAGGCATTGCCGGTGTTGCGGTCGATGTAGCAGTTATTATCGCCTGGATTGTTGATGTTATGGAAAAACTCTATATATTTCATATCCGTAACGGTTCTACCCATCTTGCTAGAGTTACCATCGGGCAACGGATAGTCAATGTAATTATAGTCGGTATCGTAGCTGGAATCCTTCAATTCGCCCTTGGCGTTGCGCACATAACTCTTCTGTTCCTTAGCATCCTCCTCGGCTGAATAGCGCATACGCACACCGGTAATCTTCTCGGTCACCGGAATCATCGAATGGATTTCGCAGTGGAAATCCCTAGTCTTTCTGCCGCTCTTTCGCATCACGTCGCGGGTGAGATAAGCCGTGACCTTCTTCTGCTCGTAATCGTAGGAGAACTTGATACCGAATGCGTTTTCTAGAGAAGAGATGACAGTGCTCACGCTCTCGTCAGGGAAATTCTCGCTGTTGGCAACCATATAGAGCACGTTTGCCTGCACCTCAAACTTCTTGATATTCGATTCGATGGTGATACCCGTTACTTTCATTCCCTTGCCAGGAGGAAAAGCAACTACCTCGCCCACCTGGATATGGCGGGTGGTAGCCACACCGTTTTCAGTCAGCGTAAGCTCGAGTTCCTGCACGTCCTTATCTTCTGCCTTGGTGATTTCAATCTGACCGCCGCAGCCACGGCTCTCCAACCAGGAATTGATATGCTTCTGATCCTTAAAGAAGCCCGTCTTGATTTCGCCTACGGATTTAGCAGCCACGATCTCCATTTCGGGATTGCTGCCTTTTACATAGCCATCCTTGTTGATGATGTCCTTGGCATCCTGAATTTCCTTTGCTTCGTAATAATCGCCGTGATGGGGGTGTTCGAGAGTATCATAACCGCAGACGGTGGTGAAGAAGCAGAGATGCTTCAGGTCCTCTATCTCCATTAATGCGCGTTTGTCAAAGGTTACACCCAAATGGGCAAAGAGGCAGTCGAGGAAATAGAGTACATAGAAGCAGATGCCCGATTGCGGACGTTTGGCATCCAACACCCAGTAAGGATAGAGGTCTTCATTCGTCCATGAGCACTTATCCATTTTGATGAGGTCACTCGATGTATTCCCTTCATCATCAAGGGCATGATGCTTGTAACAGATTCGGGCATTGCAGTAGGTAGCAGGTCTGCCAGCGCCATCCGTCTCGTCATAGGCTGCCGAGGTATTAATATAGTTGCCGTTGGCAGTCTCTTGCGGTACATTGATCGTTATCGCACCAGAAGAATAAGATTTCTTACTCTTGTTGTAGGCATCGCCGATATAGTGTGCCGTATCAGTAGAGGTATATTCCTTGCAGCTTGCGGGATAGGAGAAACCGAGTGCCTGGGGTTCCAGTACCTTACTAGCTCTCAAGGGGTCGGTCGTAACGGTGGCGGTGGTATTCTTTCCACCTTTCTTGCCATCGGAATGCAGGTTGACTTTTACTACCGGGTTACTCCAAATATCCACCCTCACATTGCCAATTTTCTCGCCGATGATAATCTGGTCTTTGACCGGAATATCACGACATTGCAGGTCGCTGATAAGTTCGCTGAAACTCTGCGTGCTGGCATCGATGCTCATAGAGAGAGAATTGGTTATCTCCTCACCATCCTGCATAACCAGGGTACCGCTGCGGAATGGCAATCCGTCGGCATTGATTCTGACAGGCAGGTGCTCCATATTCACGGCTTTCATAGCAGCATGAATATCTTCGATGTTCTTTACCAGCCAGCGGTTGCCGTCTAGCGGGATAGAGAAGGGATAGGAGAACATTTCCGTATCGTTAAATACCGGGTTCTGATCCTCTATATCTATAGAGAAATCATCGGGGAGCGCCACAGGCTTATCATTGATTAATATAGAGAGATGTGAGTTCATTTTCTGATTTCTATTTTCTGATATTTACTTTCTGATTTCTATCCTGGCGCTATCATAGAGGTCTATGAGTCGATGGGTAAAGGTGTCGATCATTGCCGTACCAAAGGCATTGATCTTCTGATGCCCATGGTCGTGAAGGGTGCCATCGGTAATGAAGGCTACACTCTGGTCGTAGCATTCCGCTTCCTGGCAAGTTACCAGATGGGCATAATTCCGGGCGATTCCGTAACCTGCCTTGATGGTTGCCTTGCTGCCATCCAATAACTCTATCTTACAGCCTTCATTCATCACGAGGGCGGTAGCCGCATTATGGAGAATGACGTGCGCCTTGCCGAGGACGTATATCTTTCGGGAAGAGTAGAGGTGGATTTCCTCGTCTGTATCACCCACAAGGACGGTACCGGTAGGCGAATCTTCGTTATAGAAGATACCACCCTGGTTTATATCAGCCTTAAATTCCGGATATACGGCTTTGAAAGCATCGATTACCTGCTGCGGTACCTCGGTGATTAAGCCGTGCCAGTACTTGCGCCATGCCTCGCACATTTCGGGAATGCTCTGCGTGCTCTTGAAAGTATGCTGGGATTCCTGGCAGTTGCCGCTCTGGGCGAGGATATTAACGCAAAGGGTCTTGAAACGCTGCGTGCGCTGTTCGGGGGTTTCTTTATTCTTTGTCATTTTTTTTTATGCTTCGGAATCCTCTTTGGCTTCTTCTATAGTTTTTGTGAGAATAGCTTCATAGCCGGAAAGCTCCTCTTCGGTCACGATGTCAGAGTAATCCTGGCGAAGTTGGTCTATGCGCTCCTTGATGCCTTTCACTCTCGTTTGAGTAGATAGCTTATCCTTACGAAGGATATACTTGATCCGAGCATCGGCTTCAGCCTTGTGCTTGGCGGCTGCATCACGAGCTGCCTTTACTTCTGGGCGGTCATTGGCAATCTTCTCGGCTACCTGCTCGGCAAAAAGAGGGTCGCGTGCTAATGCCTTTTCATAGAATGGCTTAAACTGAGTGCGGAGAGTCTGAGGGTCGATGGTGAAGGCCTTCTTTGCGTAAGCGATGTATTCAGGGTCTCCAGTCTTCTCGCTCAGTCTCAGATAGCATTCGCCCATCTCTCTATCTACAGCCTTAAAGATTTCCGGAAGAATATCGCTTTCGATTTCTACGGCTCTTGTGGCTAGTTCGGCAATCTCATCCTCGGTATAGATGGCGCTTTTACCCTGCGAGATAGCTTTCTCGTTGGCTTCTGCCATGGTCTTCGCCTGCTCTGCCTTGCTTGCCATCTCGCTACGAAGGTCACGCACGGTGTTCACCTGCTCCTGAAGGGCAGTAGAGAGGAACGGACGCAACTGCATCAGGTTGGGCATGGTAGCAGCGATACTTTCGCCGTTAGGGTTGGCTACGATACCATTATAGGTAAGCGGCTGCACGGTGGTGTCGGGCTTCAGATTAGGAAAGAGAGACTGCTTCGCCTCTTCCATGGCTTTCTTTTTCTGAAGTTCGGCATAGGCTTCCTGTTCCTGTTTGGTTGGGCGACCTACACGTCGCTTGTCGGCAGCAGATGATGATGCAGCGTTGGCTTGAGAGCTGCTGTAGCTATTCAGATAGGCGATCATCTGTCGGGTACGGCGATGATAGTCTTTAAACTTACGTGAGTTCTCGATAAACGAGCGTGCATTACTTGCACCTTCCAGGAGAGACAATCCCTGCTCATAGGCATCTTTCTGCTCCTGGGTAAGCATTCTTGCACCGATGGCAGGTTTCAAAATGTTGATGATTTCCTGTAATGATAAATTTTCCATAAATCCTTGTTTTTGTTGTTTATTTGAAAATTACGAATATTTTTAGCACAGAATAGGGGTTACGAAGATACGAGAACCTTTTTGGTTGTTGTCGTAGCCTTCGCTGCCATCCTTGTCATTCGATGATGAAGCACTGGAGGCGTTACTCGTCGATGAGGAGGAGCCGCCTTCTGTGGCGCTATCAGCTTTGGCTGCATCGAGTTTCGCTTGCGCTTCGACTTCCTCTTTCTTCAGCAACCGATGAATGCTTTCCCTTACGGTAATGGCATCATTGTGCGCTGTGGAGCGGGTAAGCTTATCGAAACTGATAACTGATGTACGTTCCTTGAGATAGGCGGCTACAAGCTGACGCGCCTTCTTCAGCATCTTGTCGTTCTCATCAGCCTGCAAGAGGCGAGGGATGAAATCTTCGCCAAATGCTTCTTCCAGATACTCACTCTGGATGAAAAGCATATCAGGGATGAGACGCACAAACTTATCTCTGTTGCCGTAAATATCGAGATACGGCTGCAAAGACTCGCAGGTAGGGAAAAGCAGATCTCGATGGTAGTAATAGTACTTACTCTCCTGCCAAAGGGTTACGATTTCCTCTATCGCTTCATGCCGTTTCTTCTCGGCTTCGTCTGCATCATCTTTGCCGCTATCGGTTCCTTCATCTGTTCCTTCTGTACCATCGCCCGATGCCTCGATAGGCATAGGAGTATTCACTTCCTTTGCCCATCCCTCCAAGAGGGAAAGCAGGTTATTGAGCGAGGTCATGGCCGACTGGCGGTAGCTTTCCTTGCCCTGCGCTATCTGCTTGTCGGTGGCTACGGCATAGTCGTTGCTGGAAGCTACGTTGATGCCGGAGCCATTCACAGAAAGTGCTTGCTTCTCGATGTTTTGCGCCATCGCATCATTCACAATCATGCGCTGCGCATAAAGCAGAAGCTCATTCCATGGGTCGTTGACGTAGGTACCATCAGCAACCGCATCGCAGAATATTAAGGGTTCTATGCTTGCATACTGCTTGCAGAGACGGTCGTATAGGGATGCTCCCAGGCGAGGCTTCAAGAAGTCCTTTTCGCTATTGTCGAGCATACCCTGCAGATTGGCTACCTCGTCCACGGCATTGCTGGGGAGGTGAAGCCTAAGTTCTTGATTCGTAAAGAGTATCATATCCTTATTTTTTTACCTTTTTACTTTTTTACTTTTAAGAGGTCTCTTGTTTTGCCACTCCGGTCTTCGAGTTATCGAGGGTAGTCAATACCTCTCTGTCTATCTGCCATACCAGATGCTCATCCCAATCGTTGAAGCGGCTCAAAACTTCCAGTGGGCGTATCATCAACTGCTGCAATGGGGCAAACTGGATTTGCTTTACCAGGAAACGTTCTCTCAGGTCGGTACCGCCCGATGATGCCGTATCGCCAGGAGTATTACCGATGAGCTTGGCATCAAGACCCATGGCAAAGAAGATGATACTACTTATTTCCTGCAGCTCGGTCTTATCGGCATTTGCCTGATCATTTGCCTTGGTTTCGATTTCCACGATTTCCCAAGCCTTGTGCTCGTTTCCATCGCTGCCCGTGAAGGCAGAGGAAATGAGCGCCTGACCTGCATTATCGGGATTGGCGAGCCATGTATTGATAGAAGTAAAGATTTCATTCTGAATCTCGCCGTAGGTCTTCTTTTTCTGCTCGCCCTGTTGCTGATAGAGCCTGCTGATATAGTCCTGATGGATATAGATAACTCTACCGATGATATTGCTGTTGCGCTTTCGGGTGAGGCGGTCATCTACGATGGTGAAGGCATACTCGAAGATGCTGCCGGCAAAGATGGAGTGCCAAAGGGCATCGGCATAGTACGGACCACCGAAATCTCTTGGCGACATGATGAAGCGGGTAGGGCGTTTCTTGCGGCTTACCTGCTTCTGACGTGCCTCACGGATATTGCGCTGCAAATCCTTCACGGCTGATGTGGTAGGGAGATAGGGGATAGCCGCTATCTTGCGGTCTTCCTCTTTCTGCACGCCGACGTATTGTGTAGGGTCGAGCCATTGATTGCTCACGTAGGCATAGTTGATGCGGTAGTTCTCGTCCATGCGCTCCAGTCGGGTGGTGAAGATGCTGCGATGCTTCAGACCGATTACCTTCGGGGTCCATTGGGCAGTAGGAACAGCTTTGCCGTTCTCGTCGAGGGAACGCTGATTGAGCTGGAGTTCTACAAAGCACTGAGACATCAGAGCCATATCGCCTGCCAAATCGAGGAAGGTCTGCATCAGGTCATTGTTTTCCAGGAAATCACGAAGCTGCGCATTGGTTTCTTCCCATTTGTGGAGGGCTTCTTTCAGAGATTTCATCTCCTCGCTTTCCTCTTCATCGGAGGATAAGACCTGCGATTGAACCGCAGGGAACGGAGACTCTGACTGCTGAGACTGCCCGTTCTGGCTCTGCTGCTCGTTCTGACGCTTGGCTTCGGCGGCTGCCTCTTCCTTGGCTTTCAGGTCAGCTATCTGACCACGGAGCAGGACTCCTGCGCTCTCGTAGGGGATATATTTCTCCGTGATATTCCCGCCTACGTACTGAGTGTAATGATACTTGGCTGCGGGACCACGACCTACCAGTATCTTCTTGATGTAATCTACTCCTGCTGCCGTGAAAGGCGACATACGGGAGAGCATCCAGATAAGGTTTGGCAGTCGGTTGGCCATACCCCATTCCATAAAGCCTAAGCCTTCGGTACCTACGTCCTTCGGTTTGCCCAGGTTCTCGCCGCCGCTTGATGCAAAGATAGTGGAGACTTGCTGACGTGCTGCGGAACCGCCTGCGTCGCCACCGCTTGCCGACATACCGGCTGTGGTTAGGAGCATGCCGTGAACGTAGTCGTTCCAGGAAAAGACCTTATTGCCGCCGTTCTTAGGCGACGTAAAAGCATCTGGCCGAACGGCTACATAGCCTGCATCTTTCAGTTCCTCACTACGATTTTGGAGCTGCTGCAGGTTGGTTACTCTGTTTTTGTTTTTGCTTGCCATTTTTGCGTTTCTTTTTATATGTTATCCTGAATGTGATGGAAGAGAGAAGGGCGGCGATATACGCGCGCCTATTTCTCTTGTTTCTGAGTGTAAAGTTAGGGATTTTTATGGCTTTGGTGGGGACAAAGAAGGGAGGGAACCAGCGATAGAATCGCTGGGAACAGATGCTCCTCTTCTTATTCATAATTGATAATGATCATAAAATCCTTGGCGATAGAGGAAATAGCGTTACTGATGCAGTCTCCGATTTCGAGCCTTTCAGAGTGAGGGTTGGAATACCAATCTCCATCGGCTCTGCCTCTGCTTGCGCAGGTTCTTATTCGTATTGTTGCCATAAAAGATTATCTTTTGTTACGGTGGAAATGCAGTTACTCCAGGGGTAAGGGCTTGGGCGATGATACTTATCCTGATAACGACAACCGCCTCTGTCGCCGTGTATCTTGCGATAAGCCTTCGCTTCCTCAGTTCGATAGTGAGTAATGATGGCTTGCTGAATCATATTTTATTCATAACTAAAGGCAAGAAGATTATCTTTCGTATGGAAGGTGCCAATGCACTGCATCAAATGATTATCGCGGAAGAAGATGGCTTTATCCCGATAATCATTGGTGCCGGTCTGCTTGCGTACTTCCTTGGCGTGCTCTGTTCTCGCCTCGTGAATGGCTAATATCTTAATCATATTCATATATTACATAAGGCGACGTATCACCCAAAACGTCTTGATTGGTATAGCTATCGCCGCTATTGAATTGGGTTACTGCATTCGCTATATCCTTGCGTGGACGATTGCGAACCTTGCCTTTATGGTCTCGGGACCATCCGATATAATGCTTTTCAGTCATATCTTAATAATAACATTGTATGTTGCCCGTGGTTGTCGTACAGCCCACCCCATCCATCATATCTCGATGATAGAGCGGTGGAGTAGCCTTCTAATCGTGGGCATAACTCCTTAAATCGTTTTACGAAAGGAATAACCTTATTCATACTCTAATAATATTTTCGGTTTATCAACATCGTGCCCTTTGCCACCACCAGTAAGGCAAATGGCAATGCCTTTCGGATGCACGACAATGCCGTTTTGGGAAGGGCTATACAAGCCAAGGATGATAGAACGATTACAAATCATTTCTTCTTCAAAAACTGATGATACATATTTTCCAACTTAGGATTTGCGAACTTGCCGTTCTCTTTCCAGTCATTGAACAGCGGCATGATGATGTCTTCGTGAGCGGAAGAAATCTTCTCCTGCAGTTCTTTTGGAGTGTAATACCAAAGATGCGCCTCTTCTATATAAAGGGTGAGGATGGCTTTTAATGCCATCGCATTCTCATGACTCGGATCTATCTCGAACTGATGGAAGACGCAGGTGTCTTTATCGTTTGCCTGAAGGAACTTGCTGACGACTTCATCTTTCAGGAAAAACCTTGTATCTACTTCCTCCTGCAACACATCTTCCAACTTTCTCTTCAGCGGAATAGGGTCGGGAAACTGGTAATCGAAGGCTACATCTTTTCTCATTGAGAGGCAGAAAACACGGTCACGGTTCTGCGGAACACCATAGTCTTTGGCATTGAGCCTTGCCCATCGGCTTACGTAGCCGAGAGACGAGAGCTTATCACGCCACTTCTGAAAATCGGGCATAAACTTCTCGCTTACCAGGGCTGCCACATTCTCCTGAAGCAGATACTTCGGACGCAATACCTCCACGGCATCGGCTACTCGCCACAATAATGCCGAACGGGTATCGGAGCCTTCCTTCAAACCCATCTGCTTGCCGGCTTGCGATATATCCTGGCAAGGTGAGGAATAGGTGAAAAGGTCGATTTCTTGGCCCCCCACATTATTCTTTACTTGCTGCCAGTCGATTTTGGTTATATCGCCCAAGGCTTTGTCAGCAAACTGCGGAAAGATAAGGTCGTGCATCTGACAGGCGTATTTGTCTATATCGCTCCAGCCTACACATGTCCAACGGAAATCAGGATGCTGCTGGGCGAGGACATCGGCTGCCATGAGCTGCGAGTCATAACCGGAGAAGGTGGTGAGAATAAGTTTTTCACCGTGGTTCTTATCTACCGGATAGGGTGGAAGTTGGTCTTCTGGGAAGAAATCGGCAAAGAAAGAAGTCTGTGCCTCACGCTTCGGTTCTTTCGGGTACCAGAGTTGCTGATAGATGGCTGCAAGTACATCTACCACGATGGAGTTGCCTGCCTGCTTGTATTGCTGGCTGGCTGATACTGCCATATCTTCTGCCTTTCCCTTGCTCTTATAGCCAGCTACTCGCTCGGCTGCCTCGGCATTGGTACTCTGCATCGTGCGGATCACATCATCTCGCACACCCATGAGTCGGAAACACTCGAAGGGTGTCAGCTTTCGGATGGCATAAGACTTAATGGTCTTATCCTTGAAATTGAATTTCGTTATCATTTTGTTTTGCTCTATAAATCTTTTTTTGTTTATAATTCTACAAACACAAACGGATTGCTACTGGCAGCCGTGAGTGCATTTACTAATTTACCACCCCCTACCGTGCGGCTACGTCTTAATGCGGAGGTAGGGTAATTCAAATCGGCTGCACCGGGTGCAGGGCAATCGGTATAGCCTTGCTCTGTCGCCTGACGGATGCGCAGGAAGGTTTTACCTTCTATATCCACGATTTCAAGAAACGGACGGTCAGAGGTGGAGTATATCCGATAGAGAGAACCATCGGGATAAAAGCCATATCTCTTTCCGTTCTTGATAATCGTTCCTCGCTTGTATTGAGGTTGGTTGTTATTACTCATATTTCTTTATCAGAAAAACGTTCTGCTCCCACGCATTGATGGTAATGGTAGGGCAGAGATCCGTATTTAGAATACCGCCCTTATTCTCGCCTCGTGGATATTGGTAAAAACGATGGTTATTCATACTCTATCCTTATGCAGTGTGGGCATTTGTAATCGGTGGCTCTGAGTGCAGGAGAAAGCCCCGCCCATTTCTTCCATTTCTGTTTATGACTCAAAGGATGTACAGATACCTTTACGTCTATCATTTTCCTCTCCTCATTTTTTCCACTTCCTCATTCTCTTTCGACAACCTTTCGAGATGTTCAAGAACGAGGGAGTAGGATTGGGTGTTGACCTGATCTTCCGTTAAGCCGGCATACTTCTGCATCGTGGCGGTGGTGGCGGTGTAGATTTCCATCGGGGTTTGCGGCTTGCTGTTGTTTACCTTCTGCACCTTGAATACGTGAGGGTAGCGACGGGCTAGGGTGTGCATGATGCCGCTCCACCAGAAGAGGATGACCTGCCAGTTGGCTTCCGGATAATTGACGAAATAACCTGCGTTCTCGGTGAACTGCTTCGACTCGTAGTGAAAATCATATTTTGTGATACCTGTTGTCGGGTCGATATATTGGGTGGTGGTGTTGAAGATGGTGGCAAGGAACATGTTTCTGGCGCTGGCTACACTCTGGGCTTGCGTCTGGAGTTGTTCCTCGGTGAATTTATCCATCTTCTTCATCTTTACCAGGTTATTGCTTAACTTGGTGTAGGTCTGCATCATGTCGCTGGCAAAACGGTACTGCTGCCAGGAGAAACCATCGAGATCGATGTTAGGACCGCGGAAAGCTTTTGCACGACGATACCACTTGGATTTCTGACGGATTGATGGATAGGGGAAGCGGGTGAGGAAATTGCCACTATCTGCATCCAGCCAATCGAGAAGACCTGCGCCCTGAGCGATGTACTCAGGGGAGGTCTTATCATCGGTCTTGGCTTTCGGAGAGAGCCAATAGTTGAGCTGCCAGAGATAGAGGGGGAAGTGGATAGCCGATTGGGTACCAGCGATAGAATCGCTGGGAATGGGGGTACAGATGGTGAGGAGCTTCTTCAGGAGGCTCTTCTTCTGCGGCTCTATGCTTACCAGGTAGTGCTGCTCATTGATAGGCAGACGAGGGTCGGGATAGGCATTGATGCTTATCCCGGCAAAGAGGAAGAAGACGGCTACCTTCACCTTCTGCATATCGAAGGGGTGATAGCGGTCTGCCTTGGATTTCTCTATCTGCTCCAGCATGATGAGGGCAATCTGCTCTAGCTGGGAAGGGGTGCATTGATTCCAGCCGCGGGGGATGGTAAGGTTTATCTGTTCTTGCATATTCTTATATATTAAGAGAAGACCAGCGATAGAATCACTGGGAACAGTGGCTAGAATGGCAGGTCGCTGTTAGGATCATCGTAACCTGGCATTGAAGAGTAATCATTGCCTCCATCTGCTGGCAGCACATAGGCGGTAGCGTTGCCAGCGGCTCCGTAGGCTTGCTGTGGGTACGTCTGCTGCTGGGCGGTAGGCTGTGGCTGATAGAGACTGGCGATGCGCTTATTCATGCGGGTGCGGATTGCCTTGAAGAGGTGAGAGTTCTCATCGTTGAAATCCTGATTTACGATGTCGGGGTCTCGATCCTTGTTGGCTTCCTTTACTTGCTCTACGAGTTTCGGGAATGCCTTGGCTACTGCCTTGACGTACTCGGTGGAGAACGAGAGCTGCATTTCGTGGGTTGGTACACTCACCTGGGTATCGCCACGCTCGGCTGCACTCTGGCGAATCTTATTCTTGTACGCCTCATTGAAAGGCCAGATGTTAACTCTCAGTTTTGCCTGAGTTTTACTTGCATCATTCTTTGATGTATCTACTCGAATTTCGTTCACATCGATAGGAATGCAGACGTAAGGACGCTGCGCATTCTTCTCATCGATACCTACTAAGACCTTGGCTCCATTCAGAGCCAAAAGGTCGATGTTTCCATTGTAACTTGCCATAAATCTTTTATCTATTTATTGTTAAAAACTTATTTCCATTCCACCATTGGTGATGAGACTGCCGTAACTGATGGCATTGAGGCGACGGAGCCAGCCTGCCTCAAATTCTTTCTGGCTAGGACGCTTGGCGAAGACGCGTGCGATATACTGCTTGCGGCGTGCCTTAATGCGCTCGAAAAACTTCTTAGGGTTCTGGTCGTTGAGCGCCTTGAGGGTTCTGTTGCCTACGATACCATCGGCGGTTACTCCCAGCATTGCCTGTACGAGGGTGATGCCTGGGGTACCACTAAGCCATACCCAATCTACCAGGATGTTGGCGATGCTCTGGTCTTTGATAGCATCGGCTTTCCATCGGTTCCAGTAGCAACGGCGAAGGATGGAGATAGCATCGGCTTTTGTAATGAGCTTCACGTCCTTTGCGTCTATGCGACCATCACCGTTCTTGTCGTAGCCTTGGGTCTGCCAGGTTTTGAGGGTTACACCCATGTTGGTAGGACCGCCCTTGTCGTTGGGGTGGTTGACGTAACCTCCCTCGAAGGAGAGGATGAAATCTGCAAGAGGTTGAATCTTTGCCATATCTTTTCTGTTTTATCGTTTTTATTCTGATGGCAAAGATAGCAAATGCTAAAAAGATGATGGGGACAAAGAAAGCCTCCCTGCGGCTTTTACAGGCGCAAAGAGGCTTCAAAAAATGTTATCCCAATCTTTTTACTTTAAATACTTGCACTCGCTAGTGCGAAATCTATATTACCTAGTTCAAAACAAACTACATCGTAGCGTGAGCGGACATATAGTCCCATATCTTAGTACAATCGTCTTCTTCGGGTTGCCAGTCAGCGTCCTGGAAATAGAAGAGATAAGCTGCCCTGATGATTTCATCTTCTGTCATATCGCTGCACAGGTCAGCATACATGGCATTGAAGGCAACATACTTATCCCAATCGTTCACCTTTTCACGGAACTTCATGCCTTTGGTGGCATTCGCTATCTGCGATTTGGTCCAATGCGCCCCGGTTCCTACCAATTCGCCATTCTCGCCTTTCTTGCTGTACACAAGATGGCAGACATCATGGTTGGCCATTTTCTCACTGTAATGACGATCATAGAACACTGCGTGCTGGTGACGGAGGATGCATCAGTACAATTCCGGATTTGTTTCCTCCAGGGAGGCGAGGTCGCAGCTCAACTGCTCCATCGCCTCCATCATCTTCTTCTCGGTAGCCACGCCGTGAGCGCGGGCTTGATCTATCAACTGAATATACTTCATCGTTTCTTACCTTTCCTTTTGTTGGTGGATAGTCATGCGATGGTGAGCGTTAAAGGAGCATCGCACACGAAAGTCTTGCTGCAGGAGCAGCAGGCTACCTTGACAAGACGGTTTTTCACGCTGCCAAGAGATGTGGTAACGTTCGTGATTGCCGTAGCAGAGAAGACAGGAATGGTGAAATCCTGACTTACTACCTGCGAGCGGGTGCAGCAGGAGCCACAGTTGCAAGGCACGTAACTGATAACACCCTCTACGTGAATGGTTATGAGATATTGCGAAGTACCCACGTTGTCAATACTCTTTACAGAGAACTGAGGGTTGAAAACCGGAGTCTCGTCCACGCATGAAGGAGCACAGAGCTGCTGCGTGATATTTACATCATAATAGGGAGCAGTGGCGGTTGCACCTACTGCAAGCGTAGCCATGATGCAGGCTGGAATTGTTCTTTTGTTCATACTCTTTTCTGTTTTAATAGAGCGACGACTTCACCGCCGCATTAATGTTTCACTTGATAGCCCTGGGTCTTCTCTACCGGAAGGTTCTTCTGAAGAAGGTCGGCGAGTTCGTCAAGATCCTCCTCGTCAAAGGTTATCACACCCTCCAGGATAGAGAGCGGTCCTTTGTAGCGAAGCTGCTCTACCACATCGTGCGCCATCTGCGGAATGCTCTCTTCGGGAATGTTACCGAAATACTTGGCGAGCATCGGGGTGACAAGCGCATTGACCACAGGCTGAATCATCGGTTCTATATCGGCTTGCAGAGAATAGTTGCCGCTCACCAGTCCCATGCTGCCGATGGTAGCCTGGAGAGACTGTAGCATAGGCAAGTGCATCAGATTGCCAGCCGCTATCTGAGAGATGGCAGGGCGTGCCCATTCGGACACTACCGCTGCCAGGATTTGCGAGTTCTTGTAATCCATATCGTTTCTTCCTTTTATCCGAAAATACGGTTACTGATTACAAGCGCATCCGCATCCCATCTGACAAACATTGCCCGATGGAATCATCAGCTTGGTAACACTCGTGAGTGAAGCCACCTGCGATTTCAGCACGTCGATGTTGGCGTTGGCAGCGGCATTATATGCCATCTGCTCTGCGTTGACCGCCTGCTGTGCATCCTTGTTGGCATCCACCTTGTTTTCGAGCTGGCGAACCTTACCGTCGAGATACTGAGTTATCTCTACCATCTTCTTGTCGGCATAGTTCTCGCTCTTCTGGATAGCCAGTTCAGTCTTCAATGTAGAGTTCTCCTGCATAAGGTTGGCCTCACCCTTGGTTACGAAGCGTGCATCCGGATCACTCGGATTGGCAGTCATGCCATTGTTGCCTCTGCCGAGGTTAAACAAGGATGCACCGCCACCCAGCAAACTGGTAGCCAAACCTGCGATACCAAGTCCAAGGGCGGTATTACCCAATCCCTTGCTGGCAACATCATAGTTGCCATCATTCGTTTTTACCTGCATAGTTTTTTGTGTTTAAATTCTTCCAATATCGGAATCGTATGCAAAGGTAACATGAATGAAGTAAACTGAAAAGTGATTTTCATTAGATGTTCTTGCTGATAAATCATGAAGCAGGAACACTAATAGACAGATAAGAAAAAGTACAAACGTGCAGAAGTACATAAGTACAAATGTACTTTGGTACCAACTACATGGTTTCTTCCAAAGCCTTGATATACGGGATGGCTTCGTCCCTGATAATGTCGAGGAAGAGTTGTGACGAACGTTTCATAGGTACATCCTTCATCCAGTGGGCATTACTCATCAGTTCTTCTCCTATGCCCAGGATAGGGCGAGCTATAAGGGTAGGGTGGTTCTTCAGATACAGCTTCGGCATAAAAGTAACCAGGTGAGTATCTTCTATGATGGCAAGGTCTTCGTCGGGGTCGCTGAGAATACACTTTACGCTTAATTTGGTGAGATCGTTCTGCAAATATTGCTGAAAAGTGTTGAAAACACGTTCGCCTACATCGGGCATGATGATGCCATGCTTCAGCAGGTCATCGTATGTTACCTTATCTTTCCTGGCAAGAGGGTGTGTGTTTCGCATGATGGCACAAATACTGAATGGGATGCAGGGATGGCTCTCGATGCCCTCGTTGGTATAGGCTTCGTTCATCGTAAAAGCGAGATCCAGCATGTGGTCTCGCAACAGGCGGTTCAGGCTCGTTGCCTTGGTAAATTCGGCATTCACCCTTACGTTAGGGTATCGCTCCATGAATATAAGTGCAGCCACACGAATATAGGGTGCGATAAAGGAACCTACACCGATGCGCAGTTCTCCGGTCATGCAATTGTTGAGTGCATTGATATGCTCCTTGCAGTCTTCCGCCAACTTCAGTATTTCCTTGGCACGTGGCAGAAGTGCCTCCCCGTTCTCGGTGAGCATGATGCTGTGCGATGTGCGTATCAGCAGCTTGCATCCCAGTTCATCCTCCAGAGCCTTGATGTGCTGACTGATGGCGGATTGGGTGACAAAGCATCGGGAGGCGGCGATGCTGAAAGAAAGCGTCTCTGCAACATACACAAACGAACGTAAATGTCTTAGCTCCATAATCTCTTACTATTTTAGTTACACTATATAAATTAAAATTTTATGCTGCAAAAATAAGAAAAATATTCTATGCGGAAACGCATTTTGCATAAAAAAATCTAATTATGGGATAAGATTTAAAAAAATGAAAGATATGTGCAGTTTTAAATGCGAAAAGCCCCGGTATCTTGCCTTATTTTATTAAGGATCAATACCGAGGCTTTGATTTATAGAGTAAATTGCCAATGGAACGCATTGGATATGGGAGCGATTATTCATCGTTCTCGCCGGGCGTAGAGGTTTCATCATTGATAGATGCTACCTGCTTGCTCCGCTTAGATGACTGCCGGGAAGCGGAATTGGTATCGCTCTTGTCAGTTCCGCTTACACTTCCCCCGCTGTGCCTGCGCCATTACAGAGAGAATCCCAGCCACTTTCTGGTGTGGCAATCTCATAACGGCCAAACGTTGTCGGACTGAGGGAACCGCTCAGTGTGACTACACGATCATCTTCTGGTTTTTTGCCCGTGTCTCCTTTAATATTACCGGAGTCGTACTTGAAGTCGTGCTGCTTGTCATAAACGATGATTGATTTATCACCGTCCTCGATGATATAACCACACTTGAGATTATTGAGACCACGAGCCACATAAGCAGTATCGGCATTTACGCTCTCAAGAACGTAGTCCAAGGTCTGCTTAAAACCCTTCTGGTAACCGAGGTTCTCCCAGGTGTGACCCTGACCGCCATCCTGGCACTCAAACTTGTAGAGGCCCTTACCTTTCTTGAAGGACGCAGCAGTCAGCACTGCATAGGTGTTCTTACCTTTCTCTGGTGAGAGAGGAGCAGCAAGCTCACTCTTGATAAAGACATATACGTTTACGCCAAGACCGCCGAAGTTTTCCAAGCAATCGTTCTCGGAAAGCAAATCTTTGATCTCTGGGCATGTTACTGTTTCTGCCATAATTGTATCTTTTTTGATGATTTAACGAAATGGCGACGGAAGCCATATTCCGCCAGGTCAGGCGACCGCCGCCGAGGATTTATAGAGGACTGCCTTTTTGCCTGTTGGACCAGCGATGGAATCGCTGGGAACGGGGGCAGGAGAGGGGGTTAACCCTTCTTCTTGAAAAAGGCGGTGTAAGCCATGCTTGTGCCGCTGGCGATTACCTGAATCTTCTTCTCCTTGCTGTCGTTGCTCCAGTGATCGAAGGCGAAGTTAGTTTCGCCATCTACTGCCTCAAGAGTCAGCACGTCGTTGGCGTTGGTGTCAACAGGGTCGGTGTAAGGCTTACCGTTAACCTTCACGCTACCATCAATCTCACCAGCATCAGCAGTGCTGTTCTTTGCGAGGGTGACGGTGAGGTTAGAGTCGATGTAATCACCTGCCTTGTAACCTGGGTTCTCAAGCTTACCTGGGCTGACGCACAGGCTGCTAGAGAATGGCACCTTGATACCTGCACCCTGAATACTTTGAATCTGGAAAGAGATAGTTCTGTGATCGGTGTCAGAGCCTACACGAACGCTGACGAAAGTCTTATTGTTCTCTGTATCAACACCGTAAACGAAGTTACCCTCTACGGTAGCATACATACGGCCGCCAGTACCGAAGTCTGATACAGGACAGATGGTTACCTTAGAGTAACCTGGCAACTTGAAGTTGTCACCTGCCTCTGGTTCTACCTTGAAGTTGCCGTGATACTTGTTAGCGTAACCGGCTGCAATGTTGCGGGCAGTAGATTCGTCCATATAGACCATTACCTTCTGCTTGCGCAGACGTGCATCCCACTTGAAGTACCAGTCGACGAAGTTATCGAATGGAGTAGAGTCGTTGTTGTCGGCAGGCTCCTCGATGGCATCACACTGGATAAGGTTGCCGTTAGCCTCAGAGATAAGGGCATCCTCGATGTCGTGCTTTACGCAGGTATGATAACCATCATACAATGCAAGAGCCTGATCCTTTGCAGGAACGGTCTCATCGCCGTTATCGAGGTCAATATCACCGAACCACAAGCAAGCTGTAAGGTTGTCGGCGTAATCCTTCAGGATAGCCTCTGTAGCCTGGGTAGAGAGAGGGTACTGACCTTGTGCGTCTGTACCGAAAGGTGTCTCGCAGTAGTTATCGATGTTATCGTCAAAGTGGTCCCAAGTAAGCTTCACTGTCAAAGTACGTTCCTTGAGGAATCCTGCCTGGCTGCTCACTTTAGCGTGAACATCCTTACGGCGGGTAGTACCACCCTTACGGAGGAAGATGTTGAAGGTACGCTTAAACTGCATACCGCTGATAACCTGAATGCCGAGGCGATCCATTTCCTCTGCATCGGTGTAGCCTGGACCCATCAGGATTTCCTTGCTCACCTGCTCGGCTACGTGCTCAAGGGCAGTGGTGCCGATAAAATCTTTAGGAAGATTTGCCATAATAATTAAAATTTAAATAAGATGAAATGAAATTAAATGAAAAATGAAGATTACTCCTCGCCTCGCTTGAAACGCTCGAAAGCTGCCTTGCGCTCGGCATTGGTCTTATACTTCGATGGATCAAACTCACGGAGGTTCTGAGCCTTTGCACCTTCGCCGTTGTTCTGAGGTGCTGCACCCTGTGCTGGCTCCTCGCCTGGATTCTCGTTCAACTCAGCAATCTGAGCGTCCTTGTCGGCGATGGTCTGCTGGGCAGTAGCAAGAGAAGCCTGTGCAGTCTTCAGCTCCTCATCTACCTTTGCCTTCTCCTCATCAGTCTTTGCCTTAGCGTCATTGAGGGCTTTGATGTCCTCATCGGCCTTAGCCTTTGCCTCTTTCAGATTCTTGATTTCCTCGTCCTTCTGGGCGATGGTCTCAGCGAGTGCGTCGTGCTTTGCCTGAAGGTCAGCAAGACTCTGCTCTGCTGTAGTGGCTTTCTGCTTTGCATCAGCCACAGCCTGCTCCTGTGATGCGAGATGAGCTTCGAGGGTGTCGAGCAATGGGGCATTCATGAATGCGCCTTCCTCCTTCACCTCAATCTGCTGACCATCCTGCATACCGCAAGCGGCGTTGATCTTTGGATAATTTGCCATATTGATTGATTTTTGATGAATAGTATGTTGATGATTTTCTTGTGCGGTGGATGCTGATGCCTGCTCCGGCTCGTTATCTTCCGGTTCCGGCTTTTGGATAGAAGCCTCTCGTTTGATAGGCTCGGCTGTGCCGTTGTAGAGAGCGAAACAACGCTGAACGCAAACCATAAAGGTACTCTGGTCATCCATAAGGATTCCCTTCACGTCTTCAGCATTGAAGACCTTACCTTTCAGGTGAACATCCTCAATAGCGTTAGGACAGGCTTTCTTTACATCGGCTCTGAACTCCACACCCAACTCGGCAAGCTCTTTTACGAGTTCCTTGTTGTCGTTCTTGTTGGCGATGTCGCGGTAAGCCTTATTCTTGTCGAATGACTCTGGGTCATACTCCTCGTGATAAGTCTCATCCGTGTATTTATCCTTTGAGCCATTAGCCAAAGTATAGAATGCAGCCATCACGCCGATGCAACCAACCTGGTCTTTCGGATTCAGGTAATATCGCTCATCGCAAAGAGAAGCGAGATACATACCTGCACTGGCACACATACCATCTACCAGAGCAATAACCTTCTGACCTTTGGAGTGGGCATAGTCGATGGCAAGTGCGTAATCGTTCTTAGCCCAAGCCGAACCGCCAGGAGTATTGATGATAAAAAGATGACCTCGGCAAAGCGGATGATCAGCCGCACGCATCATCATATCGCGATGGTCGATAGAACCATAAGAGCAATATCCACCATTTCGAGTGATAGGACCATCTACGGTGAGAACCGAAACAAACGGAAAGTTCTGCGCCCGCTCATCATCTTCCGGATAGTCGAGCTGATAGTTAGCTCTCACCTGCTTGCCATCCTCGGAAATCTGATATTCCTCCGGATAGTAGGTGTTTCCTTTATCATCCTTTGCAGTGACGAATCCACAAGTCTTTTCCGGTTTGGTAAACGCTGTATGAGTATTTAAGTTCTGCTCGATCGTTTTGCGAATGCCATGCACGAAATCGGGGTTCACCATCCACTTCTTTTCGGTCAGAATTTCATAAAGACCTTTCATTGTGGGTAATAGAATTTTAAAAATTAATGTATGTTATCGTTATCCTGAAAACAAATCTCCTTACCTTGTTATTATGCTAGAAGACTATTGATATTTTCTGAGGGCAAAGGTAATGGAAATGCGTGGGCGTATAGGGACAAAATAAGCCTATATGCCGAAATAGCTATGATTTAGGAGAAAATAAAAAACCCTGCGATCCTCACGGACGGCAGGGCTGAAACTCAAATCTAATTTAACATTATTATGAATATAAGCTTTTTAAAAAAAACTAGAAGATAATTAGATACTGATTTTTCGGTAACTAATTAAGAAATCGTTATCGGAATAAACTCCGACATCGCCTGACAGATAGCCGTAATACTACGGGTCTCAGCATCGTTCTGACTGGTTACGGAATCGGTGATACCGAAGGTGCCAGGCAGCGTATGGCACAGATAAAGCGAGTCATCCTGCTTGCGCAAGACTATATAATAGTCCTTTCCGTGCATATTCTTGATAATTTCGGGTATATTTCCCTTTCCGTCACGGATATTGGCGGTAATCTCGAACTTGAAGACGGTACCGTTGCCACCCTCTGAAGAAGTCTGCTTAGCGGTGATGCCATCAGATATTACATAATTATTGCCCTCACTGGTGGCAACATGGAGTGCTTCGCCGGCAAACTTGCATCCGTTTATCTGCAATATCAGCGGTATGCTGAATGGAATAGGGACGGAACTGTCCCTTACGGCATAAAAATAAGCATCAGTTACTCCCTCAAGAAATAACTCTCTGCAACTATCGGGTAAATTCATATCGTTTCCTTGATTTATCTATTATTTAACGTTTATTATCTTATGAATTAACACTTATTATATAAGGTGTAAAATCATAGCCACTGCACTTCATCGATGCGATTGGGCTTATCACGGCTATCTTTATACTGCATATCCACGCAGGAATAGGACTTGAAGAAGCAGTGCTCCGTGCGGAACCACCTGCCGATGATGCGGCGCAATACGTCTTTCTCTTCCTCACTGGCTTCTATACCATATCGCATTAAGTACCGCTCCAGCATAGCGTTATGGGAGCGGGCGATAACCCTGCCTTTGGACGTACAAAAGTCGAAGGTGGATAGCGACCATTCTACGAGGCTGCGCTTGAAATCGTTGTTGAGTGAGACCGCCAGCGCACGCATGCCGTTCGTATCGAGGGTAAAGGTAGGCTTTACGGAATAAACGGTATCGACAATCTCTACTTCGCTGGGTAAGCGGATGCAGAGGTAATCATCATTGGCTCCCTTGCCGTCGGTCAGGCGACCGTTAAGCTGCTGAACCTCTCGGAAGGTGAGCCAGTTTCCGGCATCACGGCGCATCATTACCTTGCCTCCGGCAGGGTGCCTGCCCGTGAGCATATTGCACCATTGCTGCTGGGAGAAACAGCCGAGGTCGATGCGGCTGCTGCGGGCTGGAGCATTGATGAGGGAGTTGCGCATGATGAAGTGCTCGTGCGAGTAGTTACTGAACACCACTGGCTCATCCTTTGCCAGGGTGAGCTTGGGATCGCGGTGCCGGAAAAACTGGCAGCGGGAGGTGGGGAGACGGAGATAGATATTTGGCATTGTTTTTTTACTTTATTGATTAGGCGAAGGAGATGCCTTTCTGCTGGGCATAGTAGAGCATGATTGCATCGGTAACGTTCAGGCAATACTTCTGGATGGAGTTGCCTTCCTTCGGCTTGGGTACCAGCTTATCGAGCTTCTGGGTCTGCTCTTCGTCGATGTTGAAGGAGAGCTTTACGGCATCGATATACTTGCCTCCACTCTCGGTAGTACTGATGAAGCTCTCATTGAACTTACCGTTCTCCTCGAAGAAGAGGTTGAGGGCTTCTATCATCTGATCCTGGGTGAAGCCAGGGAGCTGGGGATGCAGCTTGCGGTATTTTGCCGAATAGGTCTGCATTCGCTTCTCCATATAGGCATTGATGCTGTCGGCATACTCGCAGTAGAGGGCATTATCTTTGCTGTTGATGTCTTTGGTGCGGGAATAATTGAAGAAACCTTCCAACTGCTTCAGGCTTTCCACTACACCATCAAACTGCTTGAACTCGGTAGTGCCATTGAAAATTTCTCTCATATCCGCTCTTGCCTGGTTAAGAAGGTCTTCCAGACTATCGGCATAGAAAGTTATCTTGTCGAGATTAATGGAAAGGCGGGAAACCGTCTCACGGATGCCTGGCTTGGAATAATCTACGTAATAACGGAGCAACTGACCGAAATTGAGGAAATCGAAAGTTACCTTGCTGTGCAGGTTTATCTGTACGAGTGCGGCATATACCTGCTTGGCAAGTTTCAGATCCTTATCCTGGATAGCCTTGATAAGCAGGGGCATCTTAGGAGAGTTCTGAGGAATGCGGCAAGCAGAACGTACCATCTCGTTACGATTCTCCATCAAATTATAGAAATCGGCATTGGAAAAGAGAGTTTCCAATGGTTTGATATATTGCTCTGCAGGCACATCCTTGAAGTTGAAAGTATAGATGGTCGGCAGATTTCTGATCTGCTGCTCACGCTTGGCCAATGCCTGCTGCTGTTGTTTTTTGTTTTTTGTTCCCATTGCTTTTTATTGCTTTTTTACTTTTTTCTGTACGAACCAGCGACGGAATCGCTGGGAACGGAGGCTCCATTTATGACAGTTGCAATTTTGGAAACCGTCATAAAAAAGAGGCATAAGAGGCTCTATTAATCATAATCTCCCTTAACGGCGATTATTTACTGCTATAATTCTGAAAGCCTTTCAGCCATGATACGGGTGCGGGATTGATGCACGGGAAAGACGTGTTCACGTTATAGAGCATAGCGTGAAACTCGTCTATCTCTTCGGCTGTAAAAGGGCAATCTTTATGAATGCGACGTGGCATAGACTGATTGCTTACTTTTTTATTTGTTATTAAATGCCTCCATTCTTTCATCAATGATGCGGTTGATCTCGAAGGCTACCTCTTTGGCATTAGGATGCGCCTTGCCGGTGGTTTCTCTGAAGCGGAGGTCGAGGATATGCTGCCACTCGGTGATGGTGTAGGTGTAAGCTACTACCGTATAGGTATCAAGAGGAAGAATGCCTCTTGCATCCTGTGGCTTCATGCCCGATTTCAGCAATCGACGATAGAGCCAGTCGGCAATCTTGCAGCCGGTGAGATAGAGGAACTTCTGCCAGCGGGTGCCCTCGTGCAACCAATGGGGACGGGCAATCTGCACGCCACCTTTCTTCTCAAGGTTCACATAGCGTGTACTCTGCTCACTGATGCTATTAGGTGATGTGCGGTTCAACTCACGGCTGGTGCTGATCTGCGTAGTCACCACCAGCGTCATTCGGAGGAGATTGAGTGCTTCCTTGCAATCATATTTCTGCGCCTTTTCGATAAACTCGGCTTCCTTCACATTGAATGGGGATAGCATTTCGAATATATTGCCGTGCTCGCAAAGGAACTGCATATTGCTGCTGATCCATACCTTCTTTTCCTGCACTGCATAATTGATGTAAGGTGATGCAACGAGGAAAGACCAGAGGTGTTTTGGCAGCCTACTATCGTTCTTCACGAAGAAGTAAAGGGTACCATGTCGGTACATGGAGCGGTGGCCGCTCTCCCAGAATCGGTTGGCCAACTGCACTGCCTGTTTCTCCAGAAAATCTTCTTTCTTGTCTTCAGGAAGATTCTCGTCAGGCTGCTTACCTTTGCTCTTGTAGCAAACTCTGCCTACTCGAGCAATCTGTTGAGCGGCGGTCTTCTGAGGCCACCACTCAACACCAGGAATTATCATTTTCATATTGTTTCTTTATTTGATGTTTATATATTATTCTATCTATGCTCAGTCTGTACTCAGTCTGTATTGTAACGGTACTGGATATTCACTTTGAACTTACTTTACAGCATGGTTAGGAATGCCCAATTCCTGCTCTCTTATTTTCTTGGCTACGAACGCCACGAAATCCCAAAGATGGAATATCGAGCGGTTGTTGGGTATCACATAGTCATAGCTGTTGAAATCAATCTGAACACGATACTGGTCTCTGTCGGTACGTTCCTCAGAGATACCGCGCTTCTTCAAAGTTTCCGGCTTTGCCGAAACATAGACGGTGATGATCTTAGCCTTCGGGCAGCGCTCCATCAGCTCCATCAGTCCTTTCTCGTCGATGACATAAATGGCAGCACCATTTATCTGTTTCTTCTCCGTCCAATACTCATAGTTGCCGTATCGGGTATAAGCAAGCATTTCGCTTTTGGGAACGTTGCATTCCTTGACAAAATGATGCTCCTTGCCGTCCACTTCACCTTCACGCATAGGTCTGGTGGTATAGGAACAAAGCACTTCATATCCCAGGATGGCAGACAACATGAGCGCTACCGTATCCTTGCCAGCCCCAGAGGGACCAATAATCGTTATCAATTTCATAATCTTATCATTTTACTTGATGAGTTGTCATCACCAGTCGGAAGGCTCCATACCTCGCCAGCGATGGGTATTTCTGCAACACAACGTTTCGCAGATTACCATAATCATCCATATTAACTACATATCTTTTCAGTCCGAAATCGAAGTTGCAGGTGAAGTCCAAATTGATCTGACGGATGAACTTTTCACACCCCCCGAAACCGGACATTACATCGAATATTACTTTCATCCATCGCTGACCTTTCTGGTCGAGCCATGACCCCTTCGGGATTTTTACATTTCTCTTTGCCATAATCTTATACGTATTTAAAAAACTTTTCTTATTAGCCTCTTTCCCTCCATACCTGCTGCAGGATAGAGTGATATTCTCCTTGGCCTAAATTCTCCTTGCAGGCGTGGATGAGGTAATTGTAACTCACGGTGGTGCTTCTGCCCAACTGTCGCCACTTCTGCGATGCTTGAGCAGCATTGTATTTCTGACTACATGCCGAAAGCTCGTGAAACAGACGTTCGCCATAGGGATGCGCCTTCAATGCCCAACCTGCCTTGGTCCACTCATCGTAGCTTTCCGTGATGTTGATGTTTCGGCTCACCAAGGCTTTTACGATGAGTTCGATGATGCGGTCTTGCGTGCGAGGATCATTCCAGAAGGCTTTATTGTCGTAGCCATTGCCGTAAACAGCAGAGGTGTTACTCTGCGTCTGCCGATACATCGGGCGTGCCTGTGGTATCACCTGCGGCTCATCTGTCGCCAAGCCTAGGTATGGTTGTACATTATTATTAATATATATATGGTCGGCATCATCCCATGAGGCGAAGCGCACACGTCCGATATTGCCACATTGCTTGTCGAGCACAATTCCCAGGGCTGCGTATTCCTTGAGGATAGCCTTGAACTGCTCCTTGTGCCTATCGGGATAAGCCAGGCGAACCAGTCCGAAATATCCGGTACCCGAACAGGAACGCATCAGCAAGCCTATCTCCGGGCGGAAGCGAGTCACCATGCGGATATTCTCGAAATTGGTAAGCTGCTGATTGTCCTGAAGGTCGATGTCGATGGCGAGCCATCCAGTATGCTGCTGAAGGTGGGTTTCTCTTCGGGAAACCATCACCCGCTGACCGGGGTGGGTAAGGCTTTCGTCTTCGTAAAGACGGAAGAGACCGCTCAGTGTGGCTCCCGGAAGCATCTTTTTTGTTTCGATGTACTCCGACATCTTCTTCGCCTTGCTGCCAAATTCCTGCCGCATGTCTCTCAGCTTCTCTACATACGGCTTCCACCTATCCGTAAGACAGAACTCACGGATAGACATCTGCGTGATGCACTCGCCCGTCTCCATATCGACGTATCTTCCGAGTGCATCTTTCGCATCCCGATAGATGGAACATATCTCCTCAAACATACCTTACATATATTATATTATATAAAATCTGCTGCAAAGATACAAAAATAAATCGAAAAGAGTATAGGTAAGCTATATAATATATAATATAAGTTATATTTTTAAGAAATATTATATATTTAGACGGATTTTTCGTGATCCCCACACGCCCTGAAGGGGCAGAAGCTCCTAGCCCAGGGCATCGCCCTGGGTATAATGGCAATCAGCAATGCGCCCTGTAAGGGCAAAAGCTTTCACACCCGAAACTTCATTTTTTCAAAAATGGGACCAAACTCCCGATTTTGGTCTCAAAAGTCTCATTTTGGTCTCATTTTATTTTTGAAGGGTGAAATGTTAAAGTCCCCTAATAAAGAAAATGGGGGATTTTGCCCCACTGCTGACCCACCATTGTCCCACAGCTAGCCCACTACGATTTTTCGCTATCTGATTGTTTTTCAGCGATTTTCTTATTTTTGGTCTCATTTTTTAATTAATTTCTATAAACTAATGTACGCAGGAATGCAAAAATATATTTGGAATATGTAGAAAATATGTAGAAAATCCTGCATTTCTCTCGCTAGCTGCCACTCTTTCATATCCTCATAACTACCTTATTGTCTGATGTTTACAGCATAGCCGTTAATGCTACTAACTTCTAGCTTGAGGTTAGGGGATTTTGATTTTAGGGAAAAGAAAAAATACACGGAAAATTTTATATATAGTAGTGAATTTCGGCGAAAAATGAGACCAAGATATGCTTTTGAGACCAAAAAGCCCACAAAATCAGCGAGTTATCAAAAGCCCACTAAATGATGGGTTTGGTCACAAAATGGGACCAAAAAGAAATTGTGTCCGTTAGGCGTTCCTGCGGATTTGAAATCCGCAGACAAAAAAGGCTGCCTCGCTTCACAGCGAAACAGCCTCAATAAACAAATAACTAATTAACCTAAAAACTAACAACTAATAATCAACAAAACCTTCTTCTATTTATTCTTCATAAACTGATTAGCCTTATTCAGGCTATCATACAGCTCGCCACGACCAAACATATTAATCTTGGCGTTGATAGGCTCATTCAGGCGCTGAATGAGCGCATTCACGGCTTGCAGGAGCGCCGCATTGCTTGCAATGCCTGCGGTAACCAGGTCGCCTGCCGCTGACGCGCCAGACGAAAGATTACCATTGCCTGCTTTCGTGCCTGCTGCAAGAACATCACCCACATTGCCATTATCAAATGCCCTTCTTGCTGAGTTTCTTCCTGAATAGTTGCGGTCGTAGTTCACGAGCGCTTTCAGCAAGCCAGGGTTATTCATCATCATGGCGTGGGTGGTTTCCCTACCAATCACGATTTCTGGTCCTCTCTCGGCTACGAGAGACGGCTGACCGTTCACGGTGGTGGCGGTTGGAGACGTGAGCATCTTCACACCCTGCATCTGCTTGCCATCATCTTCCTTCGCCCAATACACTTCGCCATTATCAGCCACAAATGGCTTCAAATCCTGCACGTTACCGCTATCGTAGGTAAGCATGCCTGTTACAAGCTTGGTGTTGGTGGTATTGGTATTACTCTTCTTCTTGCCGCCGCTGAATGCAGAATTGAGTGCCCACTGGAGCAAGCCCATCAGGGTAGCCATTACACCTGCGGCTGCAATAGGACCCGCGATAGGACCCAGGAAATCAAAACACTTACCGATGGCACCAGCGATAGAGAAGGTCATTCCTGCTTGCATGCGGTCCGCATCCGATTGAATGATGGCCTCGTTATTTTCCTGCGTTTTATTAAGGTTCTCAGTGAGCGCAGTTTGGGTCATAGCCATACCCGCATTCAAAGCCACCTTTGTGCCCTCAGTCTGCTCCTTGTTTCCGGCATCAGTTACGTTAGTGATGTTCTTCACGCCCTGGGTAGTTACCTTCTCACGATCCTTATTGCCCTTCTTTACCTCTTTGCTCAGTTCCTTCTGGTGCTTCTTTTCCTTCTTCAGTTGCTCGGCTTTCTCCTTGTCTTCCTTAGATTTGCCGCCGCCAGTCTTGAACTCGGTATTCATCACACCACCGATGAAAGAACCACCGATACCTGCTGCGACATCGGACCAGGAACCGCCACCTGCGATAGCATCGGCTGCTGCCGCACCCGTTTGCGTTGCGGCATCCTGATAGAACGCATTGGCGTTGTCTCGGTTGCGATGTGCCCACGCATGAGGAGCACCGTTTTGCTGCTCTGGTGTACCCTGCTGCTTGGTATCGGTAGGCGCATAAGGCACGACGGGAGTGTTATCAGGCGCAATAGGAGATTTGCCAGGCATGATAGGCGAGCCATCAGGATTCCAACCGATAGGCTGCTGCCGTGAACTCATATTCTCGAAACTAGACTGCGGTTGCGGAGTAAGGTAAGCTGCACCCTCATCTACCAGTCGCACATACATCGGGTTAGCCTTCGTGCCGAGATGAGAGAAATCTTCCTTCACGGCATTGGCATTAGCGTTGGCTCTCGCTTTATCAATATCAGGCTGCGCTCTTTTCTTAGCTCGCTTGGCTCCTGCATCGTTGATAGCCTTCCACATCTGTGTATTCACGTCGTTGAGTGCCATATTAGCCCATGACTCAAGCATAGACTTCAGGGCGTTCTTAATGGCTTCCTGCGCGCTGCTTACATCGTTACGCATTTCGGCAAATGCCTTGCCTACTTCCGAACCGAAGGTTTCGATAGGCTGCACGAGCTGCTGCATCTGCGAGAGGCGGTTCTTCATCGCCGTTGCCATTTGGTTGACATAGGCAAGTTCTGCCTCCTGACGAGCCTTGTCTGCTTCATCGAGGAGCTGCTTGTTGCGTGAGTTTTTGAAAACGAAAGCATAATAATCTTCTGCCATCTGCATCTTCATCTTCATCAGCTCCACCTCTGGGTCGGCGGTGAGGTCGCCGAGACCGAGGTTAGACCACATATTAGTTCGCTTACCGAAGAGCGCACTTTCCTGCTGCATCTTGCGAAGGGCTTCCTGGTTGGCAAGATTGCGCTGATTGGTTTTCCACAAGAAATCAGTAATCTTCTTTGCTTCATCGTAATGTTTCTTTTCTGCAGCAGTATATTCATCAGAATACTGGATGAGTTTCTGATAGAACAGCTTTACGTCCTCCTCCGTATCATCCAAAAGCGCAAGAAAGACGGAAGGTGTATTTTCGTAATTCTCGCCAAAGAGGAATTTCAGTAAGTTATCTTTCTTTCCTTCAGTAGCAAAAAGATCAGCCATCTGCGTTCTTGCCTTTTCAAGAACCTTGATAACATCATTTTTGTCCTTCTGAAGAGAATCGAGGGATACATCTGCAAAGCGAGAGCTTATCAGACCGAGGAAAGAATTTTCCTGCACCACTTTGGTGTAATCATGCTCCAGCAGTTCTTTACGGCGCTGCTCCATGCGTTCCTGTATGATATTGGCGTTACTGTTTTCGCCCTTTGACGCATCGAGCCATTGACGGTCGAGGTATGCCCTATCCCGCTCATCGGATTTATAGCCAACGATCTTGCCCTTCTTGATTTTAGGCAGTTGCTTTAAAAGGTCAGCACGGAGTTTTGACACATCGTAAGCATTAATCTGTTCCAGCAAGGTACGAGACTGAGACTGGCCAAACTCATCATCCTTCTCCTTGCGGTCTTTATCCATTGTCTTTTTGAAATCATCCCAGGTTTTCTTACCGAGAACAATAGATTGCTTTGCCGCAGCGAGAGCCGATTTCAGCTTTATATCCAAGTCATAAACAACCTGCTTCTGTATCTCCTTTTCTACATTATCCTTTGTCATTTCCTCTACCATTGCCGTCTTCTGGCGTTCGTAGAAGTTCTTGATTTTGGTTATGAACTCGGATATATTGTTGCGGGCATCGTCTTCAGGAGTTGTAGCAGAGCCTTTACCGCCCTTCCCAGTTTCATCAATATGTTGTGGGGTTCCCGTCTCTTTACCAGTTGCCACATCCAATTCCGCGCCGAATCTATCTCTTAATGCGTTTTCCTGCGCAATAACATCGTCCAATCGGCGTTGAGCCTTATCACGAGCACTCTTTGCCGCAGCCCTCTGACCTGCTTGGCCGATAGCGCCCTGAACCTGAGAAGGCATCATGGCACCGCCGGAAGTCTGAATATAGGAGCCGTTAGGTGTCTGTACCTTCGAGTTAGCGTAAGCATCTTCTTTTTTCTGCAAATCAAGAATTGCATCCACCTTCTGACGACCCAACTCTGCCAGCTTAGAACGGGCACCTTCAAGTTCGTAATACTTCTGCAAGCGGGTAAAGTTTGCATCCCATGCCTGAGTATTTTCCTTGACAGCACCGGTTTCAGCATTAATCTTTGCATTGAGTCCAGGAATAGCACTATTCAACTGATTCATCGCATCGATTCGCAACTTCATAGAAGCAGAAGTATCTTTCATTACATTATGAAGACGATTCAGTTGCTCCTGCTCTTCCATTGCCCTACGCTTACCTTCCTCCTGTACTTCGTTCAGTACACGCTGACCGGCTGAAGCCTGATTCAGAGAAGACGTATATTCAGCCAACTTTACGACAAGAATACCTAACAAGCCGATTATGCCACCGAAGACACCAGCCTGTTTTACTAATGACAGTTTATTGAAAGTTGAAACCATCTTAGCCCAAACCACGCTCAGTGAGGCCGAAGCAGAACTCAACTTCTGAGCATAATCAAGTACGTATGCAAACGCACCCGCCAAACCTGCCATACTGAGCATAGATATGAGCGTAGGAAGGATATTCAGCAGCATTTTGACAGAAGCAAAGATAAGTCCGATGGCTAATTTTACCTCTGTCATAAAACCGAGGCTGCTAGTCAACTCCTTAGTTAACTCAAACCACGCCTTGGCTATATCGTGAACGGGACCTGCCGCTGCGCTAGACGAAACAAACTGTTTCTCCCAAAGGTTATTGGCACGCTCCATATAAGCCATAGCGGTTTCCTGCTGCATATTATACTCTACCGTTACAGCCGTACCGTCATTAAAAGCTTTGTTGGATTCCTCAACAGCTTTTGTAAGCATACCATTCTTGGCAGCCATCGTAACCATCGTCTTCACGAGTCGGGCACCGTCAGAGCCTAAGTCTTTAAACAATCCATCAAGAGCAAAAACGTTTTTGGTTTCGCCCATTCTTCTAAAGATAGTAAGAATAGCGTCCATACCTCTTCCGCTCTCGATCATCTTCTTCAAACTTCCAGTAGCAATACCCAGGGATTTTTCAATAGGGCTTGTGCCTTTTCGTAACTCAGTTACCAGTTTACCGAAAGCAGTAGCAGCAACTTCTGGCTCCAATGCCATACTATCTACCGCAGAACCAAGGGCGAGAATATCAGGCGTGGTAAGGGCAGCCTGTTCGCCAAGGGCAAGCATACGATTAGAGAAATCAACAATTTTGCCACTAGTAGCGGTAGATGTAGATGCCAGACGGAAGATTGCAGAACCGGTCTTCAGCATGGCTTTTTCTACACCATACTTGCCAACCAATCCCATTACCTCAGTAATCTTTGCCAAAGCCGTGAGCGCTTCCTCGCCCAAATCTTCTTTAAGCGCCACATTTACCTGGTCGGCGGCACGGACGAAGCCAGCGAGTGCCATAGTGCCACCCTGTGTTTGAATACCTAACTTGGCACCAGCATAAGCGATTCGGTTTAACTCTTCAAGACTGGTACGGGTATCAATTTTTGCCAACTCACGAGAAAGATTTGCTATTTCATCCGTAGTAGAAAGCGCAACCTTACGAATATCCGTCAACTGATCCATAAACTTCATGTTCAGACGGAATAAATCAACAAAGTAAGTCTTTGCCTGGTTAAATACCGCAAACAGACCTACGTATGCGGTTAAGTTCTTTAACGCCGTATTCCACGCACCACTCTGCTTATTGGCTGCACCCGTTGCGTCATCAATAACCTTTTTGAGGTTCTTCAGCTCCTTCTGTCTGTTTGCAAATGTCTCGCTCTTGGTGTTGACAAAGTTCAGTTCCTCCTCAAGTTGCTTATAAGCCTGTCTCAGCTCATTGATATTTGCCTTGCCAGTCTTACTGCGGGCAACAATATCATTGAGCTGCGCTTGCGAGAGGCGGGTACCTTTCAGAGTCTGCTCCAACTGGGCGTATTGTCTCCGCAAATCAGATACAGCCTTACTTCCAGCAGGGAGTTGCTGTATTTTCTGCTGAATAGCGTCCATGGTGCGCTTAATGTCCTCGCCTGAAGCCTTACCAGGGTTAGATAATACCTGACGCATTTTCTGCCAACTGATGGCTGCTTTCTGAGCCTTGCCCGATACGGCATCCAGGCGTTCCTCAATCTGAGCAAGGGCATCGTTAAAAGATTTAATCAGAGCGGTATCAGATGTATCTACATTATCCCTCGCCTGAGTAAGTGATGTTCTAGCACGGCGAAGTTCGGAGGCGGTAGCGTTTTTATTACCGACGGCTAGCATAGCTTCACTGGCACTCATCTTGCCGTTACGTCTATCCTCTTCAGCCTCCAGTTGCTTTAAAATATCGAGGTTAAACTGATAGCCGGAGGATGTTTTCTTTAAAGAAGAAACAAGCTCTCTCTGCTGAGTAAGAGCCTTACTGAGCCATTGGTCGGATTGCTCACCAACATTTTTTAAATTTTCCTTAACCTTCACATACTTTCCTTCGAGCAGACGTATCTGGTCGCCTACTGTCTTCATCATAGCGCGGATGGAATTAGCCTGCTCCAGTTCTGCCTCTGACAAGCCTTCAAGCTGACGTTTGCCGTCGCCCAATGCACGGCGCAGATTGCGGAGTGAAGTATTACTAAGTTGGTCCACTACACTCTGCAAACGTTCATTGGCAGCTATATCTTTAATCTGTGCAGAAGCCAGCAAATCATACTGCTTCTTCAAATCCTTGATGGTGGCATCGAGGGCTTTATATGGGTCGGTATTTGGCTTCAGGTTTTTCAGCTTCGCCTGAGCCACATCTATCTGGTCGGATATACCCGCTGCTGCCTCCTGCAACTGCTTCAGTACCTGGAGCGGCTGCTGACCGTTGAGCGTGATGATAGCCTCTGTTTTATTCTTTGCCATTGCTTTTTATTTTTTAATGTTTATTTTTTGAGGATATGAGAATGGAATCGCCAGGAACGGGGGCGAGATGGGTTACTCGTCTTTGCCTTCCAGGGCGTTCATTATCTGCAACAAGCCTTGGTAGCCATAGTAATCGGCAAGATGATTTTCGTATCTTGTTTTCAGTCTGCGGACGGTTCGCATGATGGCAGGGCGGTGAGATTTACCTGCCCTTCTATCCCACTTGCCGATGTAGCGGGTTTTAAACTTGGCTTTCTTTGAGCGGTCCACCTTATCGGCAGTGATATGGGCTGCAGGGTCACGAGGATCACCCGTCAAACCTACACCAATATCCACATATCGGAGATAATCGTTATAACGGATTCCTACCATCAGATTACCCGTCTTTTCATCAGCCTGATATACCGTACCCTCAAAGGATTTCTTACCTTCACCCGTAGAATACCACATGCCGTGTTCCTCGCGGTATTTGTTCACCTTCTCATAGCCGCGATATACTTCTACCGGATAAATCTTCTGGGTATTGAAGTTGACTTCTATATCAAGAAGGGCTTGTTTCAGATATACACCTGCCACCTCTTTCAGGGGTGCAAAAGGCGACTTAATAGGTTGGGTTCTGATAGGCATGACTTATCCCTCCTTTCCGTCTTCTGTCGATGCAGGAATGATATATTTCTGCTCCTTTTCACATTGGAAATTATAGAGCGGACGGATAGTCTGCCAATAACAATCAGCAAGGAGCCAGCTCGGACCACGGAAAAGAGGATTTACACCATAGGCAAAACTCTCTATATCAATGGATGATAACTCTATGCCCAACTTAGGCTCTTCCGTCTTGAAGTTTCTGCCCGTGATAGGACAGATACCTGTGCGGCGAAGCTGAGTGAGATAAGACGCAAGGTCTTCGCAATACTCCATCAGATCATCCGATGCAGCCTGCAATTTGCCGCCATCATATCTGCCCAACGTAGCAGAGGAGTCTTTCAGTCTGGTAAGGAAACAAACCTGATAAGTAATCAGGGCTTGCTTATCCGATTTCAACTCTCCGGAGTTAACTACACGATAGAGCATACAGGGAGAGTGGATGATATTGGCGTTACGGGAAAAGATATTTTCCTCATCAATATCACGAATACGAAAGAAACTCTGATCCTCCAGCTTCTTGCTTGTCGGGTCGTGAGACAAGGGCTTATATATCGTAGCCCAGTGTTCCAAAACATTTGATATTGTCATAATTCAAAGAGATTTTAACACATTATTAACTGATAACGTACAGAAATTAAGAGATATTGGCACATTACATGCCCATTACCGGGTCTGCAGGTTTCTGCGGAATCCAGTCGTCATTATCATCTTCTTTCTTCTTATCCTCTTTCAGAGTAGTCTCTACTTCATCTTTCTTCTCAGCTGATGGAGTTTCCTCCTCTTCTTCCTTCATCAAGTCTTTCAGCTTCACATTGAAGTGCCTTTCGGTTTTATCGGCCACAATCTTCTGCATCACTCTTGCCCAGGGTGCCCCATTGCAGGTGCTCTCGTTTTCGAGGATGCTCACGAGCTGCACACCACAATAAATGGCGGCAAGATAGTTGGCGAGATGGAGAGGGTTTTGGAAATCGAGTATGACGGTATCCACCATCGTGGCCAAGAATATCGCAAGGATGAGGACGGAGAAATCTTTCACCATCTTTGCCATTTTCTTAGATTTCAGTTTCCCATCGATTCTGCATCGAGGGTCTTTCTTGATAGCCTCACGATAGCGGGAATAGATGCGGCAGTTGCAGCGCCACGCCGTGTAGCAGTCGCAGACAAGGGCGAAGAAGCATACGGCAATGTAGTTAAGAGATGGTTCCAGTGTGCACCACACTAAGCCGATAATGGCTGCAAGAAACCTTGTAAGAGTTGGAATTAAACTTTGCATTTCTTTTTTCTTTTTATTGTTATCCTATGTTGTCTTAATACTATTGCAAAGGTATCGGTTTTTAATTGAGAGATGGGGACAAAAGGATTTTCTTGTCCCAACCATCTAGGGGCAATTTCGTAATTTTGCAATCAGATGTGCGGATGGTATATAGCCTTCCGGGGTTCGGGGTTTTGAACACGAATGACACGAATGACACGGATTTCGTTTTTCGATGCTCCACAAATTATACATTTTATACATTAAACATTAATAAGGAATGAGCCAATTAACACAGAACACCCTGCAGAGGATAGACAAATGGCTATCAAATGGTCTCAGCATGGAGACGATGTTCCCCAAACTGGAACAGCGATACCGCATGCAGATTTGTGCTGAGTTCTACAAGCGATGGGTTCAGAACAACGACATAGACCCGCGTACCACCTGCCGCAATATCGCACGACGCGATTATACGCTCTTCGTGAACCAGGCAGGACAGGGCAACAAAGAGGCGCAGGAAATGGTGATGGCGCTGCATATTGATATTGACGATGAAGGAAATATCAAACCTCGAACGGTTACGGAACTGAATAATGATGTGGCGGTATGCAACCATATAATCCGCTTCTTTCAGACCGACGAAAGTCCTCGACACAAAGCGATGTATCTGAGCAGCGCTGAATGGCTCATCCGCACGGGTAAGCAGCAGAACAACGACCGCGCGGTGGATAAGGGTATGCAAGCCCTGGCTAACGTATATGGTAACTTCGTGGAGGATAAAGATGCTACGGATGAGATGCCGGATATGAGCCGCATTGCCATTACCCAGGATGTAAGCATCGTGAAACACGACCGCATCAACTATACCGATGAGTATAAGCGCAAGATGGCTCGCAAGTACGGTCTTACGGTGAAGGATATGCAGCAGATAGCCGATGAGGAGAGTCTGAATGCTACTCCGGAAAAAGCTCCTGATTACTTCGACTACATGGAAGAGGTGATGGAAGAGAAGGAGGCTGACAAACAAGCTAAAGAAATGAAGGAGGGACCAGCCGATGAGTAAGCGATACGGAAATCATCATCCCAACAAGATACCTCCCTTCCGTCCTGATCCGGAACACTGGACGAGAAAAAGCAGCCACGGCTGGAAAGCCAAGGTTGCCTACGAGAGTGAGGATGAAGCCTGCGAGTTTCTGAAGCTGCACCCTAAAATCATGGCTGCCGGATATACGGCTTATCAGTGCAAGGTTTGCTCGAAATGGCATGTGGGAAAGTTAAGAGTTAATAATTTATAGTTAATAGGCTTTATGGCAAAAGACAAAATACTTGAAATCGTTTCACTTCAATGCCCTACTTGTGGTGGGGGTATTGTTTGGTGCGGAGAGAACGACGTACCAGATGGTCGAGTAGAAAATACATATCGCTGTGACCGATGCGGTACCACATTCACTAGCTTGGAACCAACCGAAGAAGATAAGTTTAACGATTATGCCGATTATTGGAACGGAAATGGTGACGACCTACTGGAATGCAATAGGATATACAATGAGGATTGCTTGAAGGGGATCAAGAAGATTGGCAAGGATTCAATCTCGCTGATAATAACCGACCCGCCATACGCAATTTCTCGGGATTCTAACTATGCTAAGTCTAAGCCAACAGGAAAAGACACCGACAGATTTCGTATATCCATTGATTTTGGGGAATGGGACCAACCTGACGCTTTTGATATAAAAAAGATGATTAAGGAATCATATCGATGTCTAAAGGATGGCGGATATATCGTCTGCTTTTACGATTTGTGGAAAATCAATATCGTAAAAGAAGCGATGGAGGAAGCGGGCTTTAATCAGCTACGATTGATAGAGTGGCAGAAGACAAACCCCGTTCCTATTAATAGTAAGATTAACTATCTCACGAACGCCAAGGAATTTGCCGTTTGTGCCGTAAAAGGTTCGTCTCCTATATTCAAAAGCGAGTACGATAATGGCGTATATTCTTACCCTATCTGCCATGAAAAGGATAGATTTCACCCTACCCAAAAGCCAGTAGATTTGATTCGGAAAATCATAACCAAGCATTCTAATGAAGGTGATTTGGTTCTCGATAACTGCATGGGCAGCGGCACTACTGCCATCGCCTGCATCAGAGAAAAGAGGAATTTTATCGGCTTTGAGGTGAACAAAGAATATTACGACAAGGCTTGCAAGCGTATCAAATTAGAGTTGGCGCAGCCGAGCCTATTTTAAATCTGAGAAATTATGGCAAAGATTATTTATTTCGGAACCAATGGATGTTCCGGTCACTACCCTATCGGTATTGACATGACCCTGACAGGAGAAGAATACAATAAATGGTGCGAGTGTGATAATAAAGTCTGGATAGAAAACATCCGAAAAAGCCCAGGTCGCCACCTGGTTCAACATCACGGAGAAACCTACACCAACTACGGTGTGCCTTTCTCTGTAGATGAAGACAGGGACGGAGACCATACCGAACTCTTCTGGGAAGGCTGTCATACGGAGGAGGAAATCGTAAACCTTATCAAAAACGATAAGTTTCTTGCAAGACAGTTTAGGATGGAGTACTGCAAAGGATAGGTGCTATGATCCGCAGGAACGCCTAACGGACGCAAGGACGCGGCTAAATCAACATACATTCAGGATAACAAAATTTTAAAATATGCAACAACCACATTTGATATACCTAACCAAATTCCAGCAGCAATCTCTGTATATGGCTGCGAAGGATGAAAGGGTGATTGCCGCAAGACGTGTGGGTAAAACCGATGGTCTTGTGGCTCCTTACGTCTGGATGGCTTCTAACTCCATGCCCGGTATGCTGGGAGCCTGGGTAGCCGTATCACGACAGCAGGGATTCGGCAAAACTATTCCTGGTACCATGGCTGCCATGGAACGAATGTTCGGCTTTACGCAGGGCATTCATTTCGGTTGGGGACGACCACCGAAGCACGCTCGTGAGGCTATCTTTAAGCCGAAAAGCTATGACAATATCATTTGGTTTGCCAATGGTGCCCAGTGGGTGCTCATCTCCCTCTCGCAGACCGCAAGTGCCAACAGCTACACTTTTTCAGCGATGGTAGGTGACGAGGCAAGATTCTTCCCTTATAAGAAAGTAACCGATGAGTTGATGCCGGCGTTATCAGGCCAGACTCACCCTTTGGGTAACCTCAACTTTACTGATTACAACCCGCTCTATAAATCGACAAGATTCCTATCTGATGCTTCGCTTACTACCAAGGGCAGTTGGCTGGAGCGTGAGGAGGAGAAACTTGACCTTACGATAGAATCAGGTAAATTTCAAGGCAAGACTTACAGATGGGTGCAGGAGCAGTTGGAAGACTATGCAAACAAGATTATCCGTTACAACGACCTTATCTATAATGCCAAAAAGACCGGGCATATCCCTCATGCCGTGCCACCTGATTTAAGATTGATGATACGTGCCATCGCCCTCAAGATGATTAAGCACGAGGGGCAGTTTAAGATTCTGCCTAACCATGGCAACCAGCTCACCAAGAACATGGTGGATATGGCGGTAAACTATAAGCTGGTGGATGCAGCGGATGCAGAACTCATCTATGATTATGAATATCTGTTTACGGAAGAAGAATGGTGGGAAATGCAGATGTTTGACAAGGCGGATAAGTTTCGAGACGACTATCTGAGAGAGCTTCGCCGTTCTGCATTCCTCGTTAGGCGTGCTTCTACCCTCGACAATGTAGATTTGCTTACGGAAGACTATATCCGCACGATGAAGCGAGATTTGCCTAACTATACCTTCATGGTTTCCATCCTGAACGTGAAAATCAAAAAATCTAATGATGGTTTCTATTCTAACCTGGATATAGATCATGTTCACGGTTACACCTGCGATGAGATAGACCCCCTTTCGCAAGCCAACTGGAGCACTCAGAAGACTACGGGCATCATCGGTGGCAAGAAGATTACATCAGAAAGCTATCAGCCGGACTTTAAGGAACTGTCCGAGAGAAACGACTGCCGTATGGATGCCGACTGCGTGAACGACCTCCCTCTCTATCTCGCATTTGACTATAACGCCAACATCAATACGTTGGTGGTAGGTCAGGTATATCAACGTGACGGAGTGGAGGCAGTGAATGTAATCAAGAGCTTCTATGTAAAGAACGAGCGCAAGCTGAGGGAGTTGGTAGATGATTTCTCACATTATTATGCTCCGAAGAGGGCCGTGAACCGTGATGTGGTTTACTACTACGATGCCACCGCAAAGCAGGGTGCATCGTATGCTTTGACCGATGAGAAATTCTACCAGGCAGTCATAAAAGAGTTGGAGCGCAATGGCTGGAACGTGACGGCGATAGATATGGGTGTGCCGGAAAAGCATGAGGTGAAGCATCGCATCATCAATAATGGTCTTGCCGGCATAGAATATCCTGCTATTCGTATCAATCAGCCTAACAATCCCGACCTGATTATAGCCTTGCAGCTCTGTGAAGTAAGCATCGGCTATCAGGGATTCAGAAAGGATAAGAGTCAGGAGAAGAAACCGGAAACGGAAGACAACCTGCCGTTGCAGCAGCGTACTGACTTCACCGATGCCTTCGACTCGCTATATATGGGATGCAAATTCTGGCGAGGAAATATCGGCTGGTTCGTGCTTCCGGACGGAAGGAACGTTTAAAGATAAAAGGGCGGATGTCATCACGACACCCGCCCTTCTGCGTTTTTGGAAATTAATACATTATCTATATATATAAGAAATATCTAAAAAGTAAATGGGAAAAGGCTCCCCTGCTTCGCAGCGAAGAAGCCCTTATAATCATAATGAATAATCTAAAACGCTGCAACTCCTTGCAGTTAAGTAATCATATAACCTAATAACTCATTAAATATTTAGAACGAAATAGTTTCTTTATTCATTTCTATTTACAAAGGTAATACTTTTCCTTGTAATGGGTTGGACAAAGTAGTGCTGAATGCTTTTCAATGTTCAACATTCAACATTGCAACTAGAGTTTCTTTACCAGCAACAGCAGATCGTTTTCACTCAATCCCTTTACATGATAGCCAAGACGTTTATACCATGCGAGAACGAAAACCTCGGTGTCTTTATCGTTCCACTCCAGCTGTACCGATTTGCAGCCCAGTTCCTTAGCTTCCCGCTCTGCGGTCTCTATCAGGAGGCGAGCCGTTCCCTGTTTGCGGTACTTCTCATCTACCCATAGGTTATAGATAGCGCAATCGGCATACTGGTAATACTCGTCCTTGTAGGGTCCAGGCTTCGGTACCTCCACCTGTACGGTGCCGTGATTGATTTCATCTACGACAATGATTTTCTGGGAAGATTCCCAATCTTGAATCTGTATCATCATATCTTCTTTTTCTATAAATTCTTAAAGTTACTTGCTAATCAAATAAATTCTGCAGGCAAATCTTTTCTTGATTCTATCTTCAAGCCATGACTATTCATAAGCTGCAGACAAACGGACTCTATGAGATTTTGCCAGTCGATATTGTTCTCCTCCTCTTCGGTCAATGGAATAGGCAAGGAAAACTTAATCTCCATAAACAGGTCTTGTGTTCGCTCCATTCTATTACTTGGATAGAAATAAGCCTTATAATCGAAATACCCAAATACGAGACCTTCTTGGAAATCTTCAGAACCATAACAAGGTTTTCTGACACGCGTCCATCTTAGCATTGGAAAGTGAGAGGACTCTACTGCCAAGAGAGCATGGAAACGCTCCAAAGCTATTGCTTTTGCCTTATCACGGTTGAGAGCTTTCAGGTAAAAGGAGAAATAACCGTTTACGCCATCTCTAAGCGTAAACCTTACTGCGTCGAAATACTTATCTGACAGACACAGATCATGAACGGAAACTCCCATTACTTTTGAAGATTTATATATACTAATATTAATTTCATACCAGCATTCCTCTCGAAGCTGCTCCTCGTCATCAATATTATATGTTTCAATAGTTCTATCCTCGGCTTTAGTAACGAACGAATCTGCCTTCTCTTTATCAGAAAATACTCCATCGACGCGGTAGTCGCTATACTCGCCCGATGTTACCACATAAGCGGTTTTAGGCTTATCAAGAGACGCTCTAAAGAGAGCACTGAGTTGAGTTTCTGAGACCCGATCTAAGTTAACGATATATTCTACGTGATATAATTCGGGATAGTTTGCAGCGAAATCTCTGCGCAGTAACGGCGCACCACCGTATGCCGGAGTACCGCTCGGACCGAAATCGAAACGGTCAAACACCTTTGGACCCGATTCATACATTACGAACAATTCAGGCCTCTCTCGATCGCCTTTCACGTCCTCGATACACTCGCCCTTCGCCCAATCTATCGCATGGTAGAAATCCTCGTCAAGATACATATATCCATAATAGTCTTCTCGAAATTCCTCCTTGCCTTCTTCAGACAAGGTTTGCGCCTTGACATCGTAGAATCGGTCTTCATCCAGATAGTTAAACATATCTGCAAAATCTTTCACGATGAAGAGAGAAGCATCATCGCAGCAAACGATAAACGGCTTACTGAAGTCAATATCAAAATCCTCATCGGTAATAGGATGCCAAAGGGATTTTTTCTTTTCTTCTTTTGTGTATAAACTCATAAATTTTATATCTATTTAAAATCATTAAAATGCGTCTTTAGTATCACAATCTTTTCTAAGATTGTCATAAAAATCCTTTGGACACATGCAGTCCCAGAAGTTATCTGTTGGCTCATTGTATCTGTTGCCAAAGAAATCACAGGCGCAGTTTACGCTTGTCTGGTTGAAAGCGATCGCCTCTATGTCATTTATGCTGTGAACCTTAATAAAGGCACTCAACTTTTCGTATTGTTGTGGATATATACCTCCACACTCGTCAGCGACAACCTTTAAGCATTCAAGATAAACTGGTATATCTTCGCCTAGAACCTTTGCAAAATCAAAGGTAGATCTGAATACCATCATTTCCTCATAAGTTAAGCGGAAATCTTTCTGTAAATCCTCGATCTCCTTTTTGGATGAAGCACAGATCCAGCGGCTTACATATTCACCTTTTGTCTGTTTTTCCTTCACCCAGTCCAGCTCCAGCGGTTTTCCATCAGCTCCTACCGGTACGTAAGATGGAAGGTATTTCTTTTCCAAATACATCCAAAGATGAGGCATCCCACCACAAGCGTTGGGAACCTCTATAGCAAGTTCCCAGCACTTTTTTCTCTTCATTTTAACGTATATCTCAAACATAATCTATTGCTTTAGAAAGCTTAGTTAATGATTAAATGAATCTTATATTCGCTGTCCTTGATAATCTCTATCGGGCGGAAATGCTTATCCAGGTATTTCTCGGGAACTTCATTCATCGGCCCATCAAACAATGTCTGAAGGTTGCGGGTATCGGGCTGGATAACATCAATGCTTACCTGGCAGAACTCGTCGATGATAGTGCCAACAAGGTCGCCTATCTTCAATGGCGAAGGGTGTAGCTTCTTCCCCTCTTCGTCGCTGAAACAAGGAACGAATGGCTTCTTCTTCTCACAAATCACGTAAGGAGTCACGATACTCTGATGCTTGGAAGCGTCCTCTGTAAAACCATTGTAATGAATGGTGACAGCGTTAAAGTTTCCAAGAAGGTTGATAGGGCAAGCCTGGATAATCTCAGCGAGAGTCGGTTTGAATAAAGCCGATGAGCCGAAAGTATGAACTGCCTCAAAACTAGGCAGCACGCTTTTCACTTCCTTGGGGTGTTCCTCATTATAGATAGGCTCATCCCAGATACAGGATTTACCGAGCACATCCTTAACCTTCGGATATTCCATAAGCAAAAACTTCTTTGCCTCCGAGTTAGAACGAAAGCAGATAATACTGATGTCTTCAGCTATCTTTTCTATCTGTTCCTTTGTAAATTCAATCTTTTCCATAATCTATAAATCTTTTAATCATTAAAATGCGTCTTTAATATCACATCCGGCTACTGCCTTGTATTCTGCCTTGAGGAAAGCAATCTCATCCTTCAGGCGCTTGATTTCTGCGGTAGGCTGATTACGCTCTACACACTTTTTCCAGTTGCGGTAGGCATAATAAAACTTATCGCATAGCTTCAGTTCCTCATCGGTGTACTTTTGCAGATGCAGACAGTGTGCCTGTTTTATCTCATTCAGTTTACCATCCGCTTTAAGTACAATCAACCCGGCATAATCAGGAAGGAGAGGATATACTTTCGCACTAAGGTACCAAGGTACGCAATAATAAAAGAAATTCGGGCGACGACGTTTCTCATCTCCATTCTTCAGCAATTCATGCTTCTGCCGCTTATGGGTGAAATCGTTCTTGAAATCAGCAAGGGATATTTTGCATTCCACCTCATACCAATATCCGCTTCGGGTCTTGATGAGCATATCACTCTCCCAGCCGAACACATAAAAGTTTTCTACGATGAACTTAGGGTTCGATTTCCAGCCGCGCAAATGCTGCTGAAGAAGCTGCTCTGTTACCTGCTCCTTGGTAAGGAGCGATGTTTGTTTACGCTTTGGTTCCATTGAGCTTTTGCATTTTGCCATTACTAAACTCATAGCCTATTTCCCGCAGTTTAGATTCTAACATCTGAACTTGCGCCAGAGAAGGGTGATAGATGGAAACACTATCAAAGTTATTCGTCACGAGGTTAGGACAAATATTGTTAGCGAAGCCAGAAGACCGCTCGCTGCAACAAAAATCCACATCAGGATCGCCTACATAAAGCGTAGAGCAAACGCCATCGCTATTCCAAGAGAAATGCAGCGTGATAATCTTTCTTCCCCGCCACTCATTATATTTTACGCAAATAAAGCCCTTAATCGTACCGGCATCAATATCGCTTCTCAAAAGATAGATTCTATCCTCCTGTAAATCTTCGGGAGAGATAGGCGTGGTACCGATATTCTTGCCATATTCACGAGGCTTGATACGGTACTTGCAGTTCTCGGTATCAATATCGCAATTCTCCGGGTCGAAGTCTCGCCAATCAGGTTCCTCCAATAGGCGAAACTCCACCGGCTTCCCCTCCTTGATGGCTTGCAGCACCTGCAGCAAGCCATCAACGTCAAACAAATAATTCTTCTTCATAACTATTTTTTATTACTTCTTTCATGTCGCCATGAGATAGTCAACTTACACTCACCATCTACCCCACACCAGGTTTCATAACCGAGTTCATCAAGATATAACCTTACGTTACTTCTGTCTTCATCACTATCGAACGTTACAGTATCTTCATACTTTAAATCATCACAAGCACGACGGATGATTGCATCTACTAATTCGAGCTGGTCTTCATATATCTCCTTGATGGCGTTAAGGGTTTTTCTTCTTGCCTCTTCTGCTGTTGTCATAATCTAAGCTTTATACCATTACTTATGAATACGGATGAGACTAGGGATATAGCAATCGTAACCTTTATATCCTGGTTCTACATAGCTAACCTCTGGATTTGTATCACGCATAGCGTTTATTTCATCCAGGGAGTAAGAACCCAGGCAGTATTGAGTGAAACCTATGTAAAGAATAGAACCTTCATTGTCATAGCCAGCAAGACGGCCGAGAAAATTTCCCTTCGCCTTACCAGCCGTAATCAGAACTTGACGACCGTGATAGAGATGATAAATCTCTTTAACCGTCAATCCGGAAATATCCTCAAACTCGGAATCGCCAAGCGCAGGCGTATTCTTCTGCTCTGCCATATCCACTTTAGGCTCTACTCTACCTTTTGCAGGATCTACACCCATAGCAAAAAAAATTTTAGAGGCTATTTTTTCTTCTTCACGTTTACATCGATGCCTTAACTTTAAAGCCATAAGCTTTGTCTTTCTCCAGCTATCAGCCCAGGAGAGAAGCCAAAAACCTACGGAGAAACCAGCCAATACCACGATGGTTGCCTCCAGGCAGCAATCGTATATCTCCTGCGACAGAATGCAAGGATGGGAACAGATGTTCTTCAACTTGCCGAGAACATAGATAAGGGCAACGGCTAAAACGGGTACCAAAAATGCCAACAGGTTAACAGCGATAACCTGGGCGTAATACTTCAATTTACTTTTCATAATTTTATTCTTTACTTTTTGTTGCATAAATTTCTCTTATCTCATCAAGTTTTGTAACACACAAATCTCTATAAGCACCTTCAAAAGTTTCAGCCAGCTTATACATACTATCCTTTACCATGAAACGGCAATCAAGACCGCGTGCCAGGGTTTTAACCGCGATAACGAAACCAGTAAACTCGTTCGGATCATATCTGTCCTTCTTGATAGGCGACTGGACACCAATACGTATCTCGTCCGTAATCTGATATGTTTTCTTGATTACTTCCGATGCGGTATGAATACTCGTTATTGGCTCTAAAGACACAAAGTTCTTAACCACGTATTTGTCGTGCAGTTCACGCAAAGCTTCGATACGTTCCTCGGTAGAAGGAGCGCCAGGCTCCAGCTTATCTTTACCGGTAATAGTAAAACCGATGGTGAGGTAGCGAGCTATATCCTTATAATCTGTTGTAAGGTCTCGAAGTGTACTCTTCCACAAACCCGTCTGCATCCAATGCACGTTTTTTGTTAATATCGTGACTGGAATACGATCAAATAGCAAATGTAAAACCACCTGCTGCAGGATAAACATATCTGCCTCTATATCGAATGGGTCGCAGGTGAAAGAGAAAAAGATACCGCCATCCTGACGTATTTTATCTATTCCTATCTTCTCTAGATCCTTCGAGATAAGATCACGGGCAGCAACAAGACTTTCATGGTTTACAACACCTTTCTTAATAGCATCATGTGCAGTCATATTGTTTTTCTTCAGATATTCATTGAGCAACTTATCTCGCTGCTTGATGATAGGTGCTGCCAGTTCCGGCTTATCACCGAAGACATGGCTCAACACCCCTCTGCGGTTATAACAATACGTGCAACCGTTAGAGCAACCATGGTATAGATTGATTGCCCATTTGGCATATTCACCAGCCGCACCCTGCGGCTGATAAATCAATGCTCCCTTTACGGGAGTTTCTTTCGTTTCTATTTCCATACGCTATTCGTCTTTATCTTCTGGTTTTTCAATTAAGAATCCGATACCAGCGTGGATATTACCAAGCTTATACCACTTCTGACTGAGAGTCATCACATAGCTGCTGAAGGCATTCTCCTCAATATCCAACTCGAAGGCTTCGTCAGTATCAGGCTCACCGTGTCTGATATAACCTTTACCTGGGGTATAAATGAGACGATAGTAAACGCCATCTTTACAGAGATACAGACCGCTGTTCTCGCAATCAGAACTCCACCATTTCGGGTTTCTTACATAGCAAAGCATTACATCGCCATCGTAAATAGGAATATATGATTTCTTGTTATTATTCTCGCCTACGTAATCTTTGGCATCAACATTATCTACCTGGCGGGCGGTAGCCGTTAGCGTATAGCCGTTCTTTATCATTTCGGCTATATCAAGATATGCAACCTGCCATTGCAAATTAAACTCCTGCTGAAAACGCTCATCGCCTCTTTTAAAGAATGCAAGGATATTTGGCTTTCTATCCTCGCCAATGGCTGCGGTATCTTTGATGAGAGAGTTGAAGACTTGAATCTTACTAGCTTCCAACGCCATGTTTATCATGGAATAAAGATACCCGTCCTTCTTATCGTTGATACTCCAATACTGACCCGAAGCTATCTTACGTAGATCACCGTACATATCCATCGCTTCACGCTCCTGAATATTATGCAGATGACAGACAAACTTGTATTGGTCGGGATAAACGCATTCCACCATATTACTAAACTTTAGCATATTCTTGATGATGCTTACATAATCATTTGTTTCCATACGCTCTAATCTTTGCTATTAACGAAATCCTCATACTCTCCTATCGTGATTTCCTTGAAATCAGGATTTTTTTTCTCGGCTCGGATGCTGTCATCAAAGTAAACGAAAATGCGGTCTTTATGACGGAGGAGCTGAGTAATAGAGAAACGGCTAGTTTGAGGGACTTCTATATTCAGTTCCTTCATTACCTTGAAATGGTTAGCAACTGATTTATAGGAGAGAAGAACGGAGGCTATTGCCTTGCCTTGCTTATATCGCTTATTAGGCGCAATAGCTACATAGTAACCGTCCTCCAATTTTACACCGTCTATCTTCTTCCACACCTTCTTATCTAGTGTATCGTAACGCTCAGAAAGAACCCATATAGCAGTAATCTCGTACTCTCTTGTGAGAGTTCTGTTAGGCTGATAGCCCTGATATTTTTCAAACTCGAAGCCTACGGCTTCTTCTACTCGTTTCATGTAGGCTTGATGTTCTTTAAATTCAGCATCGAGAATACCTTTAATGTATTCGTACGCCTTTGTTTCTTGTTTTGCTTCGTACAACATACGCTATTTCTTTTTTGTCTTTATAAAAACATGTATCATTTTTAGCAATAATACTCTTGGAATCAACGGAGGAGAAATGAGAGGAACATCATTACAATCATACTCCTCTTCTGATTCATTCTCTACATTCTGTAACATTGTTTTTTCTGCCATAATCTTTTTTTGTTTTTATTTTCGTTATTACTCTTTACTTTTGACCTGCGATGGAATCGCTGGGAACGGGGGCGAGAGGGCAACGTCTATCGGGGCGCTCTAATGTAGTGATCATCAAAGATGTTACCATACACCTCAGCATTTTGTACACTTGATTCAGATGATAACTGCAAAAAGACTACAGTATCATCTAGACAAGGAAGGCACGTGTTACAAAATAAGCGAAGTTTAGTATGATCCTCACATGACAACAAATCGTACTCATATATCTCTACACCGTTTTTATCCTTCATTCCGGTATATTGACAAAGCGTATCAGGATCAACTCTTGTGCTCATATATGACGTAGGTCTGCCGTTCTTATCTACCTTGTAAGGATGACGGATATAAGCATTCTCGTTGTCATAATAGAAACAACCGATAACCCAGGAGCCTTTTGCAGGATGGTATCTGGAATCTTCAATACTTTTTGCCTTAAACTTATAATCTTTTATTTCCATACTCTACTCCTTCTTTTCTAAATCCTCACTCTGTTCAAAGTTCTCATTCCAACAAATGATGGTACCTTTTTCAGGTATTCTACATACGAAACCTGGGCAGCACCAGCATTCAGTGGAATCTGTTCTGACAGGGCAATCGTTTACTTCATCCTTTTCTCCGTGAGGGCACGGGATGTTCTTAGGGTACTCCGTGGCTACGACTTTCACCGCATCATAAATAGAGCGAAGTCTGTAGTTTAAAGCGCTGATCTTTTCATGCAGCTTACTATTCACTTTTTCTAAATCGCTGTTGCGTTTATACTGATGAAAATAGGAATCATCCTTCAATCGTTCGTACTGCTTACGGAAGCGATGGTTGGTGTACTTACGGAAGAACTTAGACTTACTGCCCGATTCTATGATAAGGTCAAAAATAAAGCCTGCAATCTTCTCCTTCACCTGATTCATATTTATCTTCATACGCTACCCTTCTTTATCACTATTTATAAGATCCTCATACTCTCCTATCGTGATTTCCTTGAAATCAGGATTGCACTTCTCGGCTCGGATGCTATCGTCAAAGAAGGCAAAGATACGGTCTTTATGACTGAGGAGCTGAGTAATGGAGAAACTGCTGGATGCAGGCTCTTTTACATTCAATGCCTTTAACAACTTCCAGTGATTTGTTACTGGTTTGTAAGAGGAAAGGATGGCATCCACTCTTTTGCCCCACTTGTAACGCTTGTTAGGCATTACCGCTACGTGGAGAACGTTCTTGATTGTGGTGCTATCTACCTTTCGCCATAGCTTCTTATCCATCGTATCATACTGCTCGGCTGGTACCCAGATTGCGATTATCTCGTGCTCTCGCAACAAGCTGCCGTTCGGCTGATAACCTTTGTACTTCTGAAACTCGAAATCTACGGCTTCGTGTACTCGCTTCATATAAGCTTTGTACTCTTCAAATTCGGCTTCAAGAATACTGTTTATGTATTCATAAGTCTTTGTTCCTTTCTTTGCTTCGTACAACATACGCTATTTCTTTTTTGTCTTTATAAAAACATGTATCATTTGTAGCAATAATACTCTTGGAGTCAACGGAGGAGAAATGAGAGGAACATCATTACTATCATACTCCTCTGCTGACTCCTGAGACTTGCAGGGTAATGAAGACTTAATAGAGCTTTTTTCTTCTTGCTTCATATATCTATCATTTCCGATTAATTACCCGTCATTTTATCGTACTCCTCCTGGGTGATTGCGCCTTTATCCAAAAGGCTCATCAGGTAGAAGCGAGCCACGGTACCAAGGACGATTTTCATTCCCTCATACACCATACCGATAGAATTATCATCGGTGAGGATTTTCAGGTCAGACTCCTTGCCATCCTTCTCGCAAGTTACCTTGACGGTGAACTTGTCGTCCTTCATCTCATAGTAGGAAAGGTTGAGCTGAAAAATCTGCTTGCCGCACTCCTCTTCTTCTGATTCATTCTCTACATTCTGTTGTTTTGTTATTTCTGCCATAATCTTTTTTGTTTTTATTTTTGTTATTACTCTTTATTTTTGGTCTGCGATGGAATCGCAGGGAACGGGAGTGAGAGGGCGATGGTGGTAGTGGTGGCGGAATATTTGATGCCCTTATTGACTCGCGACTGCCTTCAAACATTCCGGAAAGAAACATCATAAAGAATATCGTAAACACCCAAAGAACGGTTACGATTACCTTTTCCTCCATCGATAACTCTAACGTCATTTCTTTCTTCTCCTATTACGCTTATTCTGTAAATACTGCCCGTAGTCTTTTGGGGTAGGAATCATCATAAATGATTTATCCGCCATTGTAAATTCCGGGTGATAATAATAATCTCTAAGACTTTCTTTCATACGCTATTTTTCCTTTTCTTCCTGTTGAACATCTTCTTTTTTATCCTCCACATACTTCTTGCCACAGAAAGGGCAATACTGGGGGAGGATATTTATCTGGTTCCACTTTTCACAGAAGGAACCATCCTTCTTCTGCTTATGGAACAAACCATAAATGTTTACCATCGCAATGCCAGATGGAACACCGATACTTGTATCAAGACAACCACTCTCGTTAGTCTTTGCCTTAACCAATTTCTCTACTCTGCTAATACAATCACATGCCATAATCTTTAACGTTTTTATTATTCTTTATTCTTTATACAAAATGGAACCGCCGGAAATAGAGGTGCGATGTCGATCTTTCTCATTTCATCATCTATAAACATATAGCCCAAACTGCGAAGGTTGTCTAGGACATCCTTTACCTGATCTTGACTAGGAATATAGAAATTATAATCATCATATCGCATTAAACCTATATCTTTATATATAGCATTGGCGCAACGTGAAGACGCAACGCTTTGGTAATTCTTTGCGTGAGGGTCAGAAATATGAACCGTCATTCCTGCTCGCTCAATATAAATACCAAAATGCAATACAATACCACCATCAGAAGGAAGAACCTGCTTTACGCAAACATACGCTCTCAGAAATCTTGTCTCAGCTCTCGGCGTTTCAATAAGGTATATTCTACCTTCTGCCAGCTTATCCGCATCTACACGCTCGGTGTAGGTATCATAAGGATATGACTTAATATAATCTTCTTCTTTCATACGCTTATCTGTTTAAGTGATTACCACAAATACTGCCGCAGGATGTTTCACATTGCTCATCGATGCACCAGCCTTGGCCGTAAGCATCCTCGTTGTCGAACCAAAAGCAGTTGCCACAGCATTTCTCTTCTTTCTTTGCCATACGCTTACTTGAATTTGATGATGAAAACATCCTTGCCTAGCCACTCATCCGGACACATACCCTTCTGCGGTTTGCCGATGGTGATGCTTTCGATTTTCTTTTCTACTACCTGACGGTCTTTTGCGTAACCAGCATAGAATAGGACGTGGGTGAAGGGTTTATATTCCGGCTCGCCTATCACGGTGGTATAGCCGCCGAACTCATCAAACAACACTTCACCGCTTTCGGCTTGCTGATTTACCAGTCGGGAAGCCCAATACTTCTTGATTTCCCGATATTCTTCAGTCTTCTCGCCCGAAACGATTTTCTTAAACCATTTTTTTTCTAGGACGAGGGGCAACACTTTTTTCTCTGTCATAGTCTGTCTTCTTTTAGTAAAATAACGAGCGACGTAATCAGGCGCAGGACGCTGCTGGTATTTCGTATCTCCGGAATAGAAGGACAAACACGCACCATCTTGCGTGAATTTATCACCATAGTACAAGACAACTCCTACTCTGCAACGAAACTCGTCTGCACCTTTCAAATATTCATACATCCCATGATGCAGAGTTCTTGGAATGCGAAAATCCTCATTGTACCATTCATTATTGATTACTACGCCCTCATCGAGAGCCTTACGCAACCGCTCCTGTTCTGCCCAAAAACCGTGGTTCCAATAAACCTGATCTGCCGGCAATTCTTTTAGGTCTCGCCAGAATATATCGTTTGCCAGGTCTTCGAGGGTGTAGGCTTGCTTTAAAAAACTTTCATCTGCCATACGCTAATCAAAAATATTATGCTTTTCCTTTATAATCTATACCTTGCTTTTTGAGATATTCTTTTGCTGCATCAGCGCTGTCAAACTTCATAGGGCGGGTGAAACAGTCATTCAAGTATCTGTATCTCTGCCACCAATGTTTTTTATACATGATGAAGTACTTCACTTCATCCGTAAAGCTCGGTAATCTCTCCACATTAAAGAACCTGGGAAAACGAACTGAAATAATTTTTATCTTCATACTGTTATCTTTTTTAAAATAAATATACTCAGCTATCTGCTCCATCAACACGATAAGGGATATTACAAATACCGCAAGAAGTATAAGCTGTAAATCTAAGCATTGTTCAAGTGCCATAACTATTCCTCCACTTTCATACCAAATGGAGTGCCGTCTGCAAAGGTGTTGTCTTGATAGCTGTTTTTTGATGCCAGCAAGATGGAGCTACCATCGGGATCTGCCAGGCCTACATATTCGTCAGTGACATAAACGATATTAAAACAGCCTTCTTCGCACTTTATCCACCCAAACGGCTGATGTTTTTGCATCTCAGCCCAGCACTCTTTTTTGTCCTTAAAAGAACGGTACTTTACTTCCGGCTTAATGCGGTAAAGGTATGGGCACGATATGAGCATAGAAATATCTATTCCTTCCCCGTCAATATCTATATCCTTCCAAACGGCTCCTTCATTCATTTGAATAGTCTTGCCTTCAACTATTGCCTGAAGAAAAAAACTCGTCCTCCGGATTATTTCTTTGTTTATTGTCATCATATTCTCTTCTTTTTATCCTCTCCCTACTAACCAACGATGGAATCGCTGGTCAGCAGGGGGTTATATTCATAATTGCCAAACTCTTGCGCTGTTTCTAGCCTTTCAAACAACTGCTCTTCTTCAGATTTCTCAGATAAGGAATGAGAGAAGAGATTTCTCATTGCCGCATAAAAGAAGTTATGACGGTTGCGATACAGCGTTGTGTAGCCATCAGCCAATCGAAATGGAAGGTGAGGGGGAGTTACAGGAAACAGCGACTTACCGAATACCGGCAGTACGCAGACTACCAACATCTGAGCATTATAACGTTCTTCCTGCTTATCTACTATAGTGAAAGAACACCGGAAACTTCTTCTTGGTTCTTCTGCCTGGATTGTCGTATCACTGGTAAGATCAACCGGAATAAAATGAGACTTGTCACCTACCAAAATACTTCCGTCATTAATCAAATTCCGACCAAACGTTTTTTCGATGTCTTCCTTTTTAATGAAAAAGCACTTATCAGATAAACCAGCCAGACGGTCTAAACCGTCCTCACCTAGCGTTTCTTTTAACATATTCATTTTATTATCCATAACTATCGCTTTAAGTGATTTTTTTCGCAGGGGCAGGAGGCTGAGTGAATGCAGCAGGTGTAGCCTCTGGCGGTTTCAAAGATGATGTACTCGTGACCTTTTGAAGTTACGGTGATGCTACTACCTTTTATGCGGTTGTCATCTCTTTTAACATCGGTGATAATCGCATGAATAAGCAGATAGAGCATGCCAAACATGAATACTGTAAATATCACATCTGAGGTTGTTGCTTTCACCTCATAAAAGAGTTTCTTTAACTTTTTCTTATCCATACTTGCTTTGTTTTTATTTATTACATTTCTTCTGCATCTTCTCTACACTATCCTCAAGAATTTCCCTCAGAAGATCTTCGGGGAAATTAGAGATATTCATTTCTTCTCCGGAAATGTGTCGATGAAACTCCTGATAGTAGATGTCCTTGATTTCATCCCTATCAAGAGACTCGTATGTTACGAAATCGAACAACTCAGCAGAAACTATATATTCATCCTTGAAGATGCACCGAGCTACGGCTATACCCCCGGGGAGTGCCAGCATGGAATAATCTCCGATAACTGACTTAACGCCTTCAAATGCGAAGAAGCGGGATAATTCCTGCGCAACCTGCAATTCGGAAATCTGCCTGTAGCCATATATCGACGAGATATAAGCATTTGTAAAACAAGGCAGAAAAAAGATTCTGAAGTTATGAAACTCCCACTTAGAACTTTTCGCCTTAGTCAGCATATCTGTGAGAACCTCGCCCTTTTCGTTGTGATAAACCACAGCATAAACGCTGCCAAGCTTGTTTCGGAAGACAAATTCAACATCCGTTTCTGCATGATCTACTACTCGTGGCTTCGACATACGTTCTGTAGCGTTGTTGAATTTTATGCAGCCGAACTCTTCGGGGCTACCAGCAGGAGTAGGCATCAGAACGATGTTGTCCTTTCTTTCTACCCTTGAGAGAAACAGACTCTTTGGATTGATGATACCCTGATCCATACGCATTTCTACTTGTTGTGGTCGATGATGATGTTGTATTTGGCGAGGACGGGTTCTAGACCAGTCATTACGCCTTTGCCCAGAAGTGGAACGGCATCGAGCACACTATATGGGATAACCTTCTTCTTAGGAAGCTGCTCACGGTTGGCTTCTTCTTCGAGGAGCTTCTTGCAAGTTTCCAACTCCTTGTCGGCATCATCACGCTCATCCAGGGCTTTCTTGTATTTGGCATTCAGCTCATCGTACTGCTTCTGGGTTTCCTTGGCTTCCTGCTTCAGCTTAGAGATGTAATCGCTGGCTTTATTCGCCGTAGTATAGGCATCATCGATTTTCTGCTGCAGGGTGGTGACTTCTTTCTGATGCTGAGATTTCTGATCTTCTAGCTGATGCTGAAGTGTGGCGAGCTTCTGGCGCAAGGCATCGGTATCGGTGGCGGTGTGAATGAAATCAAACAGGCGCTCGATGTTCTGCTTTAGCTGGGAGCAGGTATCGGAGGTGGTGGCGATGAGGGCTGCGGCTTCTTCGGCGGTTAGGGTATAGCCGGGGGGTTGACCAGCGATGGAATCGCTGGGAACGGGGGCACTCTCCTCGGCTGAATGCTGGGCTTCCTTCTTTGCTGCTTCCTCGGCTGCTTTTTCGGCTGCCTTATCCTCGGCTTGCTGCTCCTGCACCATAGCGATGGCGGAAGGCATATCGGAGAGCTTATCATAATAGGCTTCATCCTGGGAACCCAGGGAGAGGCGACCTTCGTAGGTTTCCCATAGACCATTGTCTATGAGATAGTAGATGGCAGAGAGAACGATGCGGTCTCCGTGCTCCTCGATATAGGTATTGAGAGGGGCTACCCATTCTTTTTCTACCACGTCTTTGAGCCATTCCTTGTAGATAATGCCATTCAGATCCTTCTTGTCTTTCTCGTCGGCATAGCAGGAGGCGATGCGGGGGAGAATATAGAGAGGTTCAGCCTTCTGTAGGAAGTTCTCGAAGTTGATTCCGAGTGCCTGGCGAACCACGTTGCTCACGCTCTTGTATTTATACTTCTTGAGTAATGAGCGGAGAATATTCTGTTGTTTCGTGTTCATGTTTTTATTATTGTTTATTTTGTATTTCTGAAACTCATGCTTCAACCTCTTGTGCCGGGTCTGCTGGCCAGCCATCCTCCTGATGGCACGAATTATGTTCTTCGGCTGACATCTCACGGCGGTTGTCGTAATATACAGGCTGCTCACCTGCGGCTACTCGCTCCTTGTTGTACTCAGCAAAGGCTATGGCTAACTTATCCATATATTCCTCGTTGGCACGGCGTTTAGCAATCTTGTAGTCTTGGGTAGCTTTCTGATACTGAGCGTGAGCATCGGCACGCTCGGCATCCTGCAGGACGAAGAAAGATTTCTTTTCCAAGGTCTGCTTGCTCAGAAACTCTTTCAGGCAGGATTTCTGATGCTCCTTGAACTCCCCTTCTTTCTCCACGAGTTCCTTCTTACGCTTCGCAAAGGCAGCCCCCCCATCGGTCTTGATTTTCAAAGCTGCTGCATGCTTGTCGTCTCTCTCCTTACGCAACGGCGCAAGGACTTCTTTCTGAAATTGTTCTAATGTTCTCATTTCTCTATAAATCCTTTAATGTATTAAAAACTTTCTTTCTAGTCAAAAAGCGAAGGGTTTTGAGCCTTCAACTTCGCTTCTTTCGCTGCCTTCATTTTCTCCTCGTAACCTTTCTTCACTTCGGCAGCATCAGTGAGACGTTGCTTCAAATCCTTGCGGGACATCAAAGGATTTGCCTTGACGATGGAGATAAACAAATCTCTGCCCAGCTTCTTGTAGAGAGGAATAAACTCCTTATCCACCAAATCGGCTTGGACGTTTTCAGGTGAGAGGTCGCCACAAAACGGCTGACCTTTCTCATCCACAATCAGGAAATGGCGCTTGTCATCTCCTGGTTCTGATATATCTATGCCTCCGGAATATCTGGCTACACTCAGTTGGCTATACAGCCAAAATCCCTTGGCGAATATAACTGCTCTCATAAGCTCTTATCCTTGGGACAATTCATTCTTGATTTCATCCCACATTGCCATTTCCACCTTCTTGCCATCGTAATGACCGACGGCTACGAGCTGACCGCCTTCCTGGGTTGCTTCCTGCTCTGATACGGCATTGCTGCGGATGATCATAATATCGAACGCGTTAATAGCATTCAAAATACTACTGATGTCGATATGCTGTATATCTTCGCGTGCATTCTGACGGATGCGCTGAATATCAGCATCGGTAAGTTTGGTCTTGGTCTGCTCCTGCGCCTTTCTTACGGCTGCCGTTTCCAGGTCGATGCGCTGCTGCTCGTAGGCATCGCTTATCAGTTCAGCGTTCTTATACTGAGCTACGAGGTCGAGGAACTTCATGAAGTCCTTTCTGCCATGCGACATCATAACGATGGCAAGGCTCTGTTCCAACAGAAGGGTCTTGCCCTTTACCTGCCAGTGAAGCAGACCGTCACGCTCTAACTTCTTGAGTGTCGATACGGCGCTGGAGATATGTCTCAGACGCTTGACCGACAACTTCTGTCTGATTCTCTTAAATGGATTCCACATTGTTTATATCTTGTTTTTAAAATGAATACTCTAGTTAAGAAAAAGCGCCCTATTCTCACGAACCAGGGAGGTGCAGGTACATGGTAGAAACCTGCATTGCTTTTTACCTTACACGAACTTTATTACCTTGTTATGCTGCCTTTCGCTAAAGGCTCAATCTCAAAATTTCACCTAAAAAAAGATGAACACTTTAGAGTTTAGAAACCGTATTTTGATCTATTCTTAAACATGAAGATGCTTCTTTAATGGGTGATGAACCTGGTACCATCTACTTCCAGTACCAGTATATCGTTCACTACCCTGATTTCTCCGCTCTTGACGAACTGCACCTTTCTCTGGTGGCGCATAATATCCACCTTCAGACAGACGCATTCGCCCTCATCTACGTGTCCAGTCTTGGTGAGGAATTTGATGTAGAACGGCTTGCGCTCTACTTTCCTCGCTGTCTGCGGATGCACATAGCCAGTTACCTGCTGTCCGCTGCGGGGGTCTATCCACTGCCACTTTTCGCAGAACTGGCGGAGGTTCTGATAAGACTGATGATATTTTGCCATAACAACACTTTATTTATCGGTTTATAAATGCCTACATCATTCCACCGAAATCGTGATAGTCACGATGACTTTCCTGCTCCTTGTCTTCCGGATAAGGCGGCAAGTTCGCATGCAGAAATCGGTCGAGGATCATACTCTTTACCTCCAGCTTGCTCTTGGCTACCCGCTGCCGGTGTCGCAATATATCAGGCAAACAGATATTTCGCAGCGGGTTCGACCAGTCGGAGGCATTGCTGCAAGCCGAATAGTCGGGATAGAGGACCATCATATAATGCGACAGTTTGCCGTTTTGGGCATCGAGCATCGGACCCGCCAGGGTGAAAGCCTTCTCCTCATTGTAGAGAACCAGGTGCGAGGTCTGAGTACTTACGTCCTTGTGGCTGGTATATAAGATGCGGTCCTTATACTCCTGCAGGTGAACATCTATCCAATCTTCCACATTCTTATCGGTGGAGAGTACCAGGTGGGTGATCCATTTCCGATCGAAGCAGGTGCGTAAATACTGGACCATATATCCAGTGGCGGATGTTCTGCTTACGGTCATCGCCAGCACCATCACGCAGAAATGCTTTTTCTGTGCCCGATTGGGATTCACGTCCGCCAAATATCCTATGGCGTGGAAGAATTTATCCAGCAGCACATCACCGTGAGTGTAGAAGCTCAATGCTCGCCGTGGAGCCTGCATCACTGCCTTGGGCAGCTTTTTATCTACACAGCAGGGAGGTATGAATAACAAAGTATCATCCATAATCTTATCAGTATTTTCTGAGAATCTATTATTCGTTCAAAATCATCGGCATGAGCAGGGTCAACGCTCGGGGTGAAGACTCGTTGGCGGTGACGACTCCTGCACGGCTTGGGTCACCCAGATGAAGGGTGACGGTATCACTTGGGATTGGTGCCAGGACATCAAGCAGACTGCTTGCCTTGAAACCGATGCTATGACCTTCCGGACAACTGCCGTCGGTGATGAGCACCTGGTCGTTGGCTGACATATTGAAGTCTAAGTCCTGGGCAGAAATATCCAGGAACATGCCGTCCTTCTTCAGGACAATCAGGTTGCTGCTCTCGCTGGAGAAGAGTGCCACGCGCTTTACTACGCTTGCCAACTCCCGCTTATCTACTGTAACCTTATAAGGGTTGTTGCGAGGAATCACGGAATTGTAGTTAGGGTATTGGCCCTCTGCCTTCTTGCAGACGAAGGTAATGTCACCTGCCGTGAATCTCACCATGCTCTCGTTTGCCTCAATATCAATATCCTCTTCACCATCGAAAGCTGAAAAAGTCTTGAAGAAGGAGCTATATACGAGAATCTTTCCCGGTGTTCCGCTACGGAAGAAGTTGCTGCCTCCTGAATCAGGATTGTTGGTATGAATCAGTTTAATGAGGACGTGGCCGTTGGAGGCTACAAAGATAACCTCACTTCTATCCTCGGCTACATCGATGCAGAGGCATCTCATCACTGGGCGAAGCTCGGAATCGGATACGAACTTGCCGGCATGAGAAAGTACATTGCTGAAGGATGCCATCGGCAGAGAGATGTGAAGACTGGCATTATCGGGCTGCGCAGCCCGAGGGAATGCCTCTGCGCTGAAATATACCAGACTCACGTTGCCCTTCTTTACATTTTCGCCGTTCTGAGTGCAGTACTCGATGTTCAAACAGTGATCCTTGTCCTGAGAGAGGTCCATGGTGACTACGCAGTCAGCAGGAAGGGTGGAGAGGAGTGATAACAGAGACGTGATAGGCAGAACGACATCTTCCTTGAAGCTGCCCTCTACGATGGTAAGGGGTGCAGGAATGGTGAGTTCGGAATCAGTGGTAGCTGATACGAAGAAGAACTTACCGTCTTCCTTGCGCTGGGTTAAGAGCACGTTGCTCAAGATGGCGATAGCGGTCTTGCTGTCGATACACTTCGCAGCCTTCTGCAAAGCCTGACGGAGCAAGAGAGATGATTGCGCTTGTATTTTCATTTTGCTTTTATTTTTTATAGAAATTCAATTTCCTTGTTTACAAATTTAAGATATGTTTTGAAGAACTGCGTTACCTGCTCGCAGGCTCCGCTACCGGTATAGGTGCATCTGCCCGTGCAGTTGGTTCGGGTACCGTCTGGATTCTCACAATACTCACCGGGGCCTGTACCGCCTCGGTGACAAGGGCAGAGATACACAAAGGTATCTACCCAGGCTTGCCGATTGGCTACCCGGATGCCTTTCTTCTTTGTTTCTTCTTTCTTTGCCATTTTTGCTTTCTGAGTTTAAGATGACCAGCGATAGAATCGCCGGGAACGGTGACTAGAACGGCAAGTCGCTCTTATCTATTTCGCCTACCGTAGCTGCTGCATTGCTGCTATTGCTGCCGTTAGGTATCGCTTGCCTTCTGCCCTGCTTGCGGGAGGTGAATGCCTTCCAGCGTTCTTCCTCTTCTGAGGTGAGGGAGACGATGTTGCCATCGTCATCACGGTACGGTAATGGGTCGGGACCTTCTACATATTCCTTCGCTATCCGCTTTAACTCGTCGTAGCTTTCAGGAATATGATCCTTGCCGCTACGGAAGAAGAAATAGACGTGCTTGCTCGTCTTTACCCTGCGGATGAGTTTCGGCTCGACGCTATCATCATTCTCCCACTCTCTGCCTACGAAGTATTCCTCCGTTACCCAGGCACGGAGTTTGAAGCAGCCATGGCGCTTGTTGTCCTCACCTACCAAGAGATTATCAGGATTGCAGGTAATACCCATGTGTTCGCAATACTTCCTGATTTTCTTCTTGAAGGTAGCTCGGCTATATTCCTTGCTCTTGCCCTCGCTGGCATCAGACCAATCTCGCATAAACTCACTAAACATGTCGTCTGCGCAGATAGGTACTCCATAGACATCATTGCGACTGAAGAACCACTCAAAGTAGTTCACCGAATTTTCGGTCATTTCCCTTACCATCAATCTTCGCTGAACGTTCTTCTGAGGGGCGATAGCAAAGGTATGATAGCGCATGATGAACTGGACGGCAAGAGCGCAGATGTAAATGATTTGATTGCGGTCTCGCTCAGCTATCTTCTCGGGAGAATCTGCAAGACTTTTCATTAAGTCTTTAGGTGAACGTTCCAACTCATGCAGCATCGGATTGGCTCCTGCAAATCTATCAGAAAACGATACCAGCGGAAAACGTCTGGCGGTAGAACCTGCCGCATTATTCAGCTGTGAGTTACTTGATATGACATTGATAGGAGAGTTATCCAGATTCAGTGATATTGGATCTCCGAACTTCCGTTCAACCTGCGAACCTGATGTGACTATATTATAGAAGTATTCCACCGAGAAATTAGATGGTTTATCCTCCCAATGCACTACCCTATATTTTCCAGGATACTTCAGAATATCAGTAAGCGCAAACTGCGCTTTGTCTTCTGTCTTGTATTTCTTCAGGTCTATATGCAGTACATTTACGGCCGAGTTGACGAGGATATTAATCATCATGGATTTTCCCGTACCACCACTTGCCTGTTTCTCATCCTTCACTTCATCTTCCAGAAGATATGGGCATATAGTTGTCATATCTGCCCAAGAACGATAGCACACTCTTCCGATGCAGGAAATCATGTTGGCAAAATGAGAATCAATGATAGCCTGTTCTTCTTTGGTAAGAGGTTCCTTGTTACGAATCGCATCACGTTCTCTTCGCCACAATACGTTGGAACAGCCTCTGATAACACGGAGCGGTGCCCAAAGTTCTTTCTCCTGCTTACCTTGCCAATCTACGTACCACTGATAGGTATGAGACCATTCATCCAAGTCTTTCTTCTTCTGGTCGATTTCGGCTCTCGTAAAGACTGGTGAGCCATCCTCATTAACCTGCGCTTCCTCTTGGGCAATGGCAGCCACTTTATCCTTATATTCCTGGCTTTCGCTGATAACAAAAGGAGGATTGAAAACCCTCATCGTGAAATCATACGGTTTCTTTGCCAGGGCTGGGATGAAGAAATTCAACTTCTCGTAGCTGACTGGCATGATAGTTTCGGGAGTGATTTTCAACGCTACATTTCGGAAAAAGAAATATTCCGTATGGGCATCGAAGCTCTCGGTGAAGTCTATCACCATACTTTGCAAGCCTCCAGCCGATTTCTCACTGAAATTCTTGTCTATCAGGTTGGCGCAATCTGACATCATCTTGCGCTCCTGGTTATTATGCCGCCAACTCTGTTCGGTAAACTGCAGAAGTTGGTTTTTTGTTGCCTGGATGATACTCTTCTGGTCGATGTATTCTACGAAACATCTATCCAGGTGGATATACTGACCTACGAGGTCGGTACTCTCTGGATCTACCATTCTGTAATAGCCATGGCAAGTCATAAAGAGCCAAACCTTTGTAGGCGATACCTTGCAGGTAGGCGGTTTAGGCTTGCCGCTTCTCGGGTCTCGGGGATATTCTATCTCAAATGGGTCCGTATTGTTGGCACCCCGCAACCGCGAATATAACGGCAACCTTATATCGTGGTCGAACTTGAAGTTGTCGGCATCATCCATGTGGTAACACATCAGATAATCTCTCACGCTTCGTGGAGAACAGCCATACAACCAGTTCCACCTTTGATTATATCTACTTCTGAATCCATCGGGTAATGTGGCATAACAAATATCGCAATACTTGGTTGCGATGGCTCCGCAATCCCTCTGGCTGGCGATGTCGTTAGGGTAAATCATAATAACCCTCTCGGCAAATCGCTTCATTTTCTGATACTGCAGGGCATTGAAGTCTAACTTTTCCTGCCTCCACTGCCCACGCTCGATATACCAGAAGTTTCTTCTGCCTAACGAGAAAGCTACGTGGTACCAGCAGTATTTCTGAAAATGTTTATCCTGCGCCTTATCCTGACGCAGGGAACGCATGGCGTAATAGATACTCAATGCGTCTTCTGGTGTTCGACAGAAAACGATGTTCTGAGCCTTGATGTCGCCTACTTCTATAGGTTCTTCTTCGCTATGGTAAGTACCTTTCGGCGCTCCTTCTTTCGTTTCATTCTCTACCCAAATTTCCTTAGTCTCTGTATAAGGTTCTCCCGGTTGCAACTTTTCTATAGCCGAGTGAACGGCAGTAGAGTTGTTACTCCGATGATCCATCGCATAGGTAAAAACCTTATCGCCCATCAGCCACTTGCTCACTTTTCTCACGCTGTGGTCCTCGCTGGTGGAGAAGACTATCGGGTCTTGCTGCATGGCTGGACGGAAGAAGCATCCGCAGCTTCCCTGCGGCGCTATTACGTCTGTAGCGAAGCAGACGAACAGCGGGTTCCAGGGAGTGCCGTAAATCACTTCACTCACCAGTTGTCCGTTTCTCACTACGTTTGGCAGCGTCACCTGGTCCACGGCATAGATACGGAAATCTTCATTCAGCATTCTTGTATTGAAGTCCTTTCCGAAGCCGTACTGAGGGATGCCTTTTACTGATGTGACTTCGCACCCCAGGGCTGCAAGCTCCTGGGGGTTGAAATCAGTTTTGGGCATAAAAGAGAATGTCTCTATCGTTTGTGGAGCGATTGTCCGATAGTCCATCTTGGCAAAGAGCGCAGGCCATTTGGCTTTCGTCTTCTCGTTGTCGCCACATACCCTCACTACGAGGTCGTGGCAAAGACGCAGCAGACTGGCTCCGTGCATCGGCAGCTTGCGCATGGCAGCATAAAGCTCGATCGCACCGTAGCCGTATTTACCGGTCTTGGTACACATCCAGCGCAGGGCACCGTGCTCTGCCTTGGTATTATTATCCACCCCTACGCCGTTATACATACCGCCACGCTCATTATTGTATATAATGAGGTGTGGTGTCTGTTTTGCCTTGCCCTGCTCGCCATCGTCTGCCTCTTCCTTCTGGCAGAGCGGACAGAAACAGGCAGTCTGTCCCTCGATGCGCTGCTCATCGGCTGGCTTTACGAGGAATGCCATGTCAAGGTTGGCAATCTGGTTCAATATCGGGTGGAATAACATATCTTACAGTAAGAGTATTTATAGAGTTAAAAGAGACAGGGAAGGCACCACTCTTCGGCTATTAACCAGCGATAGAATCGCTGGGAACGGAGGCGCAAAGGGTAGGCCAAACTTCAAGTGTTTACACCTTGCCAGGTTATATTCCAAAGCGAGCGGTCGGAGCATTTGAAAATCTGTGGTACTCGCCCGCGGCAAAGATGCAGCATACGTAGTCGTAGGGCATTACTGACTCCCACTACCCTTGCATAAGAGCGTTTCCAGAATGCCTCCCCTATTCTCTTTATATCAATGTTTCAAAGAAAGAAGAACCTTCGGGGTAATGCCGCCAAATTTCGAGGATGCCTTTTTACCGCATCGATAAGTATTTCCCAAGCTTTTTAATCAGACTTTTCACTTATCGTTCCGAGGTTACGGTGGAGGGTATCAACTTATCAGTGAAGCTTTGCAGCGTTCACTCATTACCCGTCCAGTTCTTCCTGCCATTTAACCGATGGCTCGGTTGTCTAATAAAATAAAGTCGGATCGAGTGTATCGTACCGAAGTTTGCATGATGTCATGCAGAATATCTTTTATTTCTTCATATCTTCACGTTTTTATAAATTCAAGAATGTTTCCAGGCGGTAATGCCTTATCTTGCAGTTGCAGATGGTTTCGATACGATGTACGATCATCTGCGAGAGACTTTCCATCGTGAGGAAATCGGTATCAAGACCGATGATCTGCACCTCCTGCCTCCAATATATCTTGCCGTTCTTTCGACGGCAACTATGCGAAGGCGTGATAATCATATCTTCCACACTGCCCGTCATCATCCTGCAAAGATACTCGCAGGTATCTTTCAATAGGGCGAAGGGAGCATAGAAGAGAAGAGTTGGAATGTCATCCCTCAGTCCGCTCATCGTCTCGGTATAGGCGAAGCGATGGAGCATCTTATATCGGGATAGATTCCTGTGCCTCTGCTGTATGCCCGTCCGGTTAGGGATATAGGGCAAATCGAATAGCCTAGGCATAGGCTTCTCTTATCTTCTTCATCATCTGCCAGGTACTGTAGATACTTCGCTTGCAGTCGAAGAGCGGGGCGTGTGCCGCACCCTCGTCATCGGCGATGTCCTTGTAGTCCGTAGTCAGGGCGTAAGCCTTGTCTAGGTCGAAACGTTCCTCGTTTGGCTCGGCTGCATCCCAGATGATTCTCGCAAGTTCAAGATAGAACGTTCGATGATCTCTCAGTTGGGTATGCTTAATCTGGAACTTGATGCCCAGCTTGTAACAGATATATCTCAGGATAGCTGGGTCAAAGTCGGTACCCTGCGCCCAAAGGCAAAGGTCTTCATCACCGAGTTTCTTCTTCACATCTTGTATCCACTCGAAGAACCACGTCACTACCACATCAATAGGCTGGCAAGGTGACTCGTCGCTGTCGCTATCGAGCAAGGCAGCTTTTGCCTCGTCACTCTGCTTTGCCCACCAGTCTGCCGTCGATTGATCAAAGGCGAACCCATTCAGGAACATGCTTCGCAGGTCAACGTGGGCAGAGAATGTGGAATTTCTCAAAACGCCGTCACCTTCATCAAAGAAGGGACTCTCTTTACCGTAGCGCTTCCATGCCACTGCGCCGATACTCATAACGGCTGCGGTGGGAGAAAGCGAACAGGTTTCAAAATCAACAGTTACATCTATCATTTGTAGTTATGAATGTTTCATTAAAGACCAGCGATGGAATCGCTGGGAACGGGAGCGAGGGGGATATGACAGCTTAGGCTACTCTTGTCTGCAAGAGCGCCCTGATGCCTTCCTGCTCCCACGGTTTCCAATCATCGGCGGTAAACCGCTTGATGATGGTGGTGCGGCTCATACCGCGTTCCTCCATGAAGGCAAAGAACTTCATGCAGAGACCGCTGCTGGCTTTTTTCAGACAGGTGTAGAATACACCTGGCTCCTCGCTCTTGGCAGCCTCTGTCAGATAACCTTTCTTTCCAATCTCGTTACCCAGGGCATCGGTCTCCACATACTCGGATAATAGGTTAGCTACTTCCGGTATAGCTAAGAACTGCTTTTTGCAGTTCTTGATGCCTAGGATTTCCCAAGCATCGAAACCCTTCTGGAAGAAACGAAGGTAAAAAGTCGAAATCGTGAAGCCTTTGGCTGATAAAAACTCAGCTAAGTTCTTCTTTTCGTCAGCAGAAATATCATTTACCTCTAACGGAGTATTATTCTGCGTAACTTTTTCTATAATTTCCTTTGTCATCTCAATTTTATTTCTTAATTTTGGTGCAAATTTAGGAAATAAAACCATAACTACCAAATGTTACCTATATTTTCTTTCAGAAATTAGGGGAATTTAACATAGGTAAGGTATATTGATTGATTTTTAGATGAGCAGATTAGAGTTTATTCACCTTTTAAATATACTTGAGATATGAAGTACTTTTATAACTACAGCTTCCTCGACAAGTGGATGGAAGCAAACAGAAAAATCACCAATAAGCAAATTATGAAGGCTATGGGTACCACGAGTAATGCGTGCCTGGATAGCTGGATAAGAAAGAAGTCGCCACTGCCTACCATCGCCCTGCTGCGCTTCTGCAATGCGTTCCACGTTCCGCTCTCGGCTTTTATTGTAGATGCGGATAAGGACCTTCAGGAGAAGGGAGGCTGCTGCGAAGAGGGGTATGTATGCCCTGGCATAGATGACCAGTTTGAACCGGATGGCGGATATATAGATAATGATGAGAAGCGCAAACTGGGTACGCGTGCGCTGCGCAATCCGCTCGATGTGGAGAGAGTGAAATCGGTGGTACCGGGGTGGACCAGCGATGGAATCGCTGGGAACGGGGGCGCAAAGGGGCACAAGCAAAAGGGAGAGTACAAAAGAGAGGCTGCCCCTGCGCCTATGAATGAGACTGCCCCTACTCCGATTGCGGAGCCAGTTCCAAATGCTGATCCGGACATCAGTATGGCTACCCTTAACCGCATGCTCGATATTATCGCCGAACAGCAGAAGCAGATAGGCGATCAGCAGAAGCTTATCAATGAGCTGACTCATCGACTGAATGCCCAGCAAGGGGGATTTAGGATGGTGGCGGAAGACGTTCATCATCGGGAAGGTGAGTGATTTGAAGAAAAAAGCAGCCAGCTATCCATCACGGACGGCTGGCTGCAACAAAGTATAACCTTTTAAACTTTTTGAAAAAACTAGTTAACCTAAATAAAAACTAAATAAAAACTTAAATAAAAACCTTAATTATATATGAAATACTACTTTTGCTCATTGGTTGCTGCCATTTTGCGGCGAAGGAACTCCTTCTCCTCGATTACCTGGCAATCGGTACTCGTGCTCTCATAGGGCACATCGGTGTAGAAGAAGCCGTGATGCAGGAAGAGCGGTGGCGTTGTGGTGCCGAAGGTGAACGGAAGCTGCGCTTCCTTTCCATCCTTGCCCTTTGCCATCTTTGGTTTGAACTGCAGGATGGAGATGAGTGCCGCTTCATTTACAATAGGAAGTGCCATCATTTCCTTCTCCAGGTCACTGTTCTCCTCGGGAACGAAGAGTGAAGTACTCTGCCATCCGTCCTTGGTAGGCATCTGCACGTTCTTCCATCCCTCCTTGTGGATGGTATTCTTGAACTCTACCATCACTACACCTCCGGCAAAGCCTTCGGGTGACTCGTAGTAGGTATTGGCTCCCTGCTTCTCTGCCCAGGCTCTTGCCTTCTCGCTTGCTTCACTGCACTCGGCAAGAAATGCTTTCAGCTTCTTGCCTGTTTCACTCACCTCTGCTATCTTCAGATAGTTGTGAGGTCTGTTATCTTTACCCATAAATCCTTGTATTTTAAATAATTAGAAATCTATTGTATAATTTTCGAGAAATATTGCGTATATTTTCGGCGAAATATTGTGTTTTCTGCTAGGTGGGGGGGGGGAGCCCGCTAGGCGTTCCGGCGGATTTGAAATCCGCCGTCTAAAAAGGCTCGACATATTTCCTTGCGGATTTGAAATCCGCAGCCATAAGGCTTTTTAAATCTTCGCCTTGCAATAGATGACTGGCTCCCCGCTTTCATCGTTCCGCATTTTGAAGCCACGATAACCTAACTCCAGGAGATATAGGCTCAACGGGTCGCCAAGCGGACAGACTACTGCTTTGAAGTAACTTCGCAGTTGGTAATCGGTGTAGGTATCGCAACCTTCCGTCCAATGATCCTGCGGTTCATACTGATTGCAGAAGGCTTCTATCTTTGCCGGAATGACAAAATCCTGCAGCGTAACTTCTGCCTGCTCCTCATTATCTACGAGGTCGTAATCATTTCTGTTCTTTCTTCCCTTGCCCATGGTCGGTGTACTTATTGATGGTAGTGAATAACAGAATGGCGATGAGCGCCAGGAATAACCCTAGGGCGTTCTTTCTTGCCGTTTCCTGCCAGGTTGCCTTTCTCGTCTCCCTGGTGTTCTTATCCTTGGTGTCGGATAGGCTGTCGGTAGCTTCCCAGTGAGTACTCACGTTGCTGCGGGTGCGGACGGATAGGCTGTCGATGATTTTCTGCATCTGATTGATTTCCTGCTGCTGAAGCTGCAAACGTTCATCGTAGGATGACTGGTTGCTGTGGCTGCCTTTGCGATGGGTGGTGCGCTGGGTAGTCTTCTGCCTGTTGCCGGAAGAATCGGTAGTCTCGGTGATATGTTCCTGGACGGTTTCTTCATACTCGCCCGATTCCGAGGAGGTGACAGTGGTCTGCTTATCCTCGATGAGCTTCCTGGCTGCACTATCACTTGCCGCTACCTGCTTATGCACGCTATCCGTCTGCTCGGTCCTCACGCTATCTTTCGTTTCCTGGTGGTTATCGCTAACCACCCGTCGAGAAGTAGTGCAAGCCGCTAGCATCATCATCGCTACTGCAATCAAGAGTAGATGAATAATCTCTTTCCTTTTCATACGTCTTCATTTATTTAATGTTTCTGGTGCAAAGGTACGAAAAGAAGGGGAAACAGGTGGGACAAAAAAAAGGTAAAAAGGAGATTTAACCTTTTTACCTTTTTACTTTTATCCGCGGTAGAACACCGGAGCGAAAGACCCTTTGCAATCGAAGAACTCCTTTGCCTTGTCTTCAATACCAAGATTTCTGATCATATCGAAATCATCATCGCTGCACTCCACACAAAACCTTCCGTTCTTCATGCCGACGAAGGAAATGCGGGAAATCAGTGATTTCTCAGCATCGCCTATAAAGAGCTTGCAGAATGCCTTCCACTTGTCGCTGCCCTCGCCTACCTTCGTCTCTATCTTGGAAGAAGCAGGCTGCACGCTCTTCGCTACATCGAATGCCTTCGCATCGAATAGCTCACCCTCAGAATACTTTCCTGCTTTATGGAGTTTGCCGAGCGGCGTATAGAACACCTCAAAGGTGATATAATCGGGATTGCCTCGCTTTCTGCCTTCCGGATAATGTTCCGTATAATCAAAAGTAATATCTATATCGTTTTTCTTTGCCTGCGCCACCAGGTCAGCTTTTGCCTTATCCAGAACATCCTTCTTGAACTTTGAATACTTGGCATACTGATAAACCTTTTCCTTCGTTTCCGGGTCTATCTCATAGCAGCCCAGGAAATCCTTCAGCTTCTCTACCGTAATCGATAAGGGATTGCCCTGCCCCCTTTTGCGTGGGCGGTCCTTGTTTTCCATCAGCCAAAGGTAAACCCTCGGTGTAACTCTTCGCTTGCTGGTCTTCGCTACACGCGCCATGTGCGGCACATATCCCTTGCTCAGGTCGAAAGCGTAATCAGCCACAAAATGATTGATGTAGAGTTCAACAACACCCGAATAAACATCTCTGATGGTGCCATCCTTGCTTACCCACGTTTTCTTAGGCAGCGATATGCGGTCGAATACAGGGTAGAAGTCTGATAGCTTATCTTTCTTCACGAACACCCTCAGAGCGCCTATCTCTTCCACGATAGGCACCTTACCATCGGCATACTCCTGAAACATCTCCTTGTAGTTGCTATGATTATCTACGAGCTCGGACATATCGATGCGAATATGAAGGGCTTCCCTCTTCTGCGCCTCAGATAGGAATGGAGACTTAGGATAAGTCTTCTCCTTATAGCGCATCTGGTCGTAGTACTGATTGATGTACTCCTGTAGCTTTACACTTACCTGGAGCATAATATCCTGCTGCAAAAGCGAAAAAGTGCTGCCCAGTGAAGCGTAAGAGCACGGAGTCTTGATCCACCGCAAATTACAAAGCTGCTGCTCTGTCGGCTGCTTTTCCAAATCACGGAAAGTAACCTGGTTTTCATTTATTCGCTTGTTTTCATTTGCGCCCATAACTATTACTTATATATTTTCATTCATTTTTATATATACAGATATAATAAATAGTATCAGTATTAGTATAGAGACTTAAAAATCGCCCGAAATGCCGATAAACACTAGGGGTTTCGGAAAAACGAGGTTCCAAGAACTATACCTTTTGGTACCGAAAACTATACCCTTACGTACCGAAAACTATACCTTTCCGATTTTGGAAAGTTCGTACCAAGAACTATACCCTTACGTACCGAAAACTATACCCTTACGTACCGAAAACTATACCCTTCGGTAAAAGGATTTAGTAAGAAGGTAAAATACTTTAGTAGGATTTTACCTCAAACTTGGCCACAGATGTTGTGACTTGTTCGTACCAAAAACTATAACCCTTTTGTACCTTTTGGTACGAAAGTCACTACATAAATGGCTAAGTTTTCATCGTAACCATCAGGAAATCAGTTATTTAACCTTTTGGTATAGTGAAGATTATATTGGTGTAACGTATTTCGTAGCACATAAATAGCTATAAATCAACGTTTTACGACATAAACTTAGCCATAAATGTAGTGAGTTGGTACCGAAAACTATACCCTTCGGTATTATTTCGGTACCTCATCGAGGTAAAAGACTTTAGTAAGATTTTACCTCAATCTGACTTTTCGTTTACCTGACTGTCTGGTTGGCTGAAACGATCGATAAACTCCATCACGCCCTGCGCTGCCAAGTCCTGAAGGCTCTTGCCCGTGCAGACTTTTATCTGCACGAGCTTGAAGTAATACTCCATAGGGAGGGAGATCTTTACACCCTTCTCTGCCTTCAAAGGCTTCATGCCAGATGGCATTCCGCTATTGAGAGATGATGAGGGACCAGCGATAGAATCGCTGGGAACGGGGGCTATCTCCTCGGCGGGTTTTTTCTCGGCTGGTGTCTCTTCTGCTGGCTCCTGCTTTGCTGCCGGAGCATTCTCTTCTGTTGATTCCAAATCCACTGTCTGGGTCTCAGTCTTTTCCGGCTCCTCTGCTGCCGATGACTCTGAGTCGTAAATATCTTCAATATTCCTCATCGCCTTCGACTTGGTAATATCAAACTTTGAGAAGCCGTTCTGTGCTTGTCTTGCCATAATCGCTAAACATTTAATATTAAACACTATTTAGGCATACTTGCCAATATCTCTTTCGTGAAGGCTGCATAGTCGTTGCCTACCCTGCTGTATGGCGCATAGGTAAAAATATCCTTCGACATCGCCTGCGCTTCCACCATCTTGGTGTCTCGGCGGGTGTAGGCATCAAACATATAGTCGTCGAACTTATCACCCAGATACTCCTTGAACTGCTTGGTAGCCTTCGTCTGATCGTTACTCATCACCATCAACAAACCTCGAATATCCAGGTTAGGGTTCAAGTCTTCTCTCGTCTCCTTGATGGCATTCAGGATTTCAGCAATACCTTTCGTGGCCAGCATTTCCAACTGTACTGGAATAACTACGCTTGTGGCGCAAGAGAGTGCGTTATGGGTGAGCAATGACATAGCTGGTGGGCAGTCTATCAGGATATAGTCAAACACCTCTTCTACCTTCATTCCGTCCTTGCCGGCAAACTCATTTTCTACCTTCTGTCCGTCCTTGTCGGTGAACTTGTAGTCCTGCATCACGGCAAAAGGTTTCGCCAGCAGTTTTGTGAGTGCCTTGCGAGGTACCGGCATCTGATTGAGAAACGGCTCAATGCTTATCAGATTTGCCGACGCAGGTGCAAGATGGATGCCTTCTTCCACCTGGTACACCGTAAGCGGTGACTGCTTGATGAGCGCATCATATACCGTAGGCTTGCCCGGATTCTGCACTTCACTCCATCCGAAAAGGAAGGAGAGACTTGACTGTGGGTCTAAGTCGATGAGCAACACGCGGGGCTTACGCTCCTTGCCATCCTCGCCCTTGCCGAAATAGCCCTTGCCATAACGGCGCAAGCCAGTTGCCAAACTCTGAACTGATGTTGTCTTACCTACCCCACCCTTGTGATTCACGAAGGCGAGAACTTCTTTCAATCTAATTTCTGCCATTTCTTGTAATGTATTAAAAACGTTCTACTTCTAGTTTATTCTTTAAAAGTTTAAAAGTTTAAAAGTACAATCGTACCGAAGTACTAATGTACTAAAGAAGAAAAGTGCTAAAGTAGAAATCAGCCAATGTGTTAAAGTGGAAATCCATCAACGACGAATGAAGGTATCCTTAAATGTACCAAAGTACTTTTCTACTTCGGTGCAAAAGTACTAAAAAATATTCATTCCCACAAATAATTACCTTATTATTTTTTAGATTTTAATCATATTTAATTATTAGTATCTATAATAGTACTTTAGTACTAAGGCGCAAACGTACCGAAGTGCGAAAGTGCTAAGGAACTAAAGTGCCGAGGAACGAATGAGCTAAGGTGTAAAAGTACTAAGGTACTAAAGAACAGATGTACCAAAGTACTAAGATGTAGTTGTACTAAGGTACGAAAGTATTAATGTGCTGAGGTATGAAAGTGCGTTAGTACTAAGATACATAAGATACAAATATACGAAAGTATAAAGGTGTAAACGTACAAAAGTACAAAAGTGCAAACATATCACAAAGTACGAAAGTACTAAAGTGCGAATGTACCTTTTTAAATTTCCCTATAGCCTATAAACTATCAACTAAATCTCAACATCAAAACCCTTTTCGCTCCATTCAGTATTCAGCGACATAGAGATGCCCGATTGATGATTGAAGTACTGACCCTTAATCGTTGTAATCTTATTGCGCTCAAACTGCACATCAGGAACCGTGAAGGTGGAGTAGGGCTTATCAGTCTGCTGGCTGTCATTGGTGTTCAACACTCCATCGCTTTGGGCGCAAGAGCCGAAGCCCGCACTCGCTGCCATCATCAGTAAGGTGGTGGCAAATAAAAACATTCTAGTTTTCATAAGCCAAAAATTTAAAAGGTTTGAGTTTATAATTTTGTCGCATCGGCGAAACTCTGTAAAGGTTTGCCGATGCCATAACGTAGGAATTTCTACATATCCTTAACGTACCTGCCGCCTACATAAAGCTTGTTGTCGATGTATTCCACATCGCCCTCATAGGCCTTACCCTTATAGGTACATTTGCCACGTCCCTGCTTACCCCGTGGGACCAGCTTCCCGTTTGCGATTACCAGGTTTTGACGTTCCTGATAGTCCCATACGAGCACATCGCTGGCTGGATTGTTCTTGGCGAAATCAGATAGTTCCTCAAAACTGCCAAAGCAATGTCCTTCATAACAGATATAATTCTTCATATTTACTAAGTTTTTAAAGTTTCTATAATTGATAACGTGCGGGATGCAGGGATATTGTATCCCGCACGATATTTTTTCTACTTGAATGCTCCAGCCAGAAGTGGCAGGAAGAATACTGCTACACCGATGGTAGAGAAGAGCAGCACTGCTACACCTACGAAGGCGAGGGCTGCAAGGGAATAAGTAATTGCTTTCTTCATAATGCTATAATCTTTAAATGTATTAAAATTGATGTTTTCTATTCCATATCGCTGAGTACCCAGTTCTGCATCATACCTGCAATATCGTTTGCAGCAAGGAGCCAAATCAGATTGATGAGCACACCCACATAAGGCTCTTGTTCTCCCCTCGACTTGTTTTCGAGTTTATGCGAATTAAACCAATCTACTACCGGCTGCATCGCAATGATGCAAGGTTGCAGGGTACCGCATGCGTTGGTAATATCCGTAATAGTTTCCTGGCGAATCTGCATTTCATTCCAATTCAGATCATTTGCGAGCTTCTTACAAACAAGCACTTTGATTTCTTCTTTATTCATAGTCTTGAGAATTTTAAAATTGAAGTTTATATTTTTGTCGCAGCATCAGTGATGTTCCACCGATGTTATAATGAAGGATTCTTCTGCGCCTGTAAGGTCGCAGCCTTGATAGCGCGGAAGGTCTCTGTAACATATCTGCTGCCTCCATGCTTCTTGATCCAGTCGTGAACGTCATCGGGCACCACATATTTGTGGACGCTGCCCTCTGCTGCTGGTCTGCCTTTCTTATTTGATGTTTTGGTATTCTCCATTTTCTTTGTGAATAAAAAAATTTGCTATAAAATGTTCTATTTTTCCGAAATAGAAGTTTGGCCAAAGCCTTTTTATGTTCTAATTTTCCTTATCCTCTTCTTCGAGTTCAAAACCTTCAGCTTCGATAATCTTGCTATCATTACCCATCGCCTCGGCTTGTTGCTCTCGGGATAAATAGACCTGCCAACAAATAAGATCATCTGCATAATTGCCAATATCTATTTCTGCCTTATCCTTGTAATTCCAGAACACGGAAGCCAGACAATACACCTCCATCGCCTCTTTATCTGATAGCATAGATACCGCGCCAAGGAGTCGGGTAATCTCCTGCTCGGAACAGAACTCATTTTCGCCATCGCCCGTAAGAACGTAATCGTGAACCTTGTTAAAGAGAGTATAAGAAGCTTTGGCCATATCCACATCGTTAGGAGAGATACCCTTAATAGCCTCAGTGATGACTGTCAGGCTGTAGGAATCGTTCAGCAGCCAAATAGCACGGAATCGGGCAGAAACGTTACATACAGCTAAATCCAGGTGATTCTCACCTATCCACTTAGTGATATTTGCAACGATGCCATCAATATCCTTATTCTTGCATTTTGCTTTGTCGATAACAAAATATCTACAAGTATCAAACAAATCTCCTTCTACGAAAGTGATGCCTATGCCCGACACATTATCTTCAACCGTCCATACTACAGATTCGGTCTTGCTGGATTTTACAACAAATCTATCTTTCTTCATAACTTCAAGTGAATTTTAATAGTTACTATAAATACTTTTATTTATCTTCGTCCTCTATCTGCTCCAGCTTCATATATACCAGCGCATTCTTATCGTAATACTGGCGAGGAGCAGCGCAGGAATAAAACTGGTTGTTGGCTTCCTTGATACATAGCGCTGCATCTACGATACGTTTGCCGAAGCTTTTCAGGGCGTGAGTCTTGCCGATGATAGTGATACCAGACTGGTACACCTTACGAACCTCGACAGCAAAACGATGCAGGGCAGCCTTTGTATCCTTCTCCTCCTTCGTCACCTTCTCCAATACATTCAGGTGATCAGCAGGACGTGGGTTTCTGCGCAGCTCAACAACACCCTTCTTCTTGTAATTGATGCAGACGGAATACTCGCCAGGCTTCAATTTATCCAGGTGAGCCTCCAGCAAGTCGTAACGCTGGAGCACATCACGAGGAGCGATGCTGATACTATCTTTCGTGGCTGAAGATGATGCCTGATTCTTAATATCCTCCATAAAAATCCGCTTCGCCGTGCTGCGGTAGGGCTGAAATATCTTAATTAATATTAATAATTCGGGTGAAATGATACACCGTATTGTTTTATTTTTTAAATTTGCACCGTCTTCGGAAGGCTTTTAATCGTACCTTTATGGATATTGATTCAATCGAACCTTTATGGAATAAAAAGAAAAATAAAACTTCCGTTGACGGTCAGACTTTCAAAAGTCTGTGGATTCAAACGCTCTTAAAGAGCCAAATTTCTACTATAGTAGATTCGAGCCAGAAGGCTCGCAGTGCCCCGGCTTAGGTCGGGGCTTTTTCGTGATTTACTTCATTTTTACATTTATCGTACTGATAACATATCGCCATGTAGAACAATCTTTTTTGCTACCAAGAAGCTCCGAAAGCAGATCATCAAACGTTCTATAAAGATAAATCATACCTTCATCCAAGTCAACTAAGTGTCTTTTTAAAAGACCCATAAGACGGGTTTTATCCAATCGCTCAGCCATCCAATCTTGACACCAGGATAAGTCACTATCATGTATCAATATGTAATCGCAAAGAGGTTCAAATGCTCCAAAATATTCAGTACCAAATAAATTCTGACCGCTTTTCATGTCCTGTACTTCAACTTTATAAATAAGCATATCTTATGACTTCACCGTGCTGTCGAGGGCTGAATGATTATTACTTGAAATCTACACCTTTGAGCGGATCATTATCGCCGCCGTTCTCAATCTCGATACCTTCCGGCTTTTCCAGAAGGAGCTTTCTCGTTGCCTCCAGCATCATAATCGTGTGGATGGTGGCCTGTCTTGCGTGATAGTCTGAGCCGGCATCATCCACATACTGCTTATTCATGCGGACCAGCGTGTTCAGGAAGTCAGCGCACTCTTCACGGCTCGGATTGTTCACGTGAACCTCGCAGGTAACAGCCTTCAGAAAGTACTCCATACCCTTCTTCAGCAAGGTTCTGATTCTGCCCGTATCAGGATGCTGCCCTATCATCTGGTGAATCTTGATTCTCAGGCTACACCCACGGCGAGGGAAGCCGATGCGGTAGTCATCGCCCACCTCCTCCTTCTCCTCGTCGATGTAATCAACCTTTGCGATAAAACCGCAATCCTTGTCAGTGCAGACGAGGAAATCACACTCACCACGCTTGTGATTTCGTAGCGTGTCTATAATAAACAGGGGAATTTCTCTTTTTGCCATATCTCCAAGTATTTTATGATTCTTTGTAAAGCTGACAATACAGCTCTGATCTCATGCGCTTGATATAAAAGACCACTTCGCCCGGTGCCGGCTGATAGTCTGACTTTACGAACATCGCATTCTCGCCGTCTGTGGCTACATACTTCTCCATCCCGTAAGTGTTCTTAGGGATGCTACCCTCGTAGTAGCTTTTGGCTACAGAGGATAGCTGCAAGGGTGATAATATCATTTTTTCCATATTCTATAAATAATATATATGATTCTACAATTTGTTCATAACGTAACGGATAACACGCTCGGTATATTCCTCAAGACCAAACTTCTTGCCATACTTGCGAAGGTCGGCAAGTGAAATCTCGGTGGCCTCGTGACCGATGGCAGCCTCGTAGCGATTTTTGAAGCCCTGAGTACCTGGACGGCAGTTACCGGAAGCCAAAGACTCCTCAAAGGTGAACATGTGATTTCCTACCTTCTGGTAAATGAGCTGATTCTTGCTTCTGGCATTCAGCAGACTAAGAGCCTGCTTGTTTCGCTTCTCGGCGCTGATACGCTGCGCCTCCTTTAATGACTTAGCAACGATGTGCTCACCCCTTACCAGGAAGCCCTTTACGGTTTTAATATCAGCGATAGCCTTGCCCTGCTCAATCCACTCACAAGCCACGCCATGGCGCTTGATTTCGCCACGCACGAAGGTAATCAGACCGCCTACGATATGGATATAATATCCCTTCTTCAGATACAGGGTGAAGGAACGGCGCACCATGGTAAAATTGCATCTTTTGCTATATCCGTCATAATCTTTCCACTCGTAGCACTCCACGCCGTTTTCCTCGGCGATTTTTGCATCGATACCTCCGTGATTTTTGCCCAGTTCCAGACAGCGGCAGATGAGCTGATCTGCACTGAAATCTACCTTTTCGCCAGCCTTGCCAAATACACAGATATGCTCCTTGATATAAGCCTGTTCCTTGGCTCTCGCTTTCGCAGCCTTCTTCGCTGCCTTTTCTTCCTCCTTCTTCTCTGCTGCCTTACGTGCAAGCATACTCAGATATTCGTTTTCGTAGGCAAGACCTTTCTTTTCCAGATACTTTTTAAAAGCCTTCTCTGCAAGAACGATATACTTATGAACCTTCGCTGCGCGCTTGATCTCATCCTTCTCGCACGCGCCGATGATGATAGAACCTTCCAGCAGTTCTACTTCGTTCTTGCCCTTCAGATAGTTGGTAAGGCGCATCCAGGTAGCGCAGGCCACGGAAACGGAAGAAATCACGTGGTTATTGATGCAGCAGTGCTTATAATCATTCTTGCGCTTGTAAGCCTTCTCGATGTCAGCGAGGAAATTTGGAGCGATGATAAAGAACGTATCAGCGTTGAAATCTACAGGCGCATCCTCCTTCACAAAGTTGCTGCCGAAAGATGTCTCATGTTCGGTGTGTACGTCCATCTTGTAGCTGTCTGAGAGTGGAAGGTCGAAGAAGATAGAAGCATCTCCGTAGCGGTACTGTTCGTCCTTACCGAAGCGATGAATACTAACCTCGCGACCCTTGTGCTCGTCTGCCTCTTCAAATCTGAATGATCCGAAGCATACTGTAGCGTTTTTGCGAACTCTGTCTTTAAACTCCTTGAAAGTGATAATCATAATTCTCTGCTCATGCCCTTGAGACTTATTTGGCTATCTGGCACAGCCGGTTATTGTTTTTATTTATCTTCTTGTTTTTTCTGTTTGCAAAGGTACAAAGAATTTCTGAAACTACCAAATAAAATGCACTTTAATTATGCTTTTAGGTGCATTTTTAACGTTTGTTTTATTTGCAAAGTAAATTCTCAACACCTTTTTATCTTCTTTTCTTCTCTTGTCGCCCACCAGGGATTCGGACCCCGGAAGATGAAGCATATCATCCTCGGCCAACCATAGGCAAAATTGCTGCTGCTATCCTCACAGACCGCAAACAGCGTGTAAACTAAAACAAATGCGGACGCTTCCGCGAAACAATTAAAATCTTAAAGTTATGTTTAAAAATGCTCCCCGTGGCGGTGGCGATCCACCCTTGCCGGTCTGCCGGACGGGGTAGGGGAAGGCTCTCAGGCTCCCCCTTTATAGATGACGGACCATTATAAATGGTCACGGTATATTTCTTTTCTAAGCCTCATACAGATGAGCATAGCGGCTATCACGGTTTTTCTTGCATTCTGCCTCCGTCATGCCACTAATGGCTAAAAACGTCTCCCAAGATCCTTCTCGGATATACTCCTCCTTCACCTCCTCGAAGGTATGAGGAACGAAATTTTCAGCAGAATAATACGCCTCAGATCGAATTTCGATAGCGTCGCCTATCTCCGTTCCTGATACTGTCTGGTTCCATTCGTCCGGAGTTTCTCCGCTCGCGTCCAGCTGCTCATCATACTTCATGATTTCGTGCTTGATAATCGTGCGGATGTCCTTTGCCCAAGAACAGGTATCGTCCGGCTTGATATTGCATTCCTGCAGTACCATATTCACCAGCTCGTCGATGCTCGCGCGGCTCTTGATATAAGCATCGTGATAGAAATCGAAAGGGATAACGTGGTCCAGTTTCCATCCCTTCTCCTCGTTGACGGATGGTCTGCCGTATGCCTTGCGGCTCTCTTCTGTTACCTGCACTTCGTTCTCTACATTCTCTATAACGTTCATACCGTTCTTATTATTATTCTTTGCTTCCATAATTTCTAATTTTTTGTTGATTCTATAATATTCGTATAATACCAGACTGCTGCCTGAGCCATGGCATCTTTCAGTGCCTTCAGATAATTGTCTGTATCTTTAGGCGTATCCATTGGCACGTGCCTATCAGGATATTTTCCGTTCTGATCTCCACTACAAAGATGGATGATGCAGAAGGAGCGGTCCTTGTCGTGTGTAGCTACCATTCCGTGACTCTCGCAAACTTCTACCCACCATTCAAAATACTTTGGGTCGAAAGTCACTACCTGGAGCACACTCCAGGGATATTCCTGGGCAGTCAGCAGGATTTTACCCTGCTGCTGCGAGATGGCGAAATTATATATAACTGATGATTTCTTCATTTTCTATATGTTCTATAATAAGTGATTACTACTTATGCTGCCTTCTTAACGTATGCTTCTGCCACCGTATGCTTCCATACCTCATTGCCACGCCCCAGATGCTTTCCAACTGCATCGCAAAGGCAGTTGCATAATCTGCCAAAACTCTTATAATAGATACGGTATCGGTACGCAAACTCTGATGTTTCGGTGGCCATCGGTCGAAGCAGTTCCATATCTCCCGGCTGGAAGGTGTAATTCTCCACCTTCTCGAATCCTGCCGGAATAGGATTTTCGGCTTTCCAGGCTGCACGGCGTGCCTCGTATGCTGCACGTCTGCGATCTGCTTCCTCCTGGTATCTCTTCTTTTCAGCCTCCCGTTCCTCATCTCGTTTCTTCTCCTCGATTATCTTAGCCGCTTCTGCTGCCAGGATCTCTGTGTTCTTCTTGCCCGTGATATTCTCGGCTATCTGCCAAAAACTGCCTTCTGGGAAGCACTGGATGACCAGTGCCAAACCTACATAGGTAATACCCCAAAGGCCTTCCAGTTTGAAGACGTTGGCACTGCCAGTAAACAGATTTACGTCTATCTTATCCACTTCTGCCTGGTATCTTTCCTGCACCTTCAGAAGTTCTTCGTGGCTGGTGACTCGCACCATTTTGCGCATATAGAAGCTGCTGCTGTCCTCCTGGATGTGCCATTCATTATCCATCAATTTGATATAAGAGAAAAGTTTCTCCTTCTTTTCGTGGTCGATAGCGGTCCATCTGATGCCCAAAGACTGGTTTTTGTTTTTCGTGAGATTCACGTAAAAACCTACACAGCGGGTACTCGGATCATCAAAGATGCCATGGACGGTGATTTGCGTCTGATACTTGCAGATAGGGAAGCCCTTTGCCAGTTTCTCCAGAGTCTCGAAACTGCATCCCTTCTCCACTGCCTGAAGCAAGGCTGCCGGAACCTTCTTTGTACTCAGATTCTTAATATGTTTCTTGTCGTATGATGATGACTTCTTGAATAAGTCTGTAACTTTGTTTGCCATAATTCCTGATATTTTGAATGTTCTATAATGAGTGATTTCTGATTTTCCAGATGGGCTATAATAGGGCAGCGCTTAGGCTGCCTTATTATTGCCAGGGTATGTGATAAACTCGGTGATGCTTATCTGCTCGGAGATGTTATAATAAGCCATCATCTCCAGGCGATCATCGCCGTTTTTTGCCCCGATTTCTGCCTTCACTATATAATACAGCATATAGGCGAGATAGGCTTCCTGGCGGTTGCTTTTGTGACTGAATAGGGCTGCACGGTTCCAGTCTTTTATATCATCGCTCAGGAAGGACCAGAAGCCATCGCAGGAAGAATGATTCTCCTTGATCCAGCCGGCTATCTCTTCACGGTGATATTTTACCTTGGCTATAATCGCATTTTTAGCCTCGCTAGATAGCCAGATTTTCGCCTGGATGGTATCGGTACTGAAATTATAAGCCAGTGGATGCTGAACGCCTACAAAGGACAATTTAATATCCTTGCAAACATACTGCTGGAGCCAGCGTTCCCACTGCTGGGTGTAAGCCTCGCAAACTACCTTCTGATAGCTGTCGTCGTCGAAGGTAAAATCCTCATCCTCCACAACTTCGTTTCGATACTCGTAATCTGAAACTTCAAAAGCGGAATCCCAAATGGTCTGATAGAAGCCCTCGAAGCTTACCAGGTCGATGTTTGATACATCTAATTTCTTTTTCTTTTCCATAACCTTAAAAATTTTAATGTTCTATAATATGTTTTTTCTTTATTCCCGGGGGAATCCTATTTTTCTGGATTCCCTGGTTTTGTACGCACGCTATAATAAGGCGTGATAAATGGGTATCTTATTTCGTTAACGATATACTCCACCGTTGGAGTACTCAAAGTAAGGGTGTCTTGGCAAATTACCCTTCCATTCATTCCGTGGATCATCATGTTCAGGGCGCACATCTTACATGCCAGCGGGTCCGAATCCTGGGCAATATAGCAATAAGGGCGACCGGCTGAATGGTCTGTTTTGCTAACATCCATATAATGAGACAGGAGAAGGCGACCACTGCCAGCGGCGCAATCATTCACTTTATATCCGCCAATTTTCACGCTGGAGGCTTCATTTTTTTTTGAGCCTATAATATTACTCATTAAATCCGAAACACTCTCAGGCGTGAAAAATTGACCCGTTCTCGAAGCTTTGCCGGATGTTAGATACATATCTTCATACAACGTACCGAAAACATCAAGCCATTTTCCGCGCTCTATGGCACGTGATACATCATCCATCCAGGCGAGAGTCAAAAAGCCGAAATGCGGTTTTGCCTGAAGGCGTTCCTGCTGCCATTTCAGAAGACCCTTGGAATCATTCTTGAATGCTTCCACGCTGAATAAATCCAGAAGGAAGTCACAGAAATCATTCAATGCCATTTCATAAGGTCGGCCGTCCTTCTTTGCCTGTTGGCTCAGGGTATCTACATACACCTTCGTATTGATCATATCTTTCATAAATTCTCAAAATTTAAAATGGTCTATAATAAGTGATATTTCACACGTTCTATAATAGGTGCCCTGGATGCTATCCAGGGCTAGCTATTAACATATCCAGATGTGGCTAAAAAGTGGGTACTTCTTCAAATCATGTTCACGTGCCCAGCATCTAATAGTACTATCTGTTTTGACCAGCTCATGGACGGAAGCCTCGATTTTGCGTACTTCGTCCACATACTTTGCGTAATGTTTGATATTATCTTTATATCTAGCTATATCCTTTCTTTTATCTAGAATATACCAGTCAATCACCCCAATGGCTTCTTCTGCATTCATACGGTCGCCCGTGAACCATTTCCACTCCTTGCCCTTCTGAGAGTTCCAGGAACCGTAAAACGTGATGCCCGGCGCGTATTCTCCGTATGAATTGACAGCGCTTAATTCCAGGCAGCTTTCATAAAAGCTGCAATAAAAGCCCGTCGCCTCCTTTGCAGCATCCAGGAAGCGCTTATTTATCACTTTACCATCGAAGGTACGGCAAACATCTTTTAACGCCTTCATGGCTATTATTTCTTTGTTGGAGCGGTCCACGAGTTTTTCGACGTGTTCGCGGTACTTTCTTACTTCCTCGTTTTTCTTGCGACGCTGCCAGGCCTGCACGGCGTTCTGGTAATCTTTTTCCGTGCCTATCATGTAGTTTATAGGCTTGTCACGATCAATCATACCACGGCGCATGTAGTACTCATTTTTCAGGATTCCGTATTCCTTTGCGTTTTCCACGCTACTGAAGCGCCCTGGCTTTTTAGTTGAAATAGAATCGCCGGTCCATAGGAAAACGTCTCCAGGGGCATCGATTAAATCACACAAGCGGTCCGCGATTTTACTGATATTCTCATTCTCCAAATTTTTTAAATCTATCTTTGCTTCCATAATTTCTAAAAATTAAAAATGTTCTATAATATAGTGATATTTTGCGTGTTCTATAATGAAGTTTTAAAGCCCTCCTTCTTGAAATCTGGAATGAACTCTTCACGAATTGATGTCCATACCTGGATATTACGTCTTTTGTAGGTGTAATCAAATTCCACCTCCGTGCGAGCCTTAAATACAAGGCCTACTTGTTCCGCTCCTTCGTCGGTATCTCGATACATACCTGTAGCGGTTTTAATGCCGTTTTTGGTTAAATCTATACACCAGTTACGGCTTAAAATCTCGCTGAATGCCTGGCACGCCTCCTTCAGGTTTTCTGCCTGGATCTCGCTGTGCTGATTTCTAATATCAATCCAAAAATCCGCACGTTTTACATTACCATCCTTATCGTATGATTCGGAAGGAGTCACAGTGTAGCTAAAATGAAAAGTCTTCATAACTCTAATATTTTAAAGATTCTATAATATGTTTATTTATTCCCAGTGATATATTACAACCACTATAAAAGCGGCTTTTATCACCTTACTAGAAGGTGCCGGCGGGAATGATCCGCCATGAAGGCCTAAAACCTTTGCACCTTATTTTTTAAAACACAACGACCAGATACCGAATCCACTCCGTTTGCCCTTGTGCGTTCTGTTTGGTAAGTCTGAAATAAGCTCCAAGATACTTTGGTACCCTTCTTCAGCGGCCCGACGGCCCAAGTAAATTTCGCAAAGGTCTTCACCTTCGTATTTTTCAGAAGTAATAAATACAGTTTCTTTCATAACTCTAATATTTTAAAGATTCTATAATATGTTTACTAATTCCCTGGTGATATTTTGCAGCCGCTATAATAGCGGCTTTTATCACCATCTAGAAGGTGCCGGCGGGAATGATCCACCATGAAGGCCTTAAACCTTTGCACCTTGATATATTTAAAGTTTGAAAAAGAATATCTTTATAAAGATACTGATAACAACATACACACAACCGCCGCAAATAAATTTATTCCGATAAACTGCAGGCCGTTAACTGTCACCCCCTCCCCGTCGCCGGCAAAGTAAGTTTTAGGCACAAAAAGCCATCTCCATGCGGTTTTTGCAGCCGCAAAGATACTCTTGTTCAGGCGTGCAAAAAGAAGAGCACACACGGCAAATAAAACGCTTACTAGCGCCGCCGTACTGGTACGGCGTGAAATATTGATACTATTATTCATAATTCTAATATTTTAAAGATTATATAATATCGCTATTTTGTGGGTACCCTGGAAGAATCCAGGGCACCGGGTATTTTACGCACATCTCATGAAGTTATCGAGATAGTAACGTGTGCCATATATGGTAATATACGGGCGCGCCTCCTGGTCCTCGTTTCTTGGGAACGTGTACTTTATTTCTTGCCATCTTTGCGCCGTGTGCGATTTATCCATACAGTAACGGCGCCATAAAACCCCGCTGCCATCATTACTTACAACGATCCCCAAACCGCCGCAATTACTAGTCGCACAAAAACACTCCCCGCGTTTTGCAAGTTCGTTATATTCCATTTCTTTTGTATATTTTGCCATAACCTAAAAAATTTAAAAGTTTATAAATAGAAGGTGCCGGCGGGAATGATCCACCATTTAAGGCCTCGAACCTTTGCACCCTGGATTCTATAAATATATTATAATGCTGCCATCATAGCCATGGCAGAATTTACAACTTTTGCCTGTTCCATGCTAGTAATAACTGGAGTGTGTTCCTGGACAAATTTCTTTTGTTCAGTACTTAATGCCGCAAAGTTAGTCTGGAATGCAGCACAAAAGGCTTCAGCTTTTTCGTGTTCATTCTTTGCGACGGTCTGGATCTCCAGGCGCAAAGATACGCGCATACTTTTAGAGAATTTATCCACGGCGTGGAATAATGCCGTCTCATACTCAAAAGATTCCCATGTACGGTTAAGGTATGATACGCGGGAGTGTTCATAATCTTTTCCGCCGCCAACAGTATAAACATGATGGCAAAATCCATTTTTCGTGTATGTAGTGCTACAGTAAAAATAAATCTTTTCGCCGTTAACTGTAAACTCAAAAGTTTTTCTATTATATATTTTTGTTGCCATGATTTTCTAAATTTTTAAATGTTTCTATAATAAATAGATAATAAGGGAGCCGGGACCGGCTCCCATGGCTTTATTTAATCGTCGAGTCTGATTTCATCTGAATTGTCCAGATCATAAATTGCCAGTTGGCCGTTAACTCGTGCAAGTTCCAGGGCCTCCGTGCGATCCTTTACTATTACGGTTGCATCGTAATAGTAGCAACCGCTTTTCGTGTCATACCAGCCACCAAAAGCGAGGCTGTCAAAACGAGAAGCTTCTCCCTGATTCTGCATTTTATTGATAACATCAACTACCTTTTTGAGACCTTTGGCCCCAAAAGAGTCTTGAGTAACTGCAAGGGCTACAGCATAACCTGAAGTTATAGGCTGCAGAGTTGCAGCGTTAACGGTGTAACCTTCTGGATTTTGAGCGGCGATCGCTGCAATTGTTGAAATAACTAAATCCTTTTTCATAACTTTTTAATTTTAAATGTTTAATACCTTGTTTCTTGTTTTAATTTTGTGGCTATAAAGGGACCCGCCCCCTTTCCAAAAGCTAAATGTTTTCTCCGTCTATAATGTAATGTATTTTGTATTTTGTTTGGCTTGAGTTGTCGCCGTTTCTTACCGTTATAATACTCCCAACGACGCCCGCGCCTGTAATAAGATACACTACCTAATAGCTCGCTACATTCTTTATAATAGCCTGTTGTTAGTGCCCGCCGTTTCCTGAAGGTTAACGGCAAAAATCCTTATATGTTTATTAATAAGTATTTACTACTTATTATATATTTTCATTTCGTTTGTGATTTTGAGTAACTGCCTTCAGTTACACACAATATGTAATTAAGTCAAAGATCAATTGTAAAACTATTACCTTTTGTTTTACGATTGCAAAGGTAATATATTTATTTGTTACCCGCAAATATTTCTCGCAAAAAGTTTATGTTTTCCTTTATTTTTAACCTTTGTTTACAAATAAATACCTTAAATTTACATATATTGCAAATAAACTCATTTATTGTCTGTTTTTACGTATTGTTGCAGAATTTATGCTTATTATATTATATACCTTATTATATATAAAGAAAAAACGCCGCACCGCCTCGCACCACTGGGAGACATCATCCAGCCACCACCGCACCGCCTCGCACCCCTGGGAGGTATCATCCAGCCACCACCGCACCGCCTCGCACCCCTGGGAGACATCATCCAGCCACCACCGCACCGCCTCGCACCCCTGGGAGACATCATCCAGCCA
>OODA01000053.1_pt1 | contig 105103 bp, 99 predicted proteins | sample 1671341 | NCBI WGS metagenome assembly OODA01 (sample SAMN06348147, study PRJEB24527) | human gut metagenome | biome: human gut; feature: ankylosing spondylitis patient; material: feces | host: Homo sapiens | place: China | collected 2015-10 | reverse complement strand
TAGAGCATCTGCCTTACAAGCAGAGGGTCGGCGGTTCGAATCCGTCAGCGCCCACCAAGTTAAAAGGTCTTTCAACAATCGTTGAAAGACCTTTTTGTTTTAATTAAAGCTAAATAATTCTCAGTTTTTCTGTTTTTTCGTAGGAATTCATTAACTTTGCACCCTATATTAATAATACGTATTGTTATGAATTTAGATTTATTGACTGCCATATCACCTATAGATGGTCGTTACAGGGGAAAAACAGAGCAACTCGCTAACTACTTTTCTGAGTATGCTCTCATTCGTTATCGTGTTCGCGTAGAGATAGAGTATTTCATTACTTTATGTGAGTTACCATTGCCACAGCTGGCTTCTTTCGATCAGCCGCTGTTTGAGCGTTTGCGTGACATCTATCGTAATTTCACCGAAAACGATGCTCAGCGTGTGAAAGACATTGAGAAGGTTACCAACCACGATGTGAAAGCTGTTGAGTATTTTATCAAGGAAGAGTTTGACAAGATTGGTGGCTTGGATGCCTACAAGGAGTTTATCCACTTCGGTTTGACATCTCAGGACATCAACAACACAAGTGTGCCTCTTTCTGTGAAGGAAGCTCTGGAGGAGTGCTTCTACCCTCAGGTTGAAGAGCTGATTGCCCAGCTTCAGACTTATGCTGATGAGTGGAAGGATGTACCTATGCTGGCTAAGACTCATGGTCAGCCTGCTTCTCCTACCCGTTTGGGCAAGGAAATCATGGTTTATGTATATCGTCTTACCGAGCAGCTCGATTCTTTGAAGGCTTGCAAGTTTACAGCTAAGTTTGGTGGTGCTACCGGTAATTACAATGCTCATCATGTAGCTTATCCTGAGTATGACTGGAAGGCTTTCGGCAACAAGTTCGTCAGCGAGAAGCTGGGCTTGGAGCGTGAGCAATATACTACTCAGATCAGCAACTATGACCATCTGGGTTCCATCTTTGATGCCATCCGCAGAATCAACACCATCATCATCGACTTGGACCGTGACTTCTGGATGTACATCTCTATGGATTACTTCAAGCAGAAGATCAAGGCTGGTGAGGTAGGTTCCAGTGCTATGCCACACAAGGTGAACCCTATCGATTACGAGAACAGTGAGGGTAACCTCGGTATTGCCAATGCCATCCTCCAGTTCCTGGCACAGAAGCTCCCGGTTAGCCGCTTGCAGCGTGACCTTACCGATAGTACCGTACTCCGTAACATCGGTGTGCCTCTCGGTCATAGCGTCATCGCCATCCAGAGCACATTGAAGGGCTTGCGTAAGCTCATCCTCCATGAGGAGAAGTTGCAGGAAGATTTGAATAATACCTGGGCTGTAGTAGCTGAGGCTATCCAGACCATCCTTCGCCGTGAGGCTTATCCACATCCATACGAGGCATTGAAGGCGCTCACCCGCACCAATACCCATATGACCGAGGAGACCATTCATGAGTTTATCAAGGGATTGAATGTAAGTGATAGCGTGAAGGCCGAATTGATGGCTATCACTCCTAGCAATTACACCGGTATTTAATCAAAAAGCAGTTTCCCTAACGGGCAGCCAAGGATATATCAAGACATATCATATATAACATAATTAATAATAATAGATTTATTAACCCGGCCGTGAGGCTTTTATATTGAATAAATTATGGATTCAGAGTTCGAAAACAAACCACAGAGTCAATCGTCTGAGAGCGAGAACACCCGAGAGGGCTTCAACGCAGGCGGTTATCAGAAGAGTTATCGTAGTGTAGGTCGCACACAGCGTCCACGTATTAACAGTCATCGCCCATCATTCAACAGCGATAGAAGTAGCAGCAGTAGCGAGGGTGGTTTCCGTCCGGAAGGCTTCGGTGCTGGCTTGCAGAGCAGTTCTACCAGCTCTAGCAGCGAGCGTCCACAGCGCAGCTATGGTAGCAGCCGTGGCAGCTATGGCAGCCGTCCACAGCAGGGTGGCTACAACAGCCGTGGTGGCTATAACAGCAACCGTGGTGGCGGTTATGGCCGTCCTCAGCAGGGTGGCTATGGCAGCCGTCCACAGCAGGGTGGCTACAACAGCCGTCCTCGTTTCAATAATAACGCAGAAGGTGACGATCAGCATCCATCAACTGGTGGCTATCAGCCACGTCAGCAGGGTGGTTACAATGGTCGTCCTCAGCAGGGTGGCTATGGCAGCCGTCCTCAGCATGGCGGTTACAACAGCCGTCCTCAGCATGGTGGCTACAACAGCAACCGTGGTGGTGGTTATGGCCGTCCTCAGCAGGGTGGTTACAATAGCAACCGTGGCGGCTATGGTCGTCCACAGGGTGGTGGCTATGGCAACAACCGTGGTGGTGGCTTCCGTCAGCACACTCCAGGATACGATCCAAATGCTAAGTATAGCATGAAGAAGCGTATCGAATACAAGGAGGAGAATATCGACCCAACAGAGCCATTGCGCTTGAATAAGTTCCTTGCCAATGCTGGTGTCTGCTCTCGCCGTGAGGCTGATGAGTTCATCCAGGCTGGTCTGGTAACTGTCAATGGTCAGGTAGTTACCGAGTTGGGTACCAAGATTCTTCGTACCGACGAGGTGAAGTTCCATGATGCAGTAGTATCTTTGGAGAAGAAGGTATATGTATTGCTCAACAAGCCAAAGGATTACGTGACAACCAGCGATGATCCTCAGCAGCGCAAGACAGTGATGGACCTCGTAAAGGATGTATGCCCTGAGCGTATCTATCCTGTAGGTCGTCTCGACCGTAACACAACAGGTGTACTCCTGTTGACCAACGATGGTGACCTGGCTTCTAAGCTGACTCACCCTAAGTTCTTGAAAAAGAAGGTATATCACGTACACCTCGACAAGAACCTCACTGCTCACGATATGCAGCAGATCAGCGAGGGTATCACTTTGGAAGATGGCGAGATCAAGGCAGATGCAGTAGCTTATGCTGACGAGCGTGACAAGTCACAGGTAGGTATCGAGATTCACAGCGGTAAGAACCGTATCGTTCGCCGTATCTTCGAGAGCCTCGGCTATCGTGTAACCAAGCTCGACCGTGTACAGTTTGCAGGTTTGACCAAGAAGAATCTCCGTCGCGGTGACTGGCGCTTCCTTACTGAGAAGGAAGTAGATATGCTCCGCATGGGTGCTTTTGAATAAGGATAATAAGATATAATAAGAAAGGAGACTATCTGTTTAGTCTCCTTTTTAACCTATTAATTAACAATGGAAAAAGTAAAAAGAACTAAAGTCGTTGACTTGCTCAAGAGCACAGCCTACGACTCAATCGTGAATGTTAAGGGATGGGTTCGTACCCATCGTAGTAGCAAAGCAGTCGATTTTATCGCTCTTAACGATGGTTCTACTATTAATAATATTCAGATAGTAGTCGACCCATCAAAGGTCGATGAGAATCAGCTCCGCCAGATTACCACTGGTGCCTGCATCAGCGTAGTAGGTACCTTGGTAGAGAGCCAGGGTGCCGGTCAGAGCGTTGAGATTCAGTGCGAAAGCATCGAAATCTACGGTCTTTGCGGCAACGACTATCCAATGCAGAAGAAGGGACAGAGCTTCGAGTACATGCGTCAGTATGCTCACCTCCGTCTCCGTACCAATACCTTTGGTGCTGTGATGCGTATCCGCCACAATATGGCGATGGCTATCCACACCTACTTCCACGAGCATGGATATTTCTACTTCAACACTCCTCTCATCACTGCCAGCGACTGTGAGGGTGCAGGTCAGATGTTCCAGGTAACAACCAAGAACCTCTACAACCTGAAGAAGACAGAGGATGGCAAGATCGATTATTCTGATGATTTCTTCGGCAAGCAGACTTCATTGACTGTTTCTGGTCAGTTGGAGGGTGAGCTGGGTGCTACAGCACTCGGTGCTATCTATACCTTCGGTCCTACCTTCCGTGCAGAGAACAGTAACACTCCTCGCCACCTGGCTGAGTTCTGGATGGTTGAGCCAGAGGTTGCTTTCCTGGATATGGACGGTTTGATGGAGTTGGAGGAAGACTTCATCAAGTATTGTATCCGTTGGGCACTGGAGCACTGCAAGGACGACCTTGCTTTCTTGAACAAGATGATCGACAAGGGCTTGATTGCTCGTTTGGAGGGTGTGTTGAATTCCGACTTCGTTCATCTTCCATATACAGAGGGTATCCGCATCCTGCAGGAGGCTATCGCCAACGGCAAGAAGTTTGAGTTCCCATGTGAGTGGGGTGATGACCTGGCTTCAGAGCACGAGCGCTTCCTCGTAGAGGAGCACTTCAAGCGCCCAGTCATCATGACCAACTATCCAAAGGCTATCAAGGCATTCTATATGAAGATAGACGAGGAGGAGAGCGGCTTCGGCGGCAAGAGCGGTCAGACCGTTCAGGGTACCGACGTACTGTTCCCACAGATTGGTGAGATTATCGGTGGTTCTGTCCGTGAGGAGAGCTACGATAAGCTGATGGGTGAGATTGAGGCTCGCAACATCCCTATGAAGGATATGAACTGGTATCTTGATACCCGTAAGTACGGTTCATGCCCACACGCAGGTTTCGGTCTCGGTTTCGAGCGTCTGATCCTCTTCGTAACCGGTATGCAGAACATCCGTGACGTGATTCCATTCCCACGTACACCAAAGAATGCAGAGTTCTAATCTTCGTTGATATCAACGAAAACAGAATATAGGATAAGCGAGGCTTCTTTTTCGGAGGTCTCGCTTTTATTTTGTCAGCCAGGCGCTTATTTTACCGACTAAGCTCTGGGTTTTGCTTATTTTTACATCTTTTCTTCCTCATTCTCATTATTTTATTGTACCTTTGCACCTAAAAATATAAAATCGTAAGAAAATGGGAAAGATTATATTGACGGGCGACCGTCCAACAGGTAAACTTCACCTGGGTCACTACATCGGTTCCTTGCAGCGCCGAGTACAGCTTCAGAATGCTGGTGACTTTGACAGAATGTTCGTATTCATGGCAGACGTTCAGGCTTTGACAGATAACGCTGACAATCCTGAGAAGATTCGCCAGAACATTACAGAGGTAGCACTCGATTATCTTTCTGCGGGTCTCGATCCACAGAAGTGTACACTCTATATCCAGAGTATGATTCCGGAGTTGGCTGAGTTGACTACCTACCTGATGAACCTCATCTCTGTATCTCGTGTTCAGCGTAACCCAACCGTGAAGACTGAGATCAAGATGCGTAACTTCGAGGCAAACATTCCTCTCGGTTTCTTCTGCTATCCTGTGAGCCAGGCAGCCGACATCACCGCTTTCAAGGCTACAACCGTGCCTGCCGGTGAGGACCAGGAGCCAATGCTGGAGGTAACCCGCGAGTTGGTTCGCCGCTTCAACCAGACTTATGCGCCTGTATTGGTAGAACCAGAGATCCTGCTTCCAGAGATTGCCTGCTGCCGTCGCCTTCCAGGAACCGATGGTAAGGAGAAGATGAGCAAGAGTCTCGGCAACTGCATCTATATGAGCGATGACGAGAAGACCGTCTGGAAGAAGGTGAAGAAGATGTCTAACGGTGAGCCACGCATGAGCATGGAAGAGCCAGGACATCTGGAGGGCAATGCCGTGTTCACTTATCTGGAGGCATTCTCTACTCCTGAGGACTTCGCTGAGTTCTGGCCGGAGTTCAAGACTTTGGACGAGTTGAAGGAGCAGTATGTGAAGGGTGGTATCGGTGATGGCACCTGCAAGAAGTTCCTGAACAGCGTCATCAACAAGATGCTCGCCCCAATCCGTGCCCGCCGTCATGAGTTTGAGCAGGATATTCCTGAGGTATTCAATATCCTGAAGAAGGGTAGCGAGGATGCCCGCGAGTTTGCAGCCCAGACCATGGACGAGGTTCGCAAGGCGATGCGCATCGACTACTTCAGCGATGCTGCCTATATTGAGGAGCAGGCTGCGAAGTATAGAATTTAATACTTGTCACTTAAACACTGGAATAAGTGAATAAACGAATATTGCAATTAGCGGTACCGTCGATAATATCCAATATCACGGTACCGCTTTTGGGTTTGGTAGATGTCGCCATCGTGGGGCATATCGGCGATGCGGCGTATATCGGAGCCATTGCTGTGGGCTCGATGCTCTTCAATGTCATCTACTGGCTCTTCGGCTTTCTGCGGATGGGAACCAGCGGAATGACTTCGCAGGCATTGGGCAGGAGAGATTTTGCCGAGGTGGTGAGACTCCTGATTCGCTCCCTGGGCATTGGCGTGGGGATAGGACTCCTCTTCTTTATCCTTCAGCGATGGCTCATCGGATGTGGATTGTGGGCTATGTCGCCGGAAGCGGATGTCGTGGAACTGGCTCGCAGATACTGCTATGTCTGCATCTGGGGAGCTCCCGCCGTGCTCGGACTCTATGGATTCACGGGCTGGTATATCGGTATGCAGAACACGCGCATTCCGATGGTGGTGTCGCTCTCTCAGAATGTGGTGAACATCGTAGCCTCTCTGGTGCTCGTCTTCGTCTGCAGGATGACGGTAGAAGGTGTGGCGCTCGGAACGGTCATCGCCCAGTGGTGGGGATTTCTGATGGCATGCGTGCTCTATCGGTTCTACTATCGCCGGTTGGGCAAATATGATTATCGCCAGCATCTCTTTGCCTCAGAACCGCTGAAGCGATTCTTCTCCCTGAACAGAGACATTTTTCTCCGTACTGTATGTCTGGTGGCTGTAAACCTCTTCTTTACAGCAGCCGGTTCCAGAGAGAGTACGCTGGTGCTGGCAGTGAATACCCTGCTGATGACGCTCTTTACCATCTTCTCTTATTTCATGGATGGTTTTGCGTATGCGGCAGAGGCTTTGAGCGGCAAGTATTATGGAGCCGGGAATAGGGAGGCGTTCCGGGAAGTGGTGAAGCGGACGATGGGTTTCGGCGTCGTGGTGGCGATTCTTTTCACCTTATTATATATAGTGGGTGGAGAAAACTTTCTCTCTTTGTTGACCAGCGACAGGCAGGTGGTGGCGGCAGCCGGTGCGTATCTGGGATGGGCGGTGCTTATTCCGCTGGCAGGTATGTCGGCATTTGTCTTCGATGGCATCTTTGTGGGCATCACCCAGTCGAAGTCTATGCTTTGTTCTACCGCCATTGCCTCAGCTTCGTTTTTCGGAATGTACTTCGGTCTGCATCCTCTGTTGGGCAATCATGCCCTGTGGCTGGCTTTTATCCTCTACCTCGTTTTGAGGGGTATCGTATTATTCGTCATTTACCATAGAAAACTGCGGTAAATGGCGAATTGTGTTTTAATAGAATATAATAATAGAAATAACGCACATTCTTCTCGAAAAATTGCACACTTGAAATATTGTGTGCGCATTTTATGGAAAAACTACATTAATTTAGTTTAAAACTTACGCTTTTATTCTTTTTCTTAGCATAATTTTCGTACTTTCGCAGAATAAAACTTTAAAATATATAGAGTAAAATGACAGCAGAAGAGTATTATCAGGAAGGAAATGCCTGGCGAAAGCAAGGCGACTTCAAGCGTGCCCTCGACAGCTATATGGAGGCGATAGCTCTCGATCCGGAGAGTCCTGCCGTGGCAGCCAAGGAGATGCTGGATGATATCATGAGCTTTTATTGCAAAGACTACTACAATCCATAGCAATTTGTTGTGGACTGCAGCAGTTTTGGTTACTCCAGTGAAGAATGATAATATAAGAAAAAGAAAATATATAGAATATGAGCAAAATTAAAGGGGCCATTGTGGTCGATACGGAGCGTTGCAAAGGATGCGCACTCTGTGTAGAAGCTTGTCCTCAAGATGTCATCGCATTGGCTCTGAAGAAGGTCAATGTGCATGGCTATCGCTATGTTGAGGCTGTCAATGCCGATGCGTGTGTGGGTTGTACCTCGTGCGCCATCGTCTGCCCTGACGGCTGCATCACTGTTTATCGTAAGAAGGAGGACTAAACAATGGCAAATCAAGAAGTAACATTAATGAAGGGCAATGAGGCGATAGCCCATGCCTGTATCAGATGTGGTGCGGATGGCTTCTTCGGCTATCCTATCACACCTCAGAGTGAGATTATAGAGACGCTGGCTCTGCTCAAGCCTTGGGAGACATCGGGTATGGTGGTTCTCCAGGCAGAGAGTGAGGTGGCGGCTATCAATATGGTATATGGTGGCGCCGGCGCCGGTAAGCGTGTCATCACTACCTCATCCAGTCCGGGTGTGGCTTTGATGCAGGAGGGTATCTCCTATATGGCAGGTGCAGAGATTCCGGGTGTCATCGTCAACGTGCAGCGTGGCGGTCCGGGACTGGGTACCATCCAGCCATCTCAGAGTGATTATTTCCAGGCTACCCGCGGTGGTGGTAACGGCGACTACAACGTCATCGTGCTGGCTCCTGCTTCTGTTCAGGAGATGGCAGACTTTGTGGATCTTGCCTTCACCCTCGCCTTCAAGTATCGCAATCCGGCGATGATCTTAAGCGATGGCGTAATCGGACAGATGATGGAGAAGGTGGTGCTGCCACCGGTAAAGCCTCGCCGTACCGAGGAGGAGATTGCTAAGGAGTGTCCATGGGCTACCATCGGGCGTCCTAAGAGTCGCCCGGTCAACATTATGACCTCTCTCGAACTCAAGCCAGAGGTAATGGAGGAGCGCAATCTCTCCCTCCAGGCGAAGTATCAGAAGATTCGTGACAACGAAGTAAGATATGAGATGGAGCAGATGGAGGATGCCGACTATGTAATCGTAGCCTTCGGTAGTGCGGCACGTATCGCCGAGAAGAGCATCGAGAATGCCCGAGAGCAGGGCATCAAGGTGGGTCTCTTCCGTCCTATCACCCTCTGGCCTTTCCCTGAGAAGGAACTCCATGAGCTGGCAAAGACCAAGAAGGGCATTCTGGTTGTTGAGATCAATGCCGGTCAGATGGTTCAGGATGTGCGCCTGGCTGTGAATGGACAGGCTCCAGTAGAGCACTTCGGTCGCCTGGGCGGCATTGTGCCGGAGCCGGAGGAAATCGTTGAAGCATTAAAGAAGTTAATAAAATGAATGATATAATTTCACCAGAGAATCTGGTATATAAGAAGCCTACGCTGATGAACGATACCCCGATGCACTACTGCCCGGGCTGTTCGCATGGCGTAGTTCATAAGCTCGTTGCCGAGGTTATCGAGGAGATGGGCATGGAGGATAAGACAGTGGGCGTTTGTCCGGTGGGCTGTGCTGTCTTCGCTTACCGCTATTTGGACATCGACTGGCAGGAGGCTGCCCATGGCCGTGCCCCTGCTGTAGCTACGGGTATCAAGCGTATGTGGCCAGACCGTCTCGTCTTCACCTATCAGGGTGATGGCGACTTGGCGTGCATCGGTACCTGCGAGACCATCCACGCCCTGAACCGTGGCGAGCATATTGCCATTATCTTCATCAACAATGCCATCTATGGTATGACGGGTGGACAGATGGCTCCAACCACCCTGTTGGGTCAGAAGACCGCTACCTGTCCTTACGGACGAGAGGCTGATCTTCATGGTTATCCACTGAACATCACCGAACTTGCCAGCCATCTGCAGGGTACCTGCTACGTAACCCGCCAGAGCGTGGAGACCGTGGCAAGCATCAGGAAGGCAAAGAAGGCAATCCGCAAGGCTTTCGAGGCAAGTATGCAGGGCAAGGGTTCCAGCCTGGTAGAAATTGTTTCTACCTGCAACAGCGGCTGGAAGCTCTCACCTGTTGAGGCAAACAAGTGGATGGAAGAGAACATGTTTAAGCAGTATCCTAAGGGCGACCTGAAGGATACAACAAATTTGTAAGAACAATGAAGACAGAAATCATTATATCCGGTTTTGGTGGTCAGGGCGTCCTTTCGATGGGAAAGATCCTGGCTTACTCAGGACTGATGGAGGACAAGGAGGTGACCTGGATGCCTGCTTATGGTCCGGAGCAGCGTGGTGGTACAGCCAATGTAACGGTCATCGTGAGCGACAGCCGCATCTCTTCGCCAATCCTGAGCCATTACGATGTTGCCATTGTGCTCAATCAGCCATCGCTCGATAAGTTTGAGCCGAAGATCAAGCCAGGCGGCATCCTGATTTATGATGGTTATGGCATCATGAATCCACCTCAGCGCAAGGACATTACTGTTTATCGCATCGATGCGATGGACAAGGCTGCCGAGATGAAAAACTCTAAGGTGTTTAACATGATTGTTTTGGGCGGACTGCTGAAGGTTTGCCCTGTGGTGAGCACCGATGGTTTGAACAAGGCACTCTTCAAGTCGTTGCCAGAGCGCCATCATAACCTGATTCCACTGAATATGAAGGCTGTGGAAGAGGGTATGAAAATCATCGAGAAAGTAGAACGATAAGTTTTAAAATAGTACGCTAAGTTAGAGACAATAGGTCGATAGCTTAGCGGACTGATATTAATCATTTATAGATAAGCCGTATGACTAAAAAATCCAACTATCTATTATCCCTTTTCGGGGCATTATTGCTTGCATCTCCGATTCAGGCTCAGAATCTCTTGCCAAAACCGCAGCAGGTTACGATGGGCAAGGGCGTGTTCAGCACTGCAGGAGGTGTGAAAGTAGAAAACCAGGTAGGCGCTGACGCCGAGAACATCTATACCAAGGCATGGAATGCCAAGGTGAATGATGCTGCCAAGCGGGTGGTGAAGTTCACCAAGCTTGCCAACGCCTCTTCGCCGGAAGCATACAAGCTTCATGTGGCACCTGATGCCATTGAAATCAGTGCCGCCAGCAGCGAGGGTTTCCTCCGTGCCTGGCAGACCATGGAGCAGCTTACTACCAAGAAGGGCGTCGCATGCTGCGACATCGTGGATGCTCCTGCCTATAAGTGGCGTGGCTTGATGCTCGATGTTTCCCGTCATTTCTTCCCTATCTCCTTCCTCAAGAAGCAGATTGATGTGATGTCGGAGTATAAGTTCAACCGTCTCCATATCCATCTGACCGATGCTGCCGGATGGCGCATTGAAATCAAGCGCTATCCTCGACTCAACAACTTTGCAGCCTGGCGTTCGGGTAAGTTATGGAAAGACTGGAATGCCAATGGCAACAAGTATCTGGAGCAGGGCAGCGAGGGTGCCGAGGGTGGTTACTATACCCAGGATGAACTCCGCGACCTGGTGAAATATGCTGCCGAGCGTGGCATCACCATCGTTCCGGAAATCGAAATGCCGGGTCATTCTGAGGAAGTGCTTACCGCCTATCCAGAGTTATCTTGTACCCATGAGCCTTACAAGCAGGCAGATTTCTGTCCGGGCAACATCGGTACCTACGATTTTCTGGAGAATGTCTTGAAAGAGGTGATGGATATCTTCCCTTCTCATTACATCCATGTGGGTGGCGATGAGGCTGCCAAGAAGTCATGGGGAAGTTGTGCCCTCTGTCAGAAGAAGATGAAGGAGCTGGGCATCGACAACGTGGATGGATTGCAGGCTCATCTCATTTCTCACATGGGCAAATTCCTGAACGAGCATGGCAGACAGCTCGTGGGCTGGGATGAGGTGATTGCCGGAAATCTCTCCAAGAATACCACCGTGATGGTTTGGCGTGGCACCGAACTGGCACACGAGGCGATCAAGCATGGCTACGACGTAGTGATGTCGCCGGGTGCTTACTGCTATTTCGATATGTATCAGGATGCGCCGGGCACCCAGCCTGTGGCAAATGGCGGTTTCATTCCTACCGAGAAGGTGTACAGCTACGTGCCGGGAAGCGATCTTCCTGAGGCAGAGCGCAATATGATTACGGGTGTTCAGGCGAACCTCTGGACCGAGCATATTCCTACTCCAGAGTATGCCGAGTATATGCTTTATCCTCGTGCCTTGGCTCTGGCTGAGATAGGATGGAATGGAACCAAGACCAAGAACTATCCTGAGTTCAAGACCCGTGCCTTGGCGCAGGTGGAACATCTGAAGGCTGAAGGCGTGAATCCATTCGAACTGAAGAAGGAGATTGGTGAGCGTAAGGAGAAGATGAAGCCGGTGCAGCACAAGGCTGTGGGTGCCAAGGTTACCTATAACCATAATTACAACCGCTACTATCCTGCGGCTGGCGAAAAGACGCTGGTGGATGGCAATATGGGCGGTTGGGCTCATGGCGACGGTCGCTGGCAGGGCTTTATCGGCAAGGATTGCTTCGATGTAACCATCGACCTCGGCAATTCTACCAAGATCAGCAGTGTAGGTACCGATTTCATGCAGAGCAGCGGTCCTGAGATTTTCTATCCTTCTCAATATACGGTATCAGTTAGTGAGGATGGCAAGAACTTCACCCAGGTATTCGACAAGAAATATGAGTCGAGCAAGGAGCCGATTCTGAATTTCAAGACGCTTACCTGGAAGGGCAGCAAGACAGCCCGCTATATCCGTGTTCAGGCGAAGCCAAGCAGCTTCGGCGGCTGGCTGTTTGTTGATGAGATTATCGTGAAATAATACGATTTCGTATATGAATTATGCAGATTGCATTATGTAGATTACATAATGCAATCTGCTCTTAGTTTATCCATCCAAGCAGTGACACCAGATAGGCGTTCCAGTTGATGGCAATTTCGTTTGAGGCATAGCTGCCGACGTTATCCTGGTAGGATTCATCTGGTATGTTGGAAGCATAGGCTGGTACGAATTCGGCATCTTCCTGTCCCTTGTTGGCTCCTCCAGCCACAAGACCAGGTACTGGCTCCTTGATATTGTCGGCTGCAGAGATACGGTGGTGGATATTCATGACCCTCTGGGTGCCGAAGCCTGTCAGGTAGCAATAGCCTGTGGCGTTACGTCCAAAGAAATAATCTAAGGTAGAAAGGGCGGCTTGCCGGCATCTGGGGTGCCAAGGAGTTCCTGGTTTACCCATTGGAAGATGCCCAGACCTGCCACGTTACCCCAGGATGGAATGCTGAATTCATCTGGAACAAACTGTTTTGCCTGTTCCAGGTAGGATGTTTCAGAAGTCGTGAAGTATAGTTCTGTAGCTGCCCAGAAGAACTCGTCTTCGGTGTGGTTGTCACCATAACCACCCGTTTGGATGGTTGGAGAGAATTTCTTGTTGTTTCCATCCTGGTCATAATACACCGTGGGGTGTTTCACAGCCCATGCGTATGCTTTTTCTGCTGATTCTATGGCTTGTTGGCAGAAGCTTTGGAACTCAGGGAATTTTTGGTAGATAATTTTAGTTGGAAATTGTTTCTGTTTTCTTAAGATTTAATATTTCGTGTTACTTTTCCTTGATCGCGAATTCAACAAGGCAAATGTCGAACAGATGCAGATGATCGTGACAGGAAGTCTGATTCACAAAACATAATTCCTGCCAAATTGACCATTTCCGCAGGACATAATTTGATGAAAATCAAGAAATCGCCCTTTTTTTGAAGTTTTCTCTAAAAAAAAATGTGTACGCACACAAAAAGGCATTACCTTTGCACTCGAAAAGATTGAATAACGAATAATTAAAGAAAGAAAGGGTAACAATTATGATGGTATTAGGAATGACACTGGCAGTTGTAGCTGCTCTTTTTGCAGAGGTTGTAAATGTCAACAAGAAGATTAGCCTCGGCAAGTAATCAACCTTTGAGAGGCATCTAAGCATGCTTCAATGAAGTTGATTTGAAATGGATAAAGATTAGGATAACAGATAAATAGAGAAAGGATAAGAGTATGTTAGTTTTAGGTATGATTTTAGCAATGATCGTTGCCGGATGCGCTGAGTATGGTGCAAGATCTAACATGAAGGACTTCGCTTAACAAGCGGTTCTTCTTTCAATTTGAGAGAATTTAAACAGTAGTTCCATATAATAGATAAAGAAAGGCAGTTGTAGGCATTTGAAAGATGTTTGCAGCTGCCTTTCCTTTTTATATTCATTTATGATAGTTTTCTACTTAAAAGTTGTATCTTTGCCACCAAATTGCGACGTGAAGTCGTACAAGTAATTGTTCTTTGAAACTAAAGAACCTCTTATTCCGTTAAGAGTAGCCTACCGAAGCGTGCGTAGTTGGCAACGACTGGGTGCGAAGCCTTCGGGACAATATGATGAAGTCTTGAACATCACAAGACGTAGTTGTTAGGCTGACCGACAAGAATAACGTAAAGTAACCATCGTTACCAACCATCGTAACAAAGAATTGGCTCACGGATGTTGAAGAGCCATGCCAAAAGGCAAGTGGACAAGTTAGTTATGTTTTGGTAATGGCTACACGGATGTCGTTCCACCGGTGGAGAGATGGGTTCTAAATCGGGCGAAGTTACTTGTACGGAACACGGTAAGCCTATAGGTCTCCTCATCTCGCAAGAAAAGGTAAGTCAATCGCAAGAGCGACCGAACGGCTTGTAGGTAAATGACGATGGAGAAAGCAAACGCCCCTCTGTAATGGTGGGGATAGGGATTGTAACATTATCCCACACGAAAGTGGGCAGACTTCCATCAGGTAATTCACTACGAAAAGAAGTGTAGAACTAGCGTAAAATGAAGAAACGACAAGAGAGCGAGGCGAAAGCCGAGTGTGCATCTTCAGCCACACCAGACTCATGGCGCACCATTCCCTGGGTGTCATGCGAACAGAAGGTACGCAAGCTGCAAGTCCGAATAGTAGAGGCTCTAAAGGCAAACCGCATTGGAAAGGTGAAATCTCTCCAACGCATCTTGATTAACTCGTTTTCCGCCAAGGCTTTGGCAGTGAGGCAAGTTACATCAAACAAGGGCGGTAGCACCGCAGGTGTTGACAAGGTGACTTGGCTCACTGAAGTGGAACGCTACAATGCCATCGGTTCTTTGAAAACGAGAGGATACAAGCCAAAGCCGCTCCGCCGTGTCTTCATCCCGAAGAAAAACGGCAAGCAGCGACCGCTAGGAATACCCACCATCAAGGACAGGGCGATGCAAGCCCTCTTCCTCATGGCTCTCGAACCCGTGTCGGAAACACTTGCAGACGGCAACTCGTATGGCTTTCGCAAATACCGCTCATGTGCGGATGCGATAGACCAAATACACAGATGCTTAAGCAAGAAATACTCCGCCACATGGGTCTTGGAGGGAGACATCAAGGGTTGCTTCGACCACATCAGTCATGAGTGGTTGCAAGGAAATGTCATCATGGACACGAAAATGCTCCGCAAGTGGTTGAAGGCTGGCGTCATAGAGAAGAACGTGTTTCATCTCACGGAGGAAGGAACGCCTCAAGGCGGAATTATCTCCCCGACATTGGCGAACATCACCCTCGATGGAATGGAAGACTTGGTAGCCAAGCACTCCAACAGAAAGGAGAATGGGAAGACCTTCTCCAACAAGGTAAACCTCATCCGTTATGCTGACGACTTCATCGTCACTGGCGAGTCGAAGGAGGTTTTGGAGGAGATAAAGGCTGAGCTGATAGTGTTCCTAAGGGAAAGAGGGTTGGAACTCTCGCAGGAAAAGACACTGATAACACATATAAAAGATGGCTTCGACTTCCTCGGCTTCAACATACGCAAGTATGGGAACGGCAAACTGCTGATAAAGCCAAGCAAGAAGAGCCAAAAGAAGTTTGCGGAGGCAACGCATGAAGTAATCTACCACATGCGAGCGGCAAAGCAGACTGACGTGATAGGAAAGCTCAATCCGAAGATTATGGGCTGGGCAAACTATTTTAGATATGTGTCCTCGAAGGTGGTGTTCTCGAAACTTGACCACATAATCTTCTCGCAATTGAAGAGGTGGGCGACACGCAGGCACCACAACAAGTCATTGAAATGGATAGCGGACAAATATTGGCATCATGACGGAAAGCGTGGGTGGATATTTGGAGTAAAGGGTAAGGATAAGAAAGGACAAGAAACTGTCTTCCGACTTAACCAATTGACTCAAACACAGATACTTCGCCATACGAAGATAAAATCAGAAGCCAATCCGTTCGACCCAAGATATGACGAGTACTTCAAACAACGACATTTATGTCGTACACGCCCACTCAAATGCAGTGCCTAACGGCACACAGAGCCGATTGTTTAAAACGAGAAATAATTAACTGAATTACACGAGCCGTGTGCGGTGAAAGTCGCATGCACGGTTCTTGAAGGGGAAAGCGGGGGTAACCCCGCAGACCTACTTAGATTATTGATCTACAGCCCAAGGCTTTGAGCATGCCAAGCAATGGTGCATGGATAATGGTTACAGTGTATATTAAAATAGATATGAAAATGGATAGAGATTTACGTTTGATAGAAGAGCAACATCCTCTCATACATAACATAACCAATTATGTTGCCATGAACTTTGTGGCAAATAGCCTACTGGCAATTGGGGCATCCCCAATCATGGCACGCGCCCAGGAAGAGGTGGAGGAAATCTGTAGCAAGAGCAATGCCTTAGCACTTAATCTGGGCATTTTGGAAAGCGCGACAGCACACTCAATGCTACTCGCAGGTAAAGCTGCTTCTAAAAGCAGAATTCCAATTGTATTTGATGTGGTTGGAGTAGGTGCCACTAGATTTCGAATGGATACTGCATCAAAGATCATCCTTCAATGCCAGCCAGCAGTCATCAAGGGTAATGCCAGTGAAATACGATCATTATACTCGCATCAGATAGGAATGCAGGGAGTGGACAGCCATCTTGAAACTTCTGAGGTTGAGGAACAGGCCCAAATTCTTGCCAGGAAACTGGCATGCATCATCGTTATTACCGGTGCTACAGACATCATCACGGATGGTAAAAAAGTAGCTTATGTTCATGAGGGGCATCCTATGATGGGCAAGGTTACGGCCATGGGTTGTGCTGCCACTGGTATCATAGGAGCTTTCCTTTCAGTAAACCCTAATCCGTTTGAAGCATCTATTCATGCCATGAAAGCCATGGGCATTGCAGGAGAAAAAGCGGGTGCCATTTCTAGAGGCAATGGTAGCATGATGGTGAACTTCCTCGATGAACTTTGTAATCTGGCATATCATGAGTAAAATTATCAAAATCAAGAAGAGATCATTCATGAAACTATTTTATGCCATCAATCTGTTTGGCATTATCATTACTTGCTTAGTCCTGAAATATAGAAATTGGATGAAAGCATATTACAACATCAGATTTGAGAAAGAAGCCTATGCTCACCAGAATGATATGGAGTATTTAATTCGGAGGAAACACTATTGCTATCTGACACGCATTGAAGCAAGACACATTTAGGCATTCCCCAACTTTTTGGGGAATGTTTCCACATTCTTTCCTCATTTTCCACACTATTCATTTTTGGTACAAAGGACATAAGCTTCTGATTATCAATACAAACTAATTTCTCTCATCTTTTTGGCACGCAGATTGTGACTATGATTAGCGGGTTCGATAATGAATCCACAAACAAGTAAGTAACATCAATTAGTAACAATTTTAAAAAGATAAGATTATGAAGAAGTTTATGTTTGCAGCTATCGCAGCTTTGGTTATGGTTTCAGTAAGCAACGTTTTTGCATCAAGCAAAATGGTAAGTAACGCTCAGGTTGCTCCTGTTGATACAGTAGCTCCAGATGCTCCTTCAGATACATTGGCTGTTGGTACTCCTATCCAACCACAGGCTGGTGTTGAGGATTCTACCCAGCAGGAGAATGCCACAGAGGCAACTACAGAAGCAACTCCAACAGAGACTACAACAGAGAATGCTACAGAGACAACAACAGAGAATACCACCGAAGAGACTCCAGTAGCTACAGAACAGCAGGCTATTGCTGAATAATAGAGAAAATACTGTTCTTTTTGTAAGCGTTATACAGGAATAATAGGGAGGGACGTGGTTTCATGGGGCAGCACATAGAAGCCATGTCTTGTCCCGACTGCAGGAACATAGTACCTCTAGTGGTGGGTGGAGTGAATTCTTTTCTAAACCTGTTTTTCAATCCATGCCATCAATACCGCTACTACATATTGCTGTTCTTCTCCTGTCAGCAGTCTTCCGGCAGGTATATGATGCCATTTGAAGAAACATCCACGGCAGCAGCAGCCTGTAGCATGCTGGGCTATAAATACAGGATGACCTCTCATCGGTGTCTGCTTGCCGTCATTGGGAATCACGGCAGGAGCAAGGCGTTTGGCAACGAAATCTTCTGCATGCTTACGGATGGTTTCCAAGCCCTTTTCTGCAATATATTCCTTATCCCTCTTCGAAAGGTGAAAACGGCTGCGGAATGCTGATTTGGAAAGTCTTTCAAACAGACCTGTCAAGTCATACTCTTTGTCTGGAGAGGTATGGTTTTCTTTGTTTTCTGAAGAGACAGAATCTTTCAGAAGATTCTCTTTCTCCTCAGGAAACAGATTGAGTTCTACATATCTGGCATGGTTTGCCCTTGAATCTTTTTTCATATCTATTTATCTCCTATATCTGTTTCATCCTTGTAGATAGATACATTCTTATCGAATTTACAAATAATGGAATGCATTTATGACTTTTCAGTCTCCAGTTCCAGCAAAATTCTCTTTGCTTCCAGTCCTTTTTTGCAAAAATAATAAATATTTTCAGATTTCGCAAGATAAAGTACAATATGGCATTCTTATTTATAATATATTATACTTTTATTGAACTTTTCTTTGAGTTTTGCCATATTTTCATTAACTTTGCCAGCAAAACTATCATTAAGAGTTACCCTTTAAAATAAACGTATTATGCAGATATTATTGGCAAATGCCAAAATCATGTTTGATAAGGCAGATAGGGCAGCTGTTTCAAAGCCACTTTTCCAATCTGTGGCTGAAATGTTGGCTGCAGAAATGGCTAAGCTGGACGTAGAGGAATTGGCTAGGCAACTTGATTGCAGCCACAAGATAGCTTCGGAAAACTGGAAACGCTATCGTAATTTTATGGCTGCAGAGAAGATGCCTGCCATACTTTCCTACAATGGACAGGCGTATAAGCATCTACGTGCCAACACTTTGGGAGAAGAATCCCTGCAGTATGCTCAGAAACATCTCTGGATTACCTGCTTTCTCTATGGATTGCTTCGGCCGATGGATGGCATCGTGCCTTATCGTATGGAGCATTGCGTGACGCTTGAAGCTACAAACGACAAGCCGATCAATCAATTTTGGAAAGATAAACTGACCGATGTTCTTATCCACAGTGTGAAAGCTGACGATGGCATACTTATCCATCTCTCTACGGCAGAATATGAACATCTGTTTGATTGGAAGAGAATTTGCAGGGAAGTGAAAGTCATCCAGCCCCTCTTTTATGTTCGCCAGAAGGATGGTAGGCTGAAAATGCAGGCTGTGTGGGCTAAATCCTGCCGTGGAGCTATGGTGAGATACATTCTAAGCAACCAACTTGCTACTCCAAAAGAATTGGCAGCCTTCAGTTACGAAGGTTTTGAATACGCACCAGAATTAGGAGAAGTGGCTTTTCCGCATTTCGTTCGTAATATAACAAGATAGTACTTTTTTACTTTTCCTACATCAAAGATGATATCTTAGAAGACAAGGGAGCGGACTAGGCAATGCTTTAGTCCGGTCCCTTGTTTAATTTAGTTTAAATCCTGAACAATTCTTGTTTATCTCTAGGTAAAATTGTATCTTTGCCGTGGAGAAAGTTATGTTCAGCACTGCTGAACTTATATTCAACACTGCTGAACTTAAGTTCAACACTGCTGAACATAGATTCAACATCGCTGAACGGAGATTTCTTCTAATGATAAAGACTATTATCCTTAAGAGTATAGATGAATGCATTTAAGGATGCAAACCATCTCTTCCAGGATTACGGTCTCTCTTTATAAATGACGATGTAGAACTTAATAAGGAAAGGAATTGATATGGCAAAGTACATGTTACAGGAGATGTCGGATGTTCATCATACCGGCAAGCGTAAGGTTTATCCTAAGATGGTAGTCAACCGGACTCTATCTCGCAAGGAATTCATCGAAAGGATGCAGGGTTATCATCGTGGCATTTCGGCAAGCACCACGGAGGCAGTGCTGATGGATGTGGAAGAAATACTGGTTGAGATGCTCTCCATGGGCTATAATGTGAATCTGGAGGGTCTCGGTACCTTCTCTCTATCCTTGGGTTTCGAGGATGACAAGCCTACGGAGATGCAGGGCGATGATGACAAGATGACCTATCGCAAGGTAGGCGTAAGAGATGTCAATTTCAAGGCATCTCCCGATTTCATCAAGTCTGTGAAGCAGGTAGCCGACCGCGATCTGGAGCGGGATATGGGTGGCGTAAAACTGATATTGAAAAAGAAATATACCCGAGAGGAGCGCATCGCCCGAGCCTTGGATGTCATCGATGAAAATGGCTTCATCGGTCTTACCGACTATGCCTACATCAACAACTTGAGCCGCACTGCCGCTTCCTTGGAGCTGAAGGAGATATCCCATGACGAGACTGTTCCCATCCGCTCTGTGGGTCAGCACAGCCATAAGGTTTGGGTGAGGAGAAAAAAATAAGATAAAGTATGATTTCTCATCGTTTTCTTTGGTGTTTCCAATTCTTTTCGCTAATTTTGTGGCGTTAATTTAAAAGAAAGGAATAAGATGGAAACGATTAATATTCAGTTTCAAGTACCTTCTACAGGTCAATATACGCTTGACGAATTTGTCGCTAAGCTCAAAGACTATGCTGATAAATTAGCAAGTTCTATCTCCAAGTCTGGAAACAGATACCAGGAAACTTATATGAGCCAGGCAGAGCAGGAGGCCTATGTGGCAGAAAGCCTCAACCGTGCTCTTGATGAAATGGAAGCTCATAAGAAGAATGGGACTAAGCCGATGGATGCTCGTGATTTGTTGAGAAGACTTCGCTAGGAATTTATTTGGGGGAAGAAATTTATAAGATTCCTCTGATTTACAATAAAGAAGTTGGGGGCTTAGTCTCAGAATTTTAAAAAGGACAATAATAATTGTTGGAATATAGCAGGAGATAGAAGAAAAGATTATGAGTAAAAATATTGATATATTTAATATCCTTTCTGGAGGTGAGCGTGTTACTTTAGAATGTAAAAAAGCAACTAAGGGAGTTCCTGCTTCTTTGTGGGAAACCTATTCAGCTTTCGCCAATACGTATGGTGGAATAATTCTGTTGGGCGTGGTTGAGCATATGGAAGAAATGGACAATTCCAAGCGTTTTGAAATCATAGGTGTTGAGGATGCAGACAAAATTCGTAAAGATTTGTGGAATACAGTCAATAGCCGAGAAAAAGTGAATATCAATCTTCTATACGATGATGATATTCAGACGATAGATATTGATGGAAAGAAAATTGTTGCTATTAATATTCCTCGTGCAGACTACACCGTTCGGCCTGTCTATATTAACAACAATTTGTCAAGAGGCACTTTTAAGCGTAACCATGAAGGTGACTACCATTGTACTGAGCAAGAATTGAAAATGATGCTTCGTGATGCAAATGAAGCTGGCAACGATGGATTGTTGCTTGAATACTATACAATGGATGATATTGATATTCCAACTTTAGAACGTTTCCGACAGATGTTCCAAACTTTGCATCCTGAACACCAATGGAACTCATCAGACCATAAGGAGTTTTTGATAAATTTTGGCGGTTATACAAAAAATCGAAGGACAGGAAAGGAAGGTTTGACTATGGCAGGACTTTTGATGTTCGGAAAGGGGCTTCCTGTTCGTGAGCGTTTTGATAATTTGCGTATGGATTATATCGATAAATCTAATTTGGTAGGAGACCAACGTTATAGCGACCGACTAACATACGATGGTACATGGGAGAATAACTTGTTTAATTTCATTAGGATGATCATTCCAAAACTGACACGTGATTTGCCGCATCCTTTCAGTATGAATGGTGTAATTCGGATAGACGATACTCTTCAAGCCAAAGCTGTACGTGAAGCTGTTACGAATATGGTTATCCACTCTGATTTTATGATTAATGGAGTATTGAAGGTCGAAAAAAATGACGATTGCTTTGTATTGACTAATCCTGGACTTCTGAAACTGCCCGTTGAGCAGATTTACAAGGGAGGTGAGTCTAAAGCACGTAATCAGCGTATGCAGAATATGTTCCGAATGATAGGCTATGGCGAAAACCTAGGCTCAGGTTTCCCTCTTATTCTAAATGCTTGGAATGATAAGCATTGGGTCAAGCCGGAATTATTAGAACAGCCTGAATTATTGCAGGTCAAATTGACTTTGCATATTCAAAATGAGCCGATAAATGAGCCGATAAATGAGCCGATAAATGAGCATCTATCAAATCGTCAAATTTCTATAATTATGGCAATAAAGGAACAACCATTCTTGACAAGAGATGATTTAGCGAAAGAAGTTGGAGTGTCGCTTGCGACTTTAAAAAGAGAAATTTCCATTTTGCGTAAGAATGGCTATATAGGTCGTGGAGGTAGCAATAAAAATGGTCAATGGCTACTTTTTAAAAAGATTTGTAAATAGATTTAATAAAATGTCGAATGTAAAATCGGAATAGAATAGTATAAGCCTTTCAGCATTTATAGCGCTGAAAGGCTTTTTTGTGTCTCAAAGTGAAGAAAGTTGTTCTTTTCTTTGGCATTTCCAATTCTTTTCGTTAATTTTGTAGCGTCATTTCCGAGATGGCTGGCAAAGGGATGCTGGCTGATAAGTCTGGGGATTGGCTATATCTTTTAGAATTAGACGTTTACTACGTTTCGCTTCTGATGCACAGAAAATTCGCAACTTTCAAAACACTATCAGAGGGAGATGGCAGTGGACGCCTACATAACGTGTATTTATGCACGGCACAAGTGCGCCCTTTCGTATAGGAAGGGTGTGCCTTGTGCTACATATATACTATGGTTGGCGTAGGTGTGTCTTCTTGCTCTTGTCCTTGTAGTGTTTGGTACTGCGAATACCTCTGTGCACTGGGACTTAAAAAAGGAGTAAGAGCCCCTTCGCCAATTCTTTTAGATAAATTTGTGCCTATTTAGAAAGCAATAACTAACTTGTAACTTGTTGGTACAAAGACTAATGTAATCGGATTATATTTATCTGCTTTGGGGGGTGAGCAAAGGGATGTAACGTCGTTATTCTTATGAACAAATACGAACTCGCAAAGAAGATAAATGAATTGGAGGGTCTTACGAATGATGAGAAGTCGGAGTTAATCAAACTACTTCGTTCGCAAAAGAAGTATGGTTTGGTTTGGGAAGACAAGCCTGAGGATGCTGAGCAAAGAATGGTCAACGAACAGCCTGTGCTTGTTGAAGTGCCTGAACGTGCCATCCTCAGCGATGACGCTGAGGCTCCAAACCATATACTTATTGAAGGCGATAACCTCGAAGCCCTTACAGCTCTTAGTTATACCCATACAGGAAAGATTGATGTCATTTACATCGATCCTCCTTACAATACAGGTAATAAGGACTTTGTCTATAACGATGATTATGTGAGTAAGGAAGATGGTTATCGTCATTCAATGTGGCTTTCTTTTATGAAGAGAAGACTGAAAATTGCGAAGAAATTACTTACAGATAAAGGAGTTATTGTTATATCTATTGATGATAATGAAGAAGCTCAATTGAAACTGTTGTGTGATGAAGTCTTTGGGGAGAGCAATCATATTGCCACTTTACCAACTATCATGAATTTGAAAGGTAATCAAGATGAGTTTGGATTTGCAGGAACTCATGAATATACTTTGGTGTATTGTGTTTGTCATGAAGAATGCTTCTTGGGGCAGTTGCCTATTGATGAGGAGGAACTTGATGATTGGATAAGTGATGAAAAAGGATATTACAAAAAAGGAGCAAATCTTAAAAGTACAGGTATAAATGCACCAAAAGAAAAACGTCCAAATTTGTATTATCCAATATTGGTTGACTCTAAATCAAAAGCTGTTTCAACTATATCTGAGGATGAGTTCAATGCTTTGTATAATAGAGAGTTGAAATCACATAATGAATCATATATAGCAGAGCTTAGAGAAAAATATGAATCCTTAGGATTTTATTTTTTGCTTCCTATAACTAATGGGAAGGGAATGTCATGGCGTTGGAGTTGGCAAAAGGTGAAGGCTACGGCAGATGAAATTATAGTAAGTTCTAATGGAAGTGATGTAAGTTTGTATAAAAAGCAACGACCTCAATTGGGCGATATGCCGTCTAAAAAGCCAAAATCAGTTTTTTATAAACCTGAATATAGTAGTGGTAACGGAAAAGCGGAATTAATATCAGTATTAGGAGAGAGTCAATTCGGCTATCCTAAGCCTCTCCGTTTAATTTCAGATTTAATAGCTATAACATCTGGGAAGAATTCTACTATCCTCGATTTCTTCGCAGGCTCAGGAACAACCTTGCATGCCACCATGCAACTCAATGCCGAAGATGGCGGTCATCGCCGTTGTATCTTGGCAACAAACAACGAGAATGGGATTTGTGAGAATGTAACTTATGAGCGAAACCGTCGAGTTATCCAGGGCTATACTACACCAAAAGGCGAGGAGGTTCCAGGCTTAACCCGCAACAACCTTCGTTATTACAAAACGAAGTTTGTGCCTCGTGATAAGAGTCCGAAGAATCTGCGTAATTTGATGGCACTCTCTACAGACATGCTTTGCATTCACAACGATACATATATCGAGAAGCCATTTGCAGGCAAGAACATCAACAACAAAATTGCTCGCTATTTCGAGAGCAATGATGGAACTAAACGAATGCTGGTAATTTATCGCGCTGAGGCTATTCAAGCCCTGGTAGAGTTGATGAAGCAGGAATTCAAGAATGGCGAAAGTAAGGAGAACGGCAAACTCATGGTCTATGTCTTCTCGCCAAACGGCTATGCTTATGATGATGAGTTTGAGGATGTGGCAGATTACGTTTCGCTTTGTGCCATGCCTGATGCCGTATTGAATGCTTATCGCAGAGTTTTGCCAAAGAAGCGCCAAGCGCAACTCCTGGATGATGTTGCAGAAGAAACGGATTCAGAAACGAGAACAGTCGAAGAATCGGATTTATTTCAAAATCAAACATATACAATGGCAGCAAGTGAAATCAAAGATAACAGGGAAGGAGGCGACGAATGAAACAGATACAATATCAGCAGAAAGCAGTCAAGGAATTGGTAGATAAGACCATTGATCTGCTTACTTATTCAGGTATGCGCCATACACTCGTATTCAAGGCTCCAACAGGTGCCGGCAAGACGGTGATGGCATCAGAAATGTTACTCCGACTGAATGCCGAGTTGAGAGGCCGTACGGATGTACCTTATAAAGAGTTGGCGTATATTTGGATTGCTCCCAACAAGCTTCATGAGCAGAGCTACTTCAAGATGAAATCCTTCTTTACGGAAGGACAGGAGTTGCATCCTGTCATCTATGACGACCTCGACCATTCTGCCGAGGGCTACATCCATCCGGGAGAAATCCTTTTCGTCAATTGGGAAAGTATCAATAAGGATAATGCCGTGATGATACGTGATACGGAGCAGAGTGCTTCGCTATACGATCTTACTCGCAGAACCCAGGAAGAACAGAATATTCCTATTGTCGTTATCATCGATGAAGAGCACATGTTTGCCAGCAAACTCGCCAACAAGACAGAGAAGGTGTTGAAGAACATCAATCCAAAAGTTGAGCTCCGTATCTCGGCAACCCCTGAGACAAAAGGCGATTTAGATGTGAAGATACCTAGAGAGGCTGTTGTTAGAGAAGGTATGATTAAACAGGGCGTGGTATTGAATCCTGCCTTGAACTTCACGGATCCGAATGGCTCTTTGAACCAGCATCTGGTGAGCCTTGCCTTGAAGAAGCGGGAAGAGTTGGCTGAGGCTTATCGTAAGATAGGCGTTCATATCAATCCTCTGCTGCTTATTCAGTTGCCTAATGATAAAGATAAGATGGATAAGGATGATGAAAGCATCAAGGAAGAGGTGATGCAATATCTGGATAGCATCAAGAATATCAATGTTGACAATGGAAAGTTGGCGATATGGCTCAGCAATGAAAAGGAGAATCTGGATGGTATAGAGAAACCGGATAATCTGACCGAAGTGTTGCTCTTCAAGCAGGCCATCGCTTTGGGATGGGACTGCCCTCGTGCCGCTGTGCTCCTCATCTTCCGAAAGATAGAGAGTTTTACTTTCACAGCTCAGACCGTGGGACGCATCCTTCGTATGCCTGAGCAGCATTTCTATGAGGACGACCGACTGAATTGGGGCTATGTATATACCAATCTCAGCAAAGACATCATCAAGATTGTGCAAGATGATATGGACTATATGTCGAATATTCATGCTGTTCGTCGAGAGAATCTATGCAATGTGGTGCTGCGTTCTGAATATTGTGAGCGTCCTGCCATTGCACGTAAGCGACTGGGACCAGATTTCAAGAAGGTACTTGCAAAAGTCTTTGAAGATATTCTTCTGGTTAAGAACCGCCAGTTGTCTCTTTTCACGATAGATGACTTGGAGGGTAACGTGGATGATGAAGATTCCGAAGATGTTGAGGCTGCAGAGAGCATTTATGCCAAAAACAGAAAGGCATGTGAGGATAAGATTACCTTTAAAGTAAGAAGCATTGGTATCGATTTGATAGAGGATGTCAGCATCACGGGTGAGACAGGTGAGACTCATGTGGATAAGAAGGCAAGATATGTCCGCACGATGCAGGAATTGAATAATTCATTCAATGCTTTCTGTGCCAAGTGTATTGGTTCGAAGTTTGAGAAAGTGAGTGTCACGACATTGGCTTTTGCCTTGAAGGAACTGATGGAAGACTTGTTTGAACTCTTTGAGACGGATGCCGTGAAGGTGATTCTTTATCATGGTAACAAGGAGGTATTTGCAGATTTGATAGACCGTGCCTTGAATCGTTATCAGAAGATTCTTGAGGAGCGGCAGAATCTGCAGAATGCAAAGTATTATAAAACTTATGACTGGGAGGTTCCTGTAGAACGACTCTATAAGGAAGAAAGCCATCACATCAAGGATGAGGTACGAGTTCATGCTCTTCTGCCATTTGTAGAATTGAAGAATGCCTCCAAGCCAGAAGAGCGTTTCGAAGCTTTTCTGGAAGCCAACAAGGAGTATATTGACTGGTGGTATAAGAATGGTGATGCCGGCAGGCAGCATTATGCCATCAGTTACGAGAACAAGGAGGGGCACAAAGCCCTCTTCTATGTGGATTTCGTGATTCGCATGAAGAATGGCCAGGTCTTCCTCTTCGATACCAAGAGTGCTGGAAGTGATGTGGATGCCGTAGAAAAGCATAATGCCCTCATCGACTATATGGCGAGCGAAGAGAACAAAGACAAGCATCTGAAAGGTGGCATCATCATCGAGAGAAATAACAACTGGAAGTACTGTCCGATGAAGGTAGAGAACACTACAGACATTGTGGAGTGGGATAGCTTCTATCCGAAAGAATATAAATAAGTCATAAATGCTACATATATAATAAGGTGTAATAACAATGGCAAAGGGACTAGATGGAAAATTCTTGCACTATGGCATCCGAAAGGAAGACCTCGACCTGATTAGGACGCTATGCGAGAAGCATGAGATTGACTTCGACTGGATGAGCGAGGAAATCCTGCGCAAATATCATGCAGCCAAGGTGGATAAGATAGAAATGAATGACGAGGATACTGAGAAGATTATCGCCGAGGCGATTTCTCAGATTAAGTAAAGAACCAAGAATGAAGAACGAAGAGTGAAGAATAGATTATGATTATCAAGAGAATCAAAATCAAGAACTATAAGACTTATCTGAGTCTTGACTTGGATTTGTCGGTGAGATCCGATCAGCCCATCATCCTGATAGGTGGTATGAACGGTGGTGGTAAGACCACGCTGTTCGAGGCTATCTGTGGGGTTCTTTATGGACTGAAGATTCAGAACAAGGCGCATTTTCAGGAACTCCTGAACAATGGTGCCTTGGGAAAGGTGGAGCCTACCATCGTGCTTGAACTCTCTTTCGAAGGTATGGTGCTCGGACGCAAGCAGCAGTATCTGCTGCGTCGCACTTATAAACTTAATCCTGCCAACAAGCCTGTGGAGAATGTGCTGCTCAATATGGATGGCACGCCTTTCTCCTATGGCACGGCTACGCCTCCGCAGCAGCGTGCCATCAACGAGCAGCAGGTGAACAAAATCATCAAGGCAAACCTGCCGCAGGAACTCAGCAAGTATTTCCTCTTTGATGCCATGCAGTCGAGCGAGCTCTTGAAGGAGAATGTATTTGCCCAAATCATCAAGGATAATATCCAGAATGTGATGGGATTCAACAAGTATCTGCAGTTGAAGAATGCTGCCGAGCATCAGCAGCAGGAATGGGCGGCAAGGAGACTGGAGGCGCAGAAGGAGGCTGAAGAATATAATGGTCTTTGCGAACAGCGCAACCAACTGGTGACTTTGCTGGAGGAGAATACCAAGCTACAGGATGATAAGTACAAATATCAGGTTTCCATTCAGGCTGAATATGATGCCGCCAAGGAAGGTGCCAAGGATTCTGCCGAGACTGCACGAAAGATTCAGGATCTGGAGGCCAGCGTGAAGGATACGCAGGAGTTGTCAAAGCGATATAATGCCCAATTGAAGCAGGTGGTGGAGACCTTGGAAATCAACGTGTTCTTTCCGAAACTTGCACAAGGAATCACAAACGAGGTGAATGACATCATCCGACAGAAAGAAGCCTTGAAGCAGGAACGTGAAGGGGTGCTCTCCCTGGAGCAGATGCGTGAGGTAACTACCAAGATTCTTGGTTATCTGAAATCAAAGTGCCTCTGTCCGGATTCCGTGGAGGATGAGGATGTGGTGGCTTACCTGAAGAGTCAGCAGGAAGCTTTGCAGCGCAAGGACGATTATGCTTTCCTGGATGAAAGCGAGTTTGATGCGCTCAAGAATCTGCTGGGTGCCAATGCTGTGAATGAGTTTATCGCCCTTAATGACAGTCGTTATGATTTGGAAAAGCGGTTGGAAAACTATGATAATCAGCAGAGTCAGATAGCTCTGCTCCGTAGTAGCATGGTAAGCGGTAATACCGAAATCATCAAGGCATACGAGGAGGCTAGCCGTGAACTCGAAATCTTGAAGAAGGAGGCTGATGACAGAAAGGTGAGCATTGGGAAACTGGAGCGTAAGATTCATCAGTTTGATGTGCAGATACAGCAGGAACCTGATGTGAAATATGACATGCTGGTGAAACTGAAACCTTTCTTTGAGGATGTTGCCGACACTCTGCTCAAACGCAAGAAGGAAAAGATAGAGGAGGATATGAAGGAGCAACTCAACAAACTCCTCATTTCCTACAAGGGCTGCATCGCCAAGGTGGAGCTATCAGACAGTATGGAGAATTTCACCATCCGTCTCTATCACAAGGCAGGAAATGAAATCTCGCTCAACCAATTGAATGCGGCATCCAAGCAAATCTTTATCCAGGTGTTGCTGAAGGTGCTTCGAAATTTGGGCGACTATAATCCACCTGTGATGATAGACACCGTGATGGGTGTATTGGATGAGGAGAGCCGTGATGTGCTGATGGAAGAATACTTCCCGGGACTTGCCGAGCAAACCATCCTGCTCTGCACCACTTCGGAAATCAGAAAGGATAAGGATTACATGAAGCTGGAACCATTTCTCTCCCGTTCTTATACACTGGTAAGAGATGTGGAAAGTCAGAGCACCCACGTGGAGGAAGGATATTTTGGAGTAATGTGTAATGAATAATGTTTCATATTGACGGAGCAATATAAATATGGAAGTAGCATTAGAGAATATACGACAGGCAGAAGGTATGGTAGAAGCCATCATGCCTTTGAAGGAGAAACTGGAGAAGCGTTTGAACCTTTCGCGGCAAGTGGAAGGGGAGAGGGATGCCATGCTAACCCTGAATAAGGTGATGCGAATCTGCCTGATAGCCAGTTTGAGCCTAACGGAGAAGAGAAGTGTGGATGGTTTGGGAGATATCGTATTGTCGAAATCTTCTCAGCGCATCATGCCTAGTTTCTTTACCAAGGACAATAAGAAGTCGCTTTTTTCGGCTTTGTTGAAGTTGAGATATAGAGATTGTGAGGTGGATTGGCAGAATGCCAGTATCGTGGGTCGCATCGTGGCGAAGGAAATCTATCGGGGTATCGCTTATCTTTCGGAAGATGAGAATCTGAATGCTTTCCTCTTTGCTGCAAGCGACAGGCGACATGGCGGAAGTGGCATTCCTGCCCTGGAGTTGCTGATAGGCGAGTATGCAGAGGATATGGAAGCGAAACTGAATATCAACGGACGTTCGGTATCGAATGCACAGATTCTGGTGGCAGGTACCACGGGTTCGGGTAAGACCAATCTGCTGGCTGTGTTGATTCAGCAGTTTCGTAATCTCTCCACGGAAACGCCTTATCCCGTCAACTTCCTTTTGTTCGATTATAAGGGTGAGTTCTCTGACCCCTCGAATGCCAACTGGCTTGTTCATTTCGATGTAGATAGAAGTTGCATTCTCGATCCTGTGGTTGCGCCATTGCCTTTTACGCCGTTCAAGGATTTTACGGGCAGGACCATCAATGAAATCAATCTCTATTCCACGGAGATGGCTGGTGCTCTCTGTGCTGTAGATCGTGCAACGGTCAGCGCATCCATGAGTAATCGGTTGAGTGAAGCTATTGTTGAGGCTTATAAGCAGACGGCAGGCAAGCCTATCACTTTTGAGCTGATGCTGATGAAGTATCAGCAGAGAATGCAGAATCCGGATAAGGATGATAGCATCACTTCGGTTTTGAAGCAGTTGATTCGCAATCATCTGTTTGCATCGGAAGATAAGGTAAATCTGGTAGATGAGTGTTTTATCGTGAAGATGGATGCTTTCCCGAAAGATGGTCCGATAGCCAGAGCTATCGTGTATTTCATCATTTCTAAACTCAACAATATCTATGAGCAGTTGCCGAAGCAGGCGGTGAATGAGGATTATGTACAGATTCGTCACTTCACGATTATCGATGAGGCTCACTATATGTTGGATTTTGACAATCAGCCGCTTCGCAATCTGATAGCTGTGGGTAGAAATAAGGGGTTGAGCATTATCTTTGCCACTCAAAACATGGACAGTTACAAGAGTAAGTTCTTTGATTTCTATGCCAATGCGCAGTATCCGCTCATCATGAAGCAGCAGACGATTTCGGACAGTATCATCAAGGATCTCTTTGGTGTGTCGGGTAAAGACTTCCAGGAAATCAAGTCGGCGATAGCTGGTTTGCAGAAAGGCGAGTTGATTATCAAGGATCATACGATGGCTGCCCTTGGTTTGGGTGGTAAGTCTTATAAGAAAATAAAGGTGACGCATCTTATTTGATGCGCCACTTTTTTATATGATATGCCTTGTTGCCCCTGATTTACAACAAACTTTAACGCTATTGCCGCTGATTTGCGACAAAAAAGTGGTAACTTTGCCCCTGATTTGAAACAAATGCGTATGTTTAGACGAAATATCATCAGTAAATTGGAGGCTTGGAAGCAAGACAAAAAGCATAAGCCTCTTATCTTGAGAGGAGCTCGACAGGTTGGCAAGACAACTGTGGTCAATGAGTTTGGCTCCCAGTTTGATAATTATCTATATTTCAATCTGGAAAGAAATGAGAATGCCAAGTTGTTTGAAATGGAGATTCCTTTAGACGACCTGGTGAATATGCTGTATGCCAGTGTCGGTAAGGTTAAGAAAGAAGGAACTACACTTGTTTTTATCGACGAGATTCAGAATTCTCCTAAAACCATAGCACTTCTTAGGTATTTCTATGAACAGAGACCCGATTTGTATGTTATTGCAGCTGGCAGTCTGTTGGAGAATCTGGTGGATGTTAAAGTCAGTTTTCCTGTGGGAAGAGTACAATATCTGGCTTTGCGACCTTGTTCGTTTTCGGAATTCCTGGGAGCTATCGGTAAGAATAATCTGCTTGCCGTACTCTCGCAGAAGGCGGAATATACGGTTGCCTTCCATGAACAATTGATGCATCTTTTCAATCAATATACCATTGTGGGAGGTATGCCTGAAGCTGTGCAGCAGTATGCTGAAAACCAAGATGTCATTGGTATCGAAGATGTTTATGAAACTCTGGTGCAAGCCTATAAGGATGATTCTGAAAAATACGTCAGAGGTAATAAGTTGACAGACGTAGTGAGATTCATCCTCTCCTATGGTTGGGCTTTTTCGGGTGAGACCATTACGTTAGGTAACTTTGCCAATTCTGGCTATAAGTCAAGAGAGGTGGGCGAGGCATTTAGATTGCTGGAGAAGGCTATGCTCCTGGAGTTGGTTTACCCTGTGTCTTCTACCCAGTTGCCGATTATCCCTGAGACCAAGCGAATGCCAAAACTCATCTGGTTTGATACGGGATTGGTGAACTATCAGGCGGGAATCAGAAAGGAAATCATTGGCTCTACCGATATGGTGGACAGTTGGCGTGGGCATATTGCAGAACAAATTACGGCTCAGGAATTATTGGCTTTGGAAGATAGGGTGGGACAGCATCGCTCATTTTGGGCAAAGCCTAATAATGGTGCAGAGGTTGATTTCATTTTTGCTCATAACTCCAAGCTTTATCCGATAGAGGTAAAGAGCGGAACCAATGCCCATCTCCGTTCACTTCAGGTGTTTATGGATAGTTCTGCTGTAAATATTGCCATCCGTATCTGGTCAAAGCCTTATTCCATAGATAAGGTCAAGACAATTCATGGCAAGGAGTTTACGTTGATCAATCTCCCTTTCTACCTGATAGGTAATTTGCGGAGCGTATTGGATGCTGTAGTAGAAGAATGAGTGATAGATACAAAAACAAAAGAATTCAGCAAATTAGCATCTTGGCTATTTGCTGAATTCTCAATTCATATTCTATTTTTCCTTTTTATTCTTTACTTGAAGCAGAGCTTGCCTTCGGCAATCTTCTTGGCTTCTTCTGGCTTGTTGGTGGTTATGAAGTCAACGCCGGAATCTACGCATTTCTGAATCTCCTTCATCTGGTCGATGGTCCATACATTCACCTTCATGCCCATGTCGTGGCTCTCTTTGATCCAATTCGGATTCTTGAGTAGGGCACCACCATAGTAGTCGATGCCGGCAAAGCCCTTCTGCTTGATGACTTCGGGAGCCACGTCGCTGCCCAGATAGTAAACCCGGGCTTGTGGGTTCAGCTTTACGAGTTCCTCGCAGGCATGCATGCTGAAGGAGATGTAATCCACCTGCTTCTCCATGCCTGCTGCCTTTACCAGATCAAGACACGCCTTTACGCATCTGTCTTCACGCTCAGGAGTCTGATGTGCCTTGATTTCCAGAATCAGCTGCATGGGAGCAAGCTTCTTGCCAGCCTCAAGGTAACTCTTCAGCGTGGCGATAGGCTCACCATTGGCAAGCTTCAGATTCTTGATGTCGGCATACTTGGCCTCCTCGATGATGATGCCATGGATGTCGTCGTCATGGTTTACCACCACGATGCCGTCTGTGGTGATGTGTACATCAAACTCGCTTCCCCAAACATCAGCCTTCTTTGCATTCTGCATGGCTACGATGGAGTTCTGGGCTGCACCCAGACTGTTCCAATAGCCACGATGGGCTATTACCTTTACTTGAGCCAGAGCGGAAGATGCCAAAAGCATCATTCCGCACAATATCATACTAGTCTTTTTCATTGTATATTACTTTTTTTTTATTATCTTCTGAAATATTTCTAAAAATCTATTTAAAATCTGTATCTTATACCCAACTGGCACTGGTAAGGATTACCATTGCCACCAGCTACGCCGGCGTTGGTATTTACTGCATACTTATACTGCTTCTTCTCCTGGTCGAAACCTGTGATGTAATAGAGAGGAACGTTAGAGAGGTTCTTGCCTACACCCCAGTCTTTGTTGAGAAGGTTGGCCACATTGAATACATCCAGTGAAACTTCCAGGGCATGGGTCTTGTAAAGCTTGAATGCCTTCTCCAAGTGAAGGTCGAAGGTGCCGTAGAAACCGTTTACGCCGCCATTGCGCTCAGCCATCTTGCCATAGTTGTTCTGCAAATACTCCTTGAACTTCTTCTCCACCTTTGGGTTAGCCATCAGGGTTTCGAAGCCCTTGCGGATGCCAGCATCGGTGTTAGGGTCGTTAGGGTCGAAGATGTAGGCGAGGTCGTTGGTTGCCACGAAGTCACCATTCACGTTTCCGCCTACGATGGTAGAGTAGCGGGTGCCGCCGATGCCCGAGAAGCGGATACCTGCCTGGATGCCCCAGAAGGTTGGTGCTGTGCCATAAACTACCAGCTTATGGCGGAACTGCCCGTTGCCATAGCTCAACTGGCTCATGTCGCGTGGGTCATCCTTCACCATTTTTACTAATGTTGAGGTGTTTGCCACGTCGCCATTATAGGTGTTGTTGTCCTTTACGCTGTTCCATGTATAGCTGAATGAGAGGAATCCATCCTTGAAGTATCTCCAGCTACCGTCGATGACGAAGGCAAACTGGTTTACCTTTCCGATGGTGTTAAGCTCCAGTACACGACCTATCTCCTTGGTCTTTCTGCCTTCCAGCCAGTTGGTGTTGCCCTTGGCATCGATGGTGTTGGTAGGCACATAGACGCCACGTCCACCTTCGTTTTCCAATCTGAAGTAAGGCTCATCCACCATGTTCTTGTCGATATAGAGATAGTTGTGGCGAGCCAGAGTCATGTATCCTGCTACGCCCATCTTGAATCGGTCGCTGAAGTAGTGGGTATACGATAGGTTTGCCTTGTAGATGGTTGGCACCTTGGAGCCCTCCTTGTTGCAGTTGATGGTGACGAGCTTCTCTACATTTGGATTCTTCAGCAGATCAGCACCCGGAGCTGTGGCTGGATCCTGTCGATAGCTTGGGAAGTTAGGAGTAGGGATGAGGCTCGCATCCTGGGTATCGATGGTTACGATGCGGCTTCCGTCGAACACCTGACTGTTTACCGTGGCGTAGTTGTTGATGTCTGATGCGAAGATACCGCCACCAAGCTTCAGAATATCTGTATGCTTGTTGTTGATATCCCACTGCAACTGTAATCTTGGCTGTACCAAGAAGAGACCGATGCCCTTGTCGGTTCTTACACCGAGAAGACGGTCGGCTGGCTCGTAGTAGTTGCCGTGGTCAAGATAGGAAGCGTTGTCGATGCGTACGCCGGCTGTGAGGTCGAAGCCCTCGAAGAGTTGGGTGTGCATCTGACCGTAGATACCTGCGTTTACGATGCGCTGGGTTACCTTCTGGTTCTTTTCGCCTTCTACCATATATACGTCGCGGGCATATCGGTAAGGAGTCATATTGTTGAAACTATCGAGTCCCTTGAAGTAGAAACGACCGTTGGTCTCGCTGCCATAGAGTGAGGAGAGATGAGAATACATCACGTCCAAGCCCAGGGTATAGTTGATCTTGCCTGCATTGATGAGCAGGTTATCTACAAACTGATATACGTTGTCGTGGAAATTCTCTGGGGTGAATCGCTGTCCACCTATCTGGATGTTGGTCATCAAGGTCTTTCCATCTACTTCCGATGCCACGTTCTGCACGATGGCACGTGGAATGGTTCCGTTAGGCAGGAGACTGTTTGCCTTGGTCTCTTCCATCGAATACATCCATTGCACTTTCGCCTCGTTGGTAATCTTTGGTCCGAATACGCTGCGGAGAGATGCCATCAAGCTGTTGTCTGCGGTATTACAGTCGGAGTATGACTCCAGGAAGTTAATAGTGGTGTTGTCACCCTGGCTATATGGCTGCTTGTTGATGTTCAGGTTGTTGCGCACACTGAGCAGATTGGTTGGGTTGATCTGCCAGTCGATGCGTGCGAACACGGAGTTGGTGTTTGATTTCTTGTCAAACGAACCGTACTCCGGCTGGTTAGGCAGCCCGTATTTATCTTTTGCTATTTGGGTGAAGGCATCAAGTGTAGCTTGCGACAGATTGTATCTGCTTTCATCCGATGCTCCATGAATGTCGGCGATGCGCAATGGCTTGGTGTCCTGCTGATGATCCCATGCCACGAAGAAATGCAGGCGGTCTTTGATGATAGGTCCACCCAGCGAGAAACCATACTGATAGGTGGAGAAATCAGAGGTACGCTTGTTGCCGAGGATGTCGTACTGGCTGGCGAGCCAGTCGGTGCGGAGATAGGAGAATGCCGTTCCCTTGAGGGTGTTGGTACCTGACTGGGTTACGGCGTTGATGAGTCCGCCACCTGCACGACCATAGGTTACATCGTAGGCATTGGTTACCACCTTAAACTCTCTCACGGCCTCCATGGTCATGGCGTAGGGACTGCCTTTTCGGGTATTGGCAGCACCACCGGAGATCGGGTTCTTGGATGACATGCCATCTATGTTGAAACCGGTGGAAGAAGCAAGCTGACCGCTGAGGTTCATGCCGTTACTCAGCGGAGAGAGGTCGATGAGCGAAGTGAAGTTACGACCGTTTACAGGCAGTTTCTTGATGTCCTGCGCTGTAACGCTGGTTGAGGCTCCCTCGTTATCCACGTTCTTCTTCAGTGAGTTAGCCACCACTTCAATCTCTTTTAATTCCTGGCTCTGGTCGCTCATAGTGAAGTCAACACGCAGCATATCGCCCTGGTTGAGCGAATAGCCTGTGCGCTTCTGTTCACCATAACCGATGTATTTGGCAGTGATGGTGTAAGGCGAACCGAGCGGAATCTCTCGGATGGTATAGTTTCCGTTGGCATCTGTGGCAGCGGAAACGGTGAAACCTGTAGACTCGTTCTTTACGGTTACCAAGGCACCGATAACAGGTTCTTTGGTGTTATCCACAATTTTTCCAGTAACGGTGGCACGGGTGTTCTGTGCAAAGAGGCACGTGGTGCTACCAGCCGCCAACAGCGCTGCGGTGGCGACAAATCGAATTGAATTCATAATACAATCTTTGATTTATAAATATTTATCGTGATTCTGCTGAATATAAAAGACTTCTTCTTCTACTATTTTCTAAAAGATTTCTTCTGCAATTTCCTGAATGCTTTCTTCTACTTTCTCATGGCTGTGAGTGTACTCTCCACATCGTCGAGCATTTTTGCAGTACTCTTGCGGCTAGTCTTGAGCATCTGCTGTTCCGACTGTGGGTTGATGGATGTGAAGTAATTGCTACCCTGTGCCAATTTCTTCTTGTTGCCATCATAGAGTGAATAGTTCACGTAGTGGAAGATGGTCTTGAAAGGCTCTTCTTGATACTTGAGATAGTGATTGTCGAGGAGGAGGAGATAATCGGCTCCTGCCTGGTCGAGCATGCTACGGAGTTGGGTGGCATTGACGAATGTAAGGTCAGATGACTGGTTCTCGCCTTCGCCTGTGGTCTTGATATCCTCCAGAATGTCGTGGTAGGTGCCCTGAATGGCATTACCGTCTACATAGGTGAAGTTTGCCTTTGATTTCAGGGCAAGTTGTGCGAGGTTGTCTTCTATCACCTTATTATATATGTAGCATACGCTGTCTGGGTTGATCTGCGTATCCTCTGCCAGCATATCAGTAACGAAATAGTTTGATTTCACGTTGTCTTGAGCGCCTATCACGAGTACGCGATGGGCTTTTACTGCGTTGCTAGTGGCATTGCCTTCCAATTCTGGTGTGCCAGCCATCATGTTGCTGCTAACGAGCATGGTCATCATCAGCAAACTACCTTTTGCAAATGTTTTCTTTCTCATTCTTTTTCTTCTTTTCTATGATAATCTTTTCTGGTTGCAAAGGTAGGGGTATTAGATTACAGGAGAAATACAATGGTGATACAATGTTTTGAATGAATTGTTTCAAAATAATGAAGGTAGAATGTCGGGTTCGATGCTCCACCTTTTATATAGTACGCTCGGCATGAGCATTGTCTAACCTGTCCCACCTCTGTATTTTTCTCCGAGATGACGCCATCCATCGGAGCATAGAGGTTGCAGTCGCTGAGGCTTATGCCAAGACATATGCAGGTTGGCAGCTCGTTACCTTGGCTTTTGCCAAGAAGATGTAAGTTTTCCGTTAAATATTCTATTTTCTGATAGGTATTTCGGAAAAATTGCCTATTTTTGCAATATGAATTCAAAACGAAGCAATTATGGCATTGAAATTATATCCTGTAGGAATCCAAACATTTGAGCGTATTCGAAAGGAAAACAAGCTCTATATCGACAAGACGGAATATATCTATCGAATGACACATTCTGGTGGATGCTATTTCTTCTTAAGTCGTCCACGCCGTTTCGGTAAGTCACTTTTGGTGTCCACCTTTGAGAGTTATTTCTCTGGAAAGAAAGAACTGTTTGAGGGGCTTGCCATCGAAAAGTTAGAGCAGAAATGGATGGAATATCCTGTACTGCACTTCGACATGAGTGGAGGTAAGCACATGGAGAAGGAGCAGTTGGAGGATTATCTCTCAAATCGTTTGGAGGCAGAAGAGAGAAAATGGGGGATTACCCATACTAAAAGAGGTGCAAATGATCGATTGACGGAATTAATTACCACCGCTTATGAAATTAGCGGCAAGCAGGTGGTCGTGCTCATCGACGAGTATGATGCGCCTATGCTCGATGTTGCTCACGATAAAGAAACTTTGGATGTGCTTCGCAATTTGATGCGCAATTTCTTTAGCCCACTCAAGATGTGTGAGCCTATGCTTCGTTTTGTCTTCCTGACTGGCATCACCAAGTTCTCGCAAGTGAGCATTTTTAGCGAGTTGAATAACATCAAAAATATTTCGTTGGATGATGAATATGCTGGAGTTTGCGGAATCACCAAGGAAGAATTGCTTACCCAGATGAGCGAGGATATAGATGTGTTGGCAGAGGCACAGGGGATGACAAGAGAGGAAATTATTGCTAAACTCAAGGAGAATTATGATGGCTATCACTTCTCACCAGCATCCCCTGATGTGTTTAATCCTTATAGCTTACTCAACTGTTTTGATGATAAGAACTTCGGTGCTTATTGGTTCAGCTCGGGCACACCTACCTATCTTATCAACATGCTTCGCAAGTTTAAGGTCTTGCCAGCCAAGATAGGCAGGTCATTGGCTCGTGCCTCAGCATTCGATGCACCTACAGAGAACTTGAAGACCATCACGCCTTTGCTCTATCAGAGCGGCTACATCACCATCAAGGGCTATGACAAGATGAGCCAACTCTTCACGCTCGACTTGCCTAACAAGGAAATCAAGGTGGGCTTATTTGAGAGCCTTCTGCCTTATTATTTGGAAGGCATGTATGCCGAGGAGGGAGATGTGGCAATCGCCCAGATGTCTGTCTTGATTCGCCAAGGCGACATGGATGGAGCCTTGCGCTTGCTCCAGGAGTTCTTGGGCACGGTGCCTTATTGTAACAATACCAATTACGAGGGGCATTACCAGCAGGTGCTTTTCATCATCTTCACCCTCTTGACTCACTTTGTGGTGGATGTGGAGGTTCACACACCGAATGGAAGGGTGGATGTAGTGATGGAGACTGAGGATACTCTCTATCTCATCGAACTGAAACTCAACAAGAGTGCCCAGGCCGCCATGCAGCAAATCAACCTCAAGCAATATGACCAGCGTTTTGCGAGATGTGGCAAGCCGATAGTAAAAGTTGGTGTAAACTTTGATGCCAAGAAAGGGAATATTGAGGATTGGACCATAGAACCATAAATAAGAGTCCACTTTTAAAAGTGGCGGCAACCCATAACAAAAAAAGACCGAGTAACTTTTCTATTGGAAGTTGCTCGGTCTTTTTGGGTTGAAGTAGAATTAAAACTGCCTTATTCTGTCAATCGGATGCTCATCGGGCTTACGGTGATGAGGCGCTTCTTGTAGAGGTCGCCAATGGCACGCTTGTAAACCTTCTTGCTTACGTGGAAACGCTCGTAGATGTCGTCGGCCTCGCTCTTGTCGCCAAGGTTGCACTCGCCGTCGTTGTCCAGGAGATACTGGTAGAGGGTTTCGGCGAAATCGGCTGTCTGCTGAATACCGGTCTTCTGCAGGGTAACGTCTATCTTTCCGTCAGGGCGAACTCTTCCGATGTAGCCCTTCATCTTGTCACCCGTGTGGATGTACTGGAAGATCTGATCCTGATAGAGGAGACCCGGATACTGGTTGTCGATGATAACCTTGAAGCCGAGGTCGGTCTTCTGCCAGATGAGGAGATCCACCTCTTCGCCATGCTTGTAGTGAGGATGGTCTTCGTTGAGATAACGCTCAATCTTGGCAGAGGCAACGATGCGATAGCTCTCCTCGTCGATGTGGATATGCACGATGTAGGAGTTGCCGAGCACCATGCGCTTCTTCTGCTCACGGAATGGGCAGAAGATGTCCTTCATCAGGCCCCAGCCCAGGAAGGCTCCGTATTCGTTGACCCATTTCACTTCGAGATAGGCGAAGTCGCCAACCTTAGCCAATGGGGTTTCGGTGGTAGCGATGAGGCGCTCATCCTGATCGAGATAGATGAAGACATCCAGCTCGTCGCCGATGCCAGCGTCTTCTGGAACGTAGCGGGATGGAAGGAGGATTTCTCCCTCGTCACCACCATCGAGATACAGACCGAAATCTACTTTCTTTACGATGCGAAGGCGATTGTAATCGCCGAGTTTTATCTTTTTTGCCATATAATATTATTTTCGAGAATATAAAATGCTTTTGCCCTTACAGGGCGACAGGTTTGTGTCCGTAATTACCCAGGGCGTTGCCCTGGGCTAGGAGCTTCTGCCCTTTCAGGGCGTTTAGATGCAATCTATGGATGAGTCTGGTTCTTCTGCAGAAACTTCTTTATTGTTATCAGCAGTTTCTTCCTGGCTATCAGCAGCTCCAGCCTCCACAGTCTTCTCAATCATTCCATCCTTGAGATGAATGGTGCGGTCGGTGATGGAAGCAAGACCCTCATCGTGGGTAACGATGACGAAAGTCTGGCCGAACTTGTCTCTGAGATCGAAGAAGAGCTGGTGAAGTTCAGCCTTGTTCTTGGAGTCGAGACTTCCTGATGGCTCATCGGCAAGGATGACGGCTGGATTGTTGATCAAGGCTCTTGCCACGGCTACACGCTGTTTCTCACCACCAGACAACTCGGCAGGCTTGTGGCTGGCTCTATCGCTCAAGCCCATGAATGCCAATAACTCCTCGGCACGCTCCTTGGCTTCCTTTCGGCTCTTACCTGCAATGAAGGCAGGAATCATGATGTTCTCCAGGGCGGTGAACTCAGGGAGAAGCTGATGGAACTGGAAGACGAAACCGAGATGTTGGTTGCGGAAATCGCTCAGCTTCTTGGTGCTGAGGCTGCGCACATCCACGCCATCTACCTCAATGCTGCCACTATCTGGCTTGTCGAGGGTACCGATAATCTGGAGAAGAGTGGTCTTGCCGGCACCGCTAGGTCCGACGATACTTACCACCTCGCCCTTGTCAATATGCAGGTCGATGCCCTTAAGCACCTGCAGGGAGCCGAAGCTCTTGGTTATACCTTTTATATCAATCATTTTCTAACTCAAAATTATTTTGCAGGCAAAATTAAGCAAAATATTTGGAAATGCCTAATTTTAAGAGATAAAAAGAAATAAGGAGGGATATAAAAAAACAAAACGAGCCTTATTCTTGCAAATAAAGCTCGTTTCAGTACTCAATTCTGTATTACTTTCTATAAAATGTATGTGTTATTTCAACCCATCGGCATCGCCGGTGGTCTTCAATCCGTTGCTCTTTTCGCGAGGAGTGATATTCACTTTCTTCGCTATGGTGTTTTCGATAAGGTTGGCATCGAATGCCATCTTCTTGTCGGTGCAGGTGATATCCTGGAAGGTGAAATCTACCAGGCGGTATTTATCGCTCTTTCCAACATCAAAGATGTTGTCACAATCCATCTGGATGTTCTTGATGGAGATGTTGTTGCACTGGCACTGTTCGTATATTATTATATATTGGTTCTTTTTATATGTAATCTACGATAAACTCGTAATATTCTATGTTTTAGTATTACGAAAAGCTCGTAAAACGTTAAAATATAGCTGAATTTATGTTTTTTAACGCAGATTGTTTTGTACTTATACGAAAAGTTCGTAGATTTGCAGCGTGATTTAGAAACAAGAATGTTGAATTTTAAAGAATAAAGATAGAAATATGGAAAAGCTGACGAATCAGGAAGAAGATATTATGCTTCGGATATGGCGATTGGGACGATGTGCCGTGAAACAGATTATGGAACTGTTGCCAGAACCTCGTCCACCTTATACTACAGTGGCTTCTATTGTGAACAATCTGAAGCGCAAGGAATATGTCAAGGCGGAGCGGGATGGTAAGGGTTATGTCTATTCTCCACTCATTGCCGAGAGCGATTACAAGCGGAAGTTCCTGTCGGGTTTCGTGAACAATTACTTCAAGAATTCCTTCAAGGAAATGGTTTCCTTCTTTGCCAAGGACGAGAAAATCAGTCCAGAGGACCTCAAGGATATCATCCGTGAAATCGAGAATTCGGAAGAATAAATAACTGTAATTGAAAGCTTTTGCCCTTACAGGGCGTGTGGAGCTAATATGCGAAAGTTCAATAACTAATTTATATAAAAAACTGAAACTGTATGGCAATATATCTTATAAAAATCAATGTAGCCCTGATGCTGCTTTATGGCTTTTATCGCCTCACGGTGAGCCGCGATACTTTCTTCGGTCTTCGCCGCCTTACCCTCTGGCTCATCTATGCCGTCGCCCTGATGGTTCCGGCGCTCAGTCTGGAATATTGGGTGCGCGATACACCAACGATGGCGAGTATGGCGAATGTATATGCCGACACGTTTTATCCCGTGGTGGTTGTAAAGGCTCAGGCTCCCAGCATAACCTGGATAGATATGCTGCTGGGCATCTATTGGGCAGGAGTTGCCGTTCTCTCATTGCGTTTGGTATGGCAGCTCTTCAGCATCATCCGCCTTGCAGCTATTTCCCGGAAGCAGGAGGTGGAAGGCATTACGGTACATCTTCTCAGAGGCGAGGGGAGTCCGTTCTCCTTTTTTCGCTGGGTGTTTATGTATCCATCAACCCTGGAGGGCAAGCAGTTGCACGAAGTGATGGTTCACGAGTGCACCCATGTTTCGGGCCTCCATTCCCTGGATACCCTCTTCTCCGAGCTTTTCTCCATCGCCTGCTGGTTTAATCCGTTTGCTTGGCTGATGAAGCAGGAAGTAAGAATGAATTTGGAATATTTAGCCGATGAAAGTGTATTATCTGATGGCAACGCGCGCAAATCCTATCAGTATCACCTTCTAGGTTTGGCATATCGACAGCCGAATGAATCGACCAAGATTGCCAATAATTTTAATTTATTACCTCTTAAAAAAAGAATTAAAATGATGAACAAACGTAGAACCAGTGAAATAGGCAAGGCGAAGTACCTCCTTTTCGCACCTTTAGCAGGAGCGTTGCTTATGATGAGCAACATCGAGAGTGTGGCTCGTGAGATTGGCGAGCAGATTCCGGAAGTAGCCGAGGTTCAGCAGAAGGCTGAGCAGGCTCTGAATGCTGATGTGGCTGTGGCGAATCCGACGGCTGAAGAAGCAAAAGCTGCCGCAGAAGCCAAAAAGGCAGAAGAAGCTAAGGCTGCTGAATTGGCAAAGTTGGAAGCTGAACAGAAGGCGGAAGCAAAGGCTTCTGACGCGATAGCCCCAGCCGATACAACCAAGAATGTGGTTTATGATGTAACAGAGACATTGCCGCAATTTCCTGGTGGTCAGGAAATGATGATGAAGTATCTGGCTGCAAACATCAAATATCCGGCTTCTGCCGTCAAGGCCAAAAAGCAGGGCCGTGTGATTGTAACCTTTGTCATTCAGAAGGATGGTAGCGTTACCAATGCCCGAATTGCAAGATCTGTAGATCCGGAACTGGATGCCGAGGCTTTGAGAATCGTGAAGGCGATGCCTAACTGGACTCCTGGTACACAGGATGGTAAACCGGTAAACGTAAAATATACCATCCCTGTTATATTCTCTCTGATGTAACCCCAGGGAAGAAAGAAGTAAAATAGAATATCAATATCGGGTTATAAAACAACTCAATAAAAAAGAGCATAAATCTCAACTCAATAAAAAAGAGCATAAATCTCATCTCATCAATAGAGTATGAATTCTCTATTGGCATGTAGAATGAAAAGGGCGGTTTTCTTGCGTGATGCAAGAAGCCGCCGTATGCGGAACCGCATGTACGGTGGTGTGAGAGGTCGGTAAACATGAAAATAGGAGATAAACACCTATGATTAGTGTTTACCTCCTACTCGATTACTTCATTTTCTGCATCATCAGGCGTGATTTTTCCTTAGCCAAGGCTTGCATATCCACGGCAACATCGTCTTCATCAACGATTTCCACACCCGTCATCGTTTCTATCACATCCTCCATGGAAACTACGCCGCGAAGGCATCCGTATTCATCTACGATAATGGAGATATGCTCTCGCTTTTCCAGCATCTTTTCCCAGATCTGATATAGCGATTCATCCTCGTTGAAGGAAAGAATCGGGCGCATCAGCTCGGATAATCGGGTTTGAAATTCATCGTCTGAAACCGATTTGAGAACCACATCCTTCAGAACGTAGCCCACGATGTAGTCCTTATTGTTGTCATATACAGGAATGCGTGAGAAATTCCACTCCTTCTGTTCGTAAAACTCCTTGGTGGTTAGATGCATATTAGCAGATTCTACCACGATGGATGGTGTCATCACCTCTTCTGCCTTAACTCCAGCCAGACGGATGCAGCTCTTGATGATCTTGCTTTCCGATTCACGGAAGATGCCTTCTGTGGTTCCTACATCTACCATGGCAGAAACCTCTTCGCGGCTCATGGAAGCCTGGTGGCTCTTAGGCGTGAATACCTTTGTGATAAGTTCTGAGAGCAGTACCAGAGGGTAGGTGATGAAGATGAGTACCCGGATGATCTTGGTGGATGGCATTGCCAGCGAGCGCCAGTAAGAAGCACCGATGGTCTTCGGGATGATTTCTGAAAGCACCAGAATCAGCAAGGTGAGAATGGCGGAAATGATACCGAAGTATTCTTCGCCAAAGAGTTTGATAGACTCGGCACCCACGCCGGCAGAGCCGATGGTGTGGGCGATGGTGTTGAGCGAAAGAATGGCACCCACTGGGCGATCTACGTTGTTTTTATACTGTTTCATCAACGAGGCAGTCTTGTTGCCTTGATTCTCCTTCATCGAGATAAACGACATCGGAGTAGAAAGTAGCACCGCCTCCAGGACGGAGCATAAAAAGGATAGTGACAGAGCACCTAAAAAATATAATATGATTAAACCCATGTAATTTTTAATTCGTTAATAATATGTTATCTCAAGCAAGATAGGTATTATTTCCGAAGACTGCAGTTGAGGATGTAATGGGGTACATTACATCTGTTTTGATTCGATATGAGCGTATTGGTAAATATCATCATAGTTATGTTCTATTTTTCTGCAAAGATATGGATAAAACAATGAATTTGATATTATTTTGTTGAATATTAGTGTGTTTTAATATGTTTTTAGTAAATATTTGTAAAGGATGTTATTAGTTAGCAACTGATGACTCATGTTATTTTAGTGATTATATACAGATCAAAGGGGAAGAGAACTTATTCTTTCCCCTTTGTTCTGTATATGAGTTACTATGTAATACCGTTAGTTCAATTATCGCATCTTGCGGTTTTTCCCATTTTCAACTTTACAGCTGTACCTTTACAGCCTTTCCGTCATATTCCACGCTCTTGCTTGCCTGCATAGGCTGATCACCCGCTCCACTATTGGCATCCACCAGTACGATATGGAATCTGCGATGCTGGAGCATTCCCTTATAGCTGCCCTTGCGTGGCGCGATGTTCAGGGTTCTGTCTGCTTCATTCCATACAAACTTGATTTCAGAGAATTTACCCTTCTCATAGTTGTAGTTGTCGCCCTCATCCTCATAGAGCGTAAATTTACCATCAGCACCAGGATAGACACGGATTTCCAGCTCATCCCAAGGCTTCTCTGAACTATACTGAACTTCAGGACCGAATGGCAGGATGGTACCAGCCTTGATGAACACAGGCATGATGTCGATAGGACAAAGGCGCTGGATATCCTGACCGCCCTCATACTGGACATTGCTCCAGAAATCATACCATTTATTACCCTTTGGCAAGTAAACATTCACTGGCGCTGCTGCCTTCCTTACATCAGGATAGATGGTATGACCCTTCTTCTCCTTATCCTTCCAGGTGTATAAAGGATCGGTTACCGGCTTCACCAGAATGTTGCGGCCGAAGAGATACTCATCGTTCAGGCGGGAAGCCTTCTTGTCTGCCGCATAGTCCATCACCAGGGCACGCATCATGCTTCCGCTATTCTGTACACAGTCGCTTGCCATACTGTAGATATAAGGCAAAAGGCGATAGCGCAGCTTGATGGCCTTAATCATAGCATCATAAGCCCAGTCGCCCTGCTTTCCGAATTCATACAGTTCGCTTACCATCGGCGAAGAACAGTGGTTACGCATCAATGGCATGAAGGTTCCCCACTGCATCCAGCGGGTCTGCAATTCCTGAATGGCTGGGTTCTTTGGATTCTGTTCAAACTCCCAGTAGAAGAAACCACCCAGATCGGTGTTCCAGAATGGGATACCGCAGAGCGAGAAGTTCAAGCCCGATGGAATCTGATTCTTCATCTCGTCCCAGGAAGCCACCACATCACCGCTCCAGCAGATGGTGCCATAATGCTGAATACCGAGACTGCCGCTTCGGGTCATCTGGAGCGAACGCTTTGTGTTGCCCTTCATCGCTCTCTGGTGCTCGTAGATGCTCTTGTTGTGCAACAATGGAAAGGCGTTCTTCACGCCCAGCCATGAACCATCGTAGGTCTGATAGTTCTCATCGCCCAGCTTCTCAAAATGGTCAGGCTCCGTAGAATCCGTCCACCAGGCATCGAAGCCCATCTGGTAGAGATGAGTAAGATACTTCCAGTAGAGGTTGCGCGCCTTTGGATTGAAGACATCGTATGGCATCACGCCACTGTTTCTTGGCCAGGTTTCGAAAGGAAGGAGTGCATTCATCTTCTTCAGCTCACGATACTGATCTGTCCAGGGACCGAAACTTGCCCAGATGGAAATCATCAGATGGGCATCGTTCTTGTGAACATACTTCACCATTTCCTCCGGACTCTTCAGACGAGGCTCTCCCTGTGCCTTCATCTGCTTCATATCTGTAGGAAGATACTTGGCAAAGGCTGGGTCGCCCACCTTATTTATATAGTATGGGTTCTGGAACTTCATTGCATTCCAGTTGGAGTCGCATCCCCAATACTGCCAGTCCTGCACGATGGCATCGGTAGGAATCTTCAGTTCGCGATACTTGTCCAATATGCCCGCCAGTTCATCGCTGGTCTTATAGCGCTCACGGCATTGCCAGAAGCCCATCGCCCATTTCGGGAACATCGTAGCCTGTCCGGTCAGTTCACGGATGCTGGCGATGACTCCATCCTGCGTACCATCCTTGTACATGAAATAGTAGTCGGCACAGGTTCCTACTTCACTGGTGAAGGAAGTGCATGATGGCTGGTTGCCATTATCCTTGGATGCTACGATATCATTGAAATAGGTTTTTCCCGCATTGTCCCAGTAAAGACCATAACCTTTCTCGCTGGTGAAATAAGGGATGGCGATATAGGTGTTATGATTCCAGAGTTCAATATTCTGGCGACCACGTTGATTCATATAAACATCACGCAGCTGTCCTAATCCATAGATGGCCTCGTCGTCGGCAAGACGGAAGTTCTGTTCAATGCGGTACTTGCCCTTGTTGGCTTCATCCTTGCGGGCTTCCAAACGGGTCTTCGTATCGGTAAGCAGCAGCTTTCCATCCTTCGAAAGGAAGCGGATTTCGCCAGTCTGCTGGTTCAGTTCGACGGAAATTAAACTAGATTTAATATTTACAATATCTCCGTTTTTCTGTATCTGAACATCCTTCAGCTGCTGAGGCTTCAAGATGACAGAATAGCTTTTCTTCTGAACGGGAGCAGCAAGTCCGGCATCTGATTTTAAGATGCGGACGATGGATGGAGAATAGAATTCGATGGTTACATTCTGCTGAGCTACCTGACGGGTGATAGACTTGGCAGCCGCACCTTTCAGTGTGCCTGCCACCATTACGCTCTTGGCGCAGAGTTCACTTGGAACGCCAACGACAGCAATGCCCAAAAGGGCAATGAGAGATAAATTCTTTAGCATACTTTTGTTTATTATATTAGAGGGTTTATGATTTGTCCTGTTCTAAATACATCAGATTGTATTTCGGTTGCAAAGGTAATTTCATTCACACTCTGCTTACCTTCCTGAAGCAAGGCTGCTGCACGATGAAGCCGGATGCTGCGGATAAATGCCACGGGAGTAGTATTGGTCAGAGCCGTCAGCTTTTTATAAAGTCCTGTCCGCTCCATACAGAGATCCTGTGCCAGTTGTTCCACGCCATATTCGCCATCTTCAAGATGCTGCTCTATCAGAGTATGCACCTGAAGAATCAGCTCGGGATCCTGATTAATAGCTTCGGCTGCAGAATAGGCAGAAACGGTATAGACCAGCTTATCATTCTGAAAAACCGCCACGATTCCTGAATCCATGAAAGCATAAACCTGTCTGCCATCGGTATCCAGATCCTGCAGACACCCCCATTCCTTCTTCAAATGGATTAGATTGCCATTCTGCGTATTGAGCAGCGAATCACCCATAACAACCCAGACATTTTTCCTGCTATCTACAAACAGATCCTGAATGTCATTCCGGGTCGGACCGTTCCGCATCATTTTCATCTTATTCTCTTTTCCATTTCCTGACAGAGCGTCAAGGGGATGTTCCAGAATTCTGCCCTCTGCAAGCAGAATACAGAATATCTTCTGGTATTCCTTTACCCATAACCTGTCCTGGCTATCGGCATAAAGATGCGTCTGCCCCTTGTATTTCGTGATGTTTTCTGCCTTTTTTGCAGGAAGGGGAATCAAGGAGAAGCGCCTTCCATCATAGAGATTGATGCCCTTGGGAGTTCTTACCACCAACCTGCCATCTGTCAACTGCATCATCTGTAGAATACAGTTATCAGAAAGGCCCTGTCGGGTATTGAGCACATAGAAATAATCGTTTGTCTCTACCTTCTGGGCTGAGCTGGTAAGTATCCGGCCGCCAAAGCAGAGGAAAACGATGCATAGTTTGATGATATATGGTTTATAACTTCTCATAGAGCCTTATTGTCTATTTTCATTGCTGCTATTTTGCTTATTCTTTGCAAAAATATAAAAAAAGATTGAGACAGACAAGACAAGCAGGCAAAATTTTGAGGCTTTTACAAAGAAAAAGGCTTCCTTGCATGGAAGCAAGAGAGCCTTTGGCTATTGTTTTTTCGTTTTTACATCCCGAATCTTTTCCTATCTTGGAGAGCCAGATGGAGTGGGGGATATTGTGCTGGCGGTGATAAATAACTTTACAAGTTAAGCGTGGATGAAAAATCTCTTAAGAGAAGATGGGCTCAAGGTTCCAAAGAGCATCCTCAAATTGCATAATTAGTAGATACTTGGCAAGATTTTTAGTTCAGTTAGTGAAAAGGGGAGTCTGTTGGCAGTGATGCCGGCAGACTTCTGTATTTTTCGGATGCTTTTCTGATGCATTGCCAGATAGGTGGGGACGTACCTTGCTCAAAAGAAGATATTCTAGTGTTGGGTGGAGTGATTTGCAGAAAATATTTAAGGTGGATCATAAATCTCCTTTCACAGAATGTGGATTATGTTGAAAATAAGAGAGTTAAGTGTGAAAGGAAAAATCTCTTTATTTTGAGATGGTAATTGATGGCAAAGCTTAAATATGGCGATGTAGATAGTGAATAATGAGCGTCTTGTTAGTGAATAATGAGTGTCTTGATAGTGAATAGTGGGTGTCTTTGTTATGAATGTTGGGATGAAGCATAGTAACCAGAAGGATGAGGGATAGATATTGGCAGGCGAAAAGGAACGATTTATAGACTGGATGACTAAGCTCGTCTATATGGATGACTCGGGTCATCTATATGGCTCACTCCCGTCATCTATATGGATGACCCGGGTCATCCGATACAAAGAAGCCTTTTCTATTCCTTTTGTGATAGTTGCTTTCTCCTTTAGACTAAGTTGCCTTCTCCTTATATTTATATTCCTTTCTGCTGATTATTATTGTTGTTTCAGAGAATTCTCCTTTCACACTTAAGTAGCTGATTATGAGTATGCTCTGGTGATTGTGAAAGGAGAATGAATTTTTAATTGCTGTTTATGTGATCTGTGAGTTCGGTCATAACGACCAGAAGGAGAAGTTGGCGGGCTGTGGCTCTGAAGCTGGTTCCGGATATGGAGATCTGGCATGCTGACGGTAAGGATCTGATGCACGTTCGCATCTATGCAGTAGATAAAAAGGGCAGAAGAGTACTGAACGTGAAGGATGCCAAGGCATTCGATAAGTTGACTTTCACCGTGAAGGGCGATGCGAATATCGTGGCGGTGGATAATGGAAACATCGCATCTGATGAACTTCATATCGGAAAGACCCAGTTGGAGAAGTCCATTCAGCGCAATCTCTTCCAGGGTTCTGCCCTCGTGATATTGAGAGCCAGCGATAAGCCAGGAAAGATAGAGCTTTCGGTAGCTGGAGAAAAGATGAAAGCCAAGAAGCTGGTTTTGAATACGAAATAAATATGATACTAAAAAAGGTCGCCAAAATGTTGGCGACCTTTTTTTTAGTATTTTGACAGATTCCGGTCGGAATATCTTTAAAAGGTCGGATTTTCGGTCGGATTGCGTACTTTTCGGTCGGATTATGACTAAACCGACCGATTGTAGTCTGTCAATATCCATTTCAAACCTATCCTGTCTATTAGTTTTTCTTCATTTAATTCTATTAATAGTCTGCCGACATAGCGAAGTTGCTGTTCTTTCGTCTTGTTGGCAGGAAGTACATCTTTGAGATATTCGTATATACTATCTCGCTTGGCGCCTTCGTCTCCTGCATTGCTGAGATACTGTAGAACCATTTGACGCAAATCGGTTGTGCCTTTTTCTTATCATATTATTTTCTGTGTTTTAGCTAAAAATAAAATGATAAGAAAAAGACATCTATCTGATAATCAAATTGTTGTAAATCTATCAATAAAAATTTATTTTTCGATTATTTTTTTATTAGCCATCAAATTAAATAGTATCTGCAATCTACGCGAGCGCCTTTCTTCGCTATTTCGGTTCCGACCATAGAATAAACAATCTTGCGAATTTCTTTGATTTCAACATCAGGTATTCTACTTGCTATTGTCTTCCGCCAGGCGTCCCGACGGATTTGAAATCTGGCGTCAAAAAATGTTTGACCTATTTATTTTGCGGATTTGCAATCCGCTCCTTTTTTGCTTGTTGATGGGATTACAAATCCCTGGGTTTAATAAGTTGAATATTTTTTACAGCGGATTTCAAATCCGCTGGGACGCCTAGCGGTGGATATCCGGGATATACTAATAAAGGTCGCCAAAATGCTGGCGACCTTTTTTAGTATCCTTTGTTTTCTCTTTGTTTTCTCTTTATTTTCTGAATTTCTTCTTAAACCATTGGTTGAATGCCACGTAGGCACTGATTTCCTCCTGGTGCTGAGGCTCGGCAAATGTCAGTACATTGCCCGATGAATCTCCGTGCTGGTCTGGGAAGATAATCATCAGGTTCGTGCCCGAGAAGAAGCGGGTAAGCTCTTCCGGCAATCGCTCTAATGCCGACTTGTGGGAAACGGTTCCCTTGCGGGCTGTCACCACCACAAAGAGATGGTTCTTGCTCATGTGGGAGGCAAGCTGAGGCATCTCGTTCCAATGCTGCATCAGGGTGTATTCGGCTCTTACTTCCTGATGTCGGTTGGTGATGTACTCATTGATGAGTGCCAGGGTCTCCTCCCTGCCGTGGAACTGGATGCGGCAATCCAGATTGCCTGACAGTCGCGCCAATCTCTCTACCCAGCGGTAGAAACCCGGTTCAAACTCAGCCCTCGATGGTACTGCCACCTGTATTCGGCGAATGGTATTGAGCGGCTGCTTGATGCGTGCCATGATAATCTGACGGCTCAGACCATTGAAGAGACTCTGATGAAACTCTCCCCAGAACTTAGGCGAAACCTCCGGATGCATGTGCATGCCAATGATGATTTCTGAACACTGGAACTCGTTGAAGGCATGCTTGATGCCGTTGGCGATATTGGCAGCAATGCGAACCTGCGTCTGCGTCATCACGTCGGTGGCTGCGGCAAGCTGACTGCAATGGTCCAGCAGCTGTCGGCCCTGTTCCTGCTTGTATCGCATATCCTTGTCATCATACACTACGTTCAGGCAGACCAGTCCTCTGTTCAGTTTCTGATTTCTCACCAGGAAGGCGAGACTCATCAGATTATCAGCATATTCCGGATACTTCACCGGTATGAGAATCTTCTCATCGCTTGCCTTTTTTGTATCTTCGGCATCCGGCAACTCCTTGTCGCGGAGGATAATCTTTCTGGAACTCCAGTCGGTGAGCATCGAAGAGATGACGCAGGTGCAGAGAATCATCATCACCACACCATTCAGCATGTCATCGTTCACCAGATAGGTATTCGGTCCCACCAGGAGGTTCATACCCACCATCACCATGGCGATACTGCCGGCGGCATGGGCGGAAGTCAAACCGAACATCATGTGACCCGATGACAGCGGCAACCGGAATCCGAAGCAGGCGGCATAGGCTGCGATGGCTTTTCCCAAGGTTCCGAAGAACACGATGCAGAAGATGACCCAAAGGATATGACTGCCCTGGAAAAGCAGTCCCACGTTGATGAGCATGCCCACACCTATCAAAAAGTAAGGGATGAAGAGCGCATTGCCCGTAAACTCCAGTCGGTTCATCAGAGGAGACACGTGCGGGATATACCTATTTAATATCAGACCAGCGAAGAAAGCACCGAACACGCCCTCGATACCCACCATTTGCGAGAGAGCCGCACTCATGAAGAGCATCGCCATCACGAAGATAAACTGCATCACCGAATCGCTGTACCGGCGCAGAAACCATCTTGTGAGTCGCGGAATCAGGAATATCATTATTCCGCAGTATGCGGCAAACTTGGCGGTGAAGAGTACCCAGAAAAGCAGACCATCATGACTGGAGAACGAGGCGACGAGACCTGCCAGCATGATGAGCGCTATCAGGAGCGAAAGCATACTGGAACCCACACTCAGGGTGACGCTCGGCTTCTGCTGCAGACCATATCTGGAAACAATAGGATAGGCAATCAGGGTATTGGAAGCCATGATGCAGCTCAGCAGAAACGATGCCCTGGTGGAATAGTGCAGCAACCAGATGCTCATGCCGAAGGTGAGGAAGAAGGGAACGAAGCAGGTGAGCAGACCATAAATGATGAGCCGCGATTTGTTTTTCTTCATACCCTCCATGTCCATCTCCAGGGCGGCGAGGAACATAATGTAGTAGAGTCCCACCTTGCCGAACAGCTCGAAAGAAGCATCGCGCTCCAGGATATTCAGACCATATTTGCCGACAAGCACGCCCGCCAGTACCATTCCGATGATATGGGGGATTCGGAGCTTACCCATGATGATAGGGGCAAAGAGGATGATGAGGAGCACTACGAAGAAGATCAGCGTAGGGTCGGTAATTGGAAAATATTCTGCAATATTCAGCATAGGCATTCTACTTATTGTTGATGATGAAAGAGGGATTCAGCATCCGCTTCATCCCTCTTCTTTTTATTTTTGAGTGCAAAATTACTAATAAATCTTGAAAGGGCAAAGTTTTTGCCCCCTTATCATTTATATGTGTAGAGATTTTTGTAATTTTGCACCCTGAAAACAAACTTAGGATAAAAAGATAAGGATAATTAACGTATGAAAAAAGGATTGTTTGCACTCGCCTTGGGTACATTTACCCTGGGCATCGCAGAATTTATTATCGAGGGAATTCTCACCGATGTGGCGCACAACATGAATGTGTCCATCCCTCAGGCTGGTCATCTCATTTCTATCTATGCACTGGGTGTATGCGTCGGTGCTTTCTCGCTGATATTGATGCATAAGTATCGCCCCAAGAATATACTCTTGTTTCTTACTTCGCTGGTGATTCTGGGAGCCATCATCGCTACGATAGCCCCTAGTTACGGGCTTCTGCTTTGTGCCCGCTTCATCCAGGGACTTCCTCATGGTGCCTATTTCGGTACGGCTACCATCGTGGCGGTGAAGATGGCAAAGGAGGGAAAGGGTACCAAGGCGGTGGCGATGATGTGTGCCGGTATGCCGTTTGCCAATCTGCTTGGTGTTCCGCTGGGCACCTTCCTGAGTCATACCATCTCCTGGCGAGTGCCTTTTCTCATATCGGTGGCGTTGGGCGTCATCACGCTCTATATGATTTACAGGTGGGTTCCTGATGTAGAGGCTCTGCCTAACAAGGGTATGAAGGCGCAGTTCCGGTTTATGCGACATCTGGCTCCCTGGCTTATCATCGCTGCTACTTTCCTGGGCAACGGCGGTATTCTCTGTTGGTTCAGTTACATTTCTCCGCTTTTGCAGATAGATGGCGGATTCCAGGCGGCATCAATTTCGGTATTGATGATTCTTGCCGGCTTGGGAATGGTGGTAGGAAACCAGGTGAGTGCCTTGCTGGCAGATAGATTCAAGCCGGGCCGCTTTACCTGCTATCTGCAGTTTCTGGCTGCCGCAGCCTTGCTGGCTACCTTCTTTCTGTCGCATATCGGTTGGGTATCGGCAGCGATGATGTTTATCAGTTGTGCCTGCCTTTTCGGTATAGGTTCGCCAGAGCAGTTTCTCATTGTGAAGCACAGCGAAGGTGGTGAAATGCTGGGTGGTTGCTGCATTCAGGCAGCCTTTAATCTGGGCAATGCCCTGGGTGCCTTCTTGGGCGGAATCCCCGTGGCGATGGGATTGGGATATAATTACCCTGCGCTCATCGGTGTACCGATGGCATTGGCTGGAGCCTTCTGTCTCCTGGTGTTTCATCGTAGATATGAATGATACATGTCATTTTGCCCTGTTTCCTATGACAGAATTTGATGAAAATCAAGAAAACGGCCCTTTTTTGAAGTTTTTTTCAAAAACATTGTGTGCGTACACAAAAAGGCATTACCTTTGCACTCGAAAAGATAGATAACGAATAATTAAAGTAAAGAAAGGATAACTATTATGATGGTATTAGTAATGACACTGGCAGTTGTAGCTGCCCTTTTTGCAGAGGTTGTAAATGTCAACAAGAAGATTAGCCTCGGCAAGTAATCAGACAAAAATAGAGAAAGGATAAAAGTTATGATGGTATTAGGTATGATTTTGGCAATGATCGTTGCCGGATGCGCTGAGTATGGCGCAAGAACTAATATGAAGAAATTCGCTTAACAAGCGGTTCTTCTTTCAATTTGAGAGAATTTAAACAGTAGTTGCATAGATAAATAAAGGAAAGGCAGTTGTTGGCATTGGAAGGATGCCACCAGCTGCCTTTTCGTTTTTTCTCAGCTGAACTTTTTCAGTCTCGCTATTTTTTTTTCGGGCTATTCCTTTGCTTGTATCATTATTTTTTGTAACTTTGCCGAAAGATTTTAAAATGGCAGCAATATGAAATATCCTATCGGCATACAAGACTTCGAAAAAATCATAGAGGATGGCTATGTTTATCTGGACAAGACAGGCTTGGTCTATGATTTGGTTCATAATGGTACAATTTACTTTCTGAGTCGTCCTCGACGATTTGGAAAGTCATTGCTCGTATCTACCTTGAAATGCTATTTCGAGGGAAAAAAGGAACTGTTCAAGGGGCTTGCCATCGACAAGCTGGAGAAGGAGTGGAAGCAATATCCTGTGTTTCATCTTGACTTTAATGGTAATAATTTCACTAATCCTGGAGAACTTGAGGTCATATTAGAGAACTTTGTTGCATCGCAAGAGATAATATATGGTAAAAGTCCTTTCAGGGATTCCTTAGGAGGCCGTTTTGAATATGTATTGAAAGCTGCTCATGAGAGAACAGGACTTCGTGCCGTGGTTTTAATTGATGAGTATGATAAGCCAATATTGGATGTGCTTGATACACAAATCAAAACATCAATAAAGGGTGAAGAACGGTTGTTAGAAGATTGGAATCGTGAGGTCTTGAAAGGTTTCTATAGTGTCTTCAAGGCTGCCGATGCTAATCTACAGTTTGTTTTGCTCACGGGTGTCACCAAGTTCTCACAAGTGAGCGTGTTCAGTGGTTTCAATCAGCCTAACGACATCAGTATGGATGAGCATTACGAGGCACTTTGTGGCATTACAGAAGATGAATTGTATTCTACCTTTGATGAACAAATCAAGGCGATGGCCGTGAGATATAAAACCACAGAGGAAGGAATGAAATACAAGCTGAAGAGGAAGTTTGACGGTTATCACTTCAGTCCTAACATGCTTGATATCTATAATCCTTTCAGCATCTTAAATGCTTTGAGCAAGAAGATTCTGGCGGATTATTGGTTCCGTACCGGTTCGCCAACCTATCTTGTTCGCTTGCTGTCTCATTTTGATGAGAACATCAACGAGATGGTGAACAGGTTTTATCCTACGAGTAGTTTTATCGACTACAAGGCAGATGTGGAAGCACCGTTGCCAATGATTTATCAGAGCGGTTATCTTACCATTAAGGACTGGAATATGGATACCGATTCCTATCTCCTGGATTTCCCGAATGATGAAGTGAGGAGCGGTTTCCTGACGCTGGTAGCTTCCAGTTATCTGAAGCCATCGAAGTCAACGGATGCCTGGGTTATTCAGGTAATAGATGTGATGTCGAAGGGCGATTGCCATCAGTTGGAGAATCTGATGACTTCCTTCTTTGCCAGCATTCCTTATAGCCAGCGTCGCAAGGACGATGAGCGCGAGAAGGAACGTTATTTTCAATACACCTTCTATCTCGTATTGAGAATGATCAGCTGTTTCACGGTCTTCATCGAAAAGCAGCAAAGCGAAGGTAGGGTAGATTGCGTGGTAGAGACTCCGAACTATATCTACATCTTCGAATTCAAGCGAGATGGTTCGGCTGAAGAAGCCCTGAAGCAGATAGAGGATATGGGCTATGCCAGGGAATATGCAGCAGATGGCAGAAAGATTTATCAGATAGGCTGCAACTTTTCATCGAAGACGGGAACCATTGATGGATGGAAGGTGGAATAGGTTATCGCAAACGAATACTTCCTTTGTGTAATATTGCACTCTGAAAATATAAAAATAGATAAAGAAGGAGATGGATTATGTCAAAAAAGAAGATTTTCAGATGCCAGGAATGTGGGTACGAGACCGTAATATATGAGGGACGTGGTTTCATGGGGCAGCATATTGAAGCCATGTCTTGTCCAGACTGCAGGAACATAGTACCTCTTGTGGTGGGTGGAGTGATAGGTGATGCTGCACCTAGCTTCAATTCTCTAGTGGGAAGACTCTGTTTAAGATGCGGTTCTGACAGAATTCACAAGTGGGATATGCATACATGCCCCAAATGCGGGGGCAGGATGCAACCCTTTGGCGAAGAAGAGTTCTGGACATAGTATTTTAAACCTGTTCCTGCATGGCTGAAGAATGGGGATTATGAGTTAGTGTATAATTTTATAAGGTTAGATTAGTTGTGTGTCTGATTTAGCAAAGAGGGTGTGTCATAAGTTAATGATTCACCCTTTTTTGTTTGTTGGAATGTTGTTGATATGTTGTTGGAAAACATAGTATAAGTTGTTGGAAAAGATAGTATATGTTTTTGAGTTAGTTAGTATCTCCGGTCGCACAACAGCTGTTGTGCGCTTGCATATCAGCTGATATGCGCTTGCACAACAGGTGATGTGCATGCGTAGGTCAATTGTTATGCGCCAACTATAATTTAGACTTATGATGCCTCCTCTTTGTCATTTGGTACATACAGAACGGCATTTCATACAAGACAAGTTTGGATATTTTGCTGATAGAAATAATTTTCTTAATTTTGCACTCGTAATCGGGAAGCGATGGAAAAGAAAGAATCGTGGAACGAGGAACATGAAGTATAACCCTTTAATATATAATAAGGTATGAAGACGATCATGATTTCGTTGATGATGGTAGCTGCTGCCACCACAACCTGTTTTGCAAAGAGTAACAACACCGAGGTGGCAAATGCCGTAAAGAGCGTAGCCGAGCAGGTAAAGCAGGCTCCATCCGGCACTGTGTATGGTGTGGTTGAGAACACCAAGCACCACATCATCGTAGCTACTCCTTTTGGAAAGTACACTATCGAGAAGAAGGACGGTGGCATCAGCTTTATGGGAATGTCGGCAAAGCTGGTATCATCGAAGAATGGCGTTTATAAAGTCAAGACATCCCTTGGTAATTTTACGGTGAATGCCAGAAAGGGAACAGTGGTGAAGAACTAAACGGAAAAGGTAGATAGAAAAGTTTGAGGTATATAGGCATTGGAGCTGTCATGGAATAGGAATGTGGAAGTTTTATCTTTTCGGCAGTGGCGGCATCCGATGCCATTTTCTTATTCTTTTTAGAAAAATAGAGCATTTTAGAAAAAAAATGGCTAAAAGTTTGGCGGTATCAAGAATATTGCTTACTTTTGCGGGCAGAGTTGGAGCAGACGGAAAAGAACGGCTGCGATGAAGACTCAAATGAATGAGCGTATTGAACGTTATCCTAGAATAGAAATGTGGAAGTTTCGAAATCTGCTTGGATAGTGAACAGTATTCTCACGCCTTAGGATTATTGTATCCTTTTCGTTATGGAAAGGAATAATATACCCTTTTGGCGTGGGCTATTGTTTGATGCTAGCAGATAGGTCCTTCCACAACCTCTATTCTGGCGTAAAGACAATAGTCCCACGCCAATTCATAATACTTTAATAACTAATGCAATTTCTGGGAACAAGTTGACTATGTAAAAAAGAATATGAGTCAATTTACAAACGTAAGTATACGTTATTCTAGTCCATATGCGACAGAAACGTTAACTATGCAATTACCTTCTGAAAATGGTTGGGTTATAACTAATGCTTTTTGCCCAGATAGATTACTTGTCGGGGAAACGATTTTACCCATAAGCCCAATTCGCAGAGGATTAGAGAGTGAATTTTATAACGATTGCTCTGCTATCATACAGTTGGCTTCAAAGTCTGGGAAAGTTTCATTTAATGATGCTCTTTTGGAAGGATTGGATTGTGTTGTTTCTGCTCATATCGCTAGATGTGGACGATTAATTTATACTGATTTGCTAGCTTATGTTGATTGTTGGGCTTATCTTTTATATGCTCATAATAAGATGCGTAATGTAGTTGAGGAGAAATATCCGATTGTAGTTAAGAATATGGTCAATAAATATTTGCAGTATATAAAAGAACAACATTATCTTCAGCCTTTTTCTACAACTTTACTGTATCGTGACATTATATCACAAATAAAATAAGTATTATCTCTATAATAATCAATAGTTTATTAATTGCTTTTGGTATAAAGTAAAGAATTTGGAATATCTATTGATTAAAAGATATATGATAAAGACTTTACTTGTTTCATGTGAACAAAATGCAGAAAGAAATAGTTTTTGTTGTTTAATTGTTTTAATTTCCCAAGATTATGACAATAATTACTCATGTGTTCTATGCTCATCAACGTGTTGAGCGTGGAAAAATCGTTTCTACGAATGTAGTTCCAAGACTGGCAAAATTTGAGTATGATTTTTCTGGTACTAATGTTGTTATATCAATAATACCAACCTTGTCACCGAAAAGAGCTCATTTGATTCGTCAAGAGGGATTTACTTTGTATTATCAAGGTGAAGATATAGATTATCGATTCGAATTAGAATGTTGGCCTGATAATGGTACGATAAAAAGACTCTCTGTTTTTAGAGATGATACAGGTGTTGAATATCGTTTTATTAGTGACCATCAAGATGCATTATAAACATTAAAAAACTGACGAAAATGTTATTTCAATGGGGTATAAAGCAAGAGGCTGAGATTTATCTACGAGCTTCTATTACAGGATTGCAATGTAGGCAATCATATGTTGATTCTTTTGTTTCGGATGCCTCGGCTAATTTGAAGCAAATGAATATTGAAACATATCCATATGAATCGGTTGTAAAAGCTATAGTAAAATGGACTGAGCAAGCTGTTCTTGAAAATGATTGGAATTTATGTGATGAAGATGGAGTTGCTTGGTTCATAGGACTCTATAGTATGTCATACATTGCATCTTTAGCTTCTTCTGATGTTGAATATGGTAAATTATTTAAAGATTGCTTTATAAAGTATTTTGAGAATAAATAAAAGTTGCGGATATCTTATAAGCTTCTATCAGCAACTAGTATTAATTAAATTATTGCCTGAAGCTGGCATTGAAGGTTTATTATGAAATATACTGGAATAGAGTTGTCTGCTATCGTGAAATTAGCTAATGCTATGGTTATGGCAGACGGAAAGGTTGCCAATGAAGAAATTGCTGCCATGAGTATTGAACTGGCAAAGTTTGGTGTAGATGAAAATGCTGCAAAGTCTATTATTGGAGCAGCTGATGCAATGGAATATGGTCATGCAGTTGCAGTCGTTGCTGCAATGAACTTGGAACAGAAGAAATATGTAACTGGTTATTTGGCTTTTATAATGGCTGCTGATGGTGAAATTGCTGCAACTGAGGTAAGTATGTGGCAATTATTGTCAACGTTGGCTCAATTACCGACGATGACAGTGGCTGAGGCTCTTCTGTTTTGGAATAATCATTAGGATTCATAAAAGGGTATGGTGTGAAATCATTATACCCTTTAAAACTATATTTGACTTATGTATATAGATTTAAATAACATTCAAATCCGATTAGATAGTTCTGTTAAACATATAAGTAAAATAGCTTGTATGACACTTAGTGGGGCTATAGAAAATGGACTTGTCCTAGCTGATAATGCATTCCCTATAATTACTATTTATAAGGATAGAATAGATTTTGGAAAATGTTTAAATTCAGATTTGGAAGGGATGGTTGGATTTTTAGGCATTCCTAATTTTTACATGGAATATGGAAATGTCATATATCGTTTTGACTCAGGATATAGTTATTCTATTTGGTCGAAAAAAATAGATTATTCAGGCATATTTGCTCCCACAGTTCCTGACAACGTTCAATTATTTAACCTAATTTATCCTCAATATTTATGATTACGATTCAGAAAAGTTTTGGAGTTCAGGGCGTTGCAGACAATGATACATTAATCAGACTTCAAGAGTTAATTGCATTGTCTAGGCATCAATATCCTGTAGGAAAGGCTATTATCGATACTGAAAAAATCACTTTCTATAAGTTTGGATTAAAGCTAGGTATTGCTCGTTTTGCAACAAATGGATTAGTCGTAAATGAGCAAGGAATAATCAGATATTGTGGTTATATGATTCCAGAAGTTCAAGATAGACAAGTTATGAAAGATATTTGCATCTTGTTTGGAGTAAAATGTAACTTTTAATTGTAGTGATATGAAAATAAGATATTCGTTGATAGATAATGTTGATGGTAAGGCTGTTATGCCTTTAGCTTATTTAATTTGGTCGTACTTGAGCAACCATTCAAATATAGGTTGTATAGAAATCGAAATGACTCAGATAAGATTTACTAAAGGGGTATTTTTTACAGTTGGGAAAATTCTATATGAACCATATGGTTTAGTATGTAGAAATGGTATTGTTTATTTCGAAGGAGGAGAATTGCCGGAGATGCCAAAAGATCAGTTGTTTGTTATTATAGTAAATGCTCTGTTTCAATTGAAAAAGGGATATGTATTTCAAATTTAATGCTTATGTCAAAGTTTAAAATTCCAGGAGTTTCATTCTCCTTAAGCCGAGCTCTCGGTATCACGCAGGCTAAACAGAAGTTTGCACGTGAGACGGGGATTCCAACCTCTAAGGCTGGATTAGAAAGAAAAGTGGGTAAGATGGTGTTGAATGCCATTTTCTGAAAGAAGCGATGACTGGGCATCGCTTCATCTGAGGTTATATACAAATGAAATAGTAATCAATAATGAATAAAATTATGGAAAAAGAATGGTTTAATGGTTTTGTAGCCAATGGCTTGCAATTTAGATTGGATGGTTCTATGATAAACGACTTTGGCGTTACATATCATATTGGCGTAAAAAATATCTCTGGGCACCTTGTAGAGATAGAGGATCGTGTATATTTTCGATTTGATTATAAGAAAGTGCGTAAGAGAAATGAGTTCGGTCAATATTATCTCGAAATGGGAAATGTTATTCCTTATGCAGAAGTATGGGATTATGTACATTTGCTAGATATGCAAACACAGAAACTTGTATTTGGAAGTAAAGCTCAATTGATGCCGGGCGAGGAGTATCTTGTCAAGATTCATTGGAATGGAGCCAAAGAGTTAAAGCAAGATGAATCGTATTTTACCGAATGTGCTAACGATATATTGTCGGCACATGATTTCAAGTATCTACAGTTGAGAATTAGCAATTTCGTAAATATGACTATCTGCCCTTCGGATAAGGAGAAAGATTATTCTTGGTATATTTCCAGTAAAGAAGTTTGTGAGAATTATGGGGTGTATGTTCCCGTATCTTCTACTTCTAAATAAGGTGAAGGTTATTGCTCCCTATCCATTTGCGAACGGAACTGCTGTAGAATTTAATAAAACGTTAAAACAAGGATGAATTTTTTGAAATTAAGTTTCACTTTTGTGAAGTCTTTGAGTGCTTTATTCGTTCCCGGTAAATGCCCCAAACGAATTGATCATGAGAAAATTGTCGCTGGTGAAAGCTTAGCGTCCGATTCTACACCTTCGGACATTATCGGATATCTAAAGGCTCAGCAGCCACACTATGATCTCTTGCGTTTTCTGGATGCACAGGAGGTTGCCTATACCCAGGCTTTGAGAGAACTGAAGGAAGGTAGAAAACAAAGCCATTGGATATGGTATATCTTCCCGCAACAGAAGGGACTCGGACATAGTTACAATTCAAAGTACTATGGCTTGGATGGCGAGGGTGAAGCCAAAGCCTATGTTGAACATGAAATTCTGGGTGATAGACTCCGTGAATGCTGCAAGGCGCTCTTGCTCCACAAGGATAAGGACATCAAATATATCATGGGAAGCGGAATTGACGTGCTGAAACTCAAAACTTCTATGCGTCTCTTCAATAAAGTGAGTCCTAATGATGTGTTTGAGGAAGTATTGGATGCTTTCTTTTAAAAACGTTCAGAAAAGTCTTTATCAGGGAACAATAATGTAAAGTAATATACGCAACTATATTTTCCCCATCGACGATAAGGATTATGGTGATGGTGAAATGGTAGAAGATAAAAATATAGCGAGCAAAAGGGGGTAATCCTTCTGCTCGCTAAGTTTTTATAGTTTCCTTTTGAATTGTCTCAATAATGCTTGTTGAGAACGTTTGGTGTACCAAAGATACAATAGCGTATGTCTTCTTGGGTTGGTGGTAATACTCGTATGTTTACCATTCGAATTCGTTTTTGAAATCGGCCATCATTTCTAGAAAGTCAACGGCGTTGCCTGTTCTAGCATATTCTTCTTCACGAGCTAAGACATAATTCGCCAACTCGTCATTATTGCATGATGACATAAAAGGATATTCTTCGGATTCGTTATGAGCCTCTGTTGCATAATCGTGATGATAGGCAACTGTTGGTTCTTGAACGGTACAGCTATCTTCGAAAAAGCGTTGGGCTTTATCGTTTAGTCGTTCTTTTGAGTTTGACATTATTTTAGTCATATTGTAATCCTCCTTATTTTTGGTTACTCTAATATGTTGCAAAATTACGATTAATATTTGAAAGTACCAAAGTTTTAAAATGATATTTTGTGGGGAAATTTGCAAAAACATGGCTAAAAGTTTGGAAGATACCAGATAATTTCTTATATTTGCACTGTTTAAAGATAGGTGTTATGAGAACAGTTCAAGATTATATAGCAATAATTAGGCAAAACAGTTCCAAGATTACTAAAGATTTTGGAATCAAGACCTTGCGCATTTTTGGTTCCGTATCACGAAATGAGCAAACAGAGCAAAGCGATTTGGATATTTGTGTAGAAACAGAAACTCCTAATCCATTTTTATTGGCCGACTTGAAAGAATTCTTAGAGGGTTTGTTCAAGTGCTCAGTTGATGTAGTGCGTATTCACAAAAACATGAATCCTTTCTTTAAATCAAGAATAGAACGGGATGGAATCTATGCAATTCGATAAATATGTAGCATTGGATATACTTAATAGAGTACATATTTCTATTGAGCATATAGAAGAGCGTTCACAACCTTATCATTGTGGCGATGATTTTCTGATGTCTTCTACTGGTGTAGCAATTCTTGATTCCATATGTATGCAATTTATTGCTATAGGAGAAAGTTTAAAGGGACTTGATAAGGTTACTAGAGGAGAACTCCTTACAACTCATCCTGAAATTGATTGGAAAAATGTGAAAGGGTTACGTGATATCATAGCTCATCATTATTTTGAGGTTGATGCCGATCAGATTTGGTGGATTATAGAAAATGAGTTGCAACCTTTGAAAAAGGCAATTCAGGAAATGATAGAATCTTTAAAACGGATACTTGATGAGTAATGTCAGGTAGCCGTTTTATCATTTTGTACTTCCAGACTCCTATTTCATACATTTATCCCCTTGTTTTCTATGCTGTTTCGGATAAATTTACTATCTTTGCCCCCCTGAAAACAACTAAAAGATAAAATGTAATGAAGAAAGGATTAAAATATACTTTGGTTTCCTTAGGCAGCTTGGTCGTTTTGGCTGGTGTTGGTCTGGGGATTATGTATGTGGTGTCGCCATATAAGGTGAAGCGGTGGTTGGGCATCGCTTCATCTTATTCTGATGTGTTCGTTGATAGATTGAAAGGGCAACCTTATACGCATGGCGGATATGACGGCATTGATGTTTCGAAACACAATGGAGTTATCAAGTGGAAGGAAATAGCGAAGAATAAGCGAATCAAGTTCGTTTATATCAGAGCTACACATGGTAAGGGATATGTGGATCGACATTATCGCCGAAATATCAGACTGGCTCGTAAATATGGATTGAAGGTGGGATCTTATCATCTGATGTCTGCTGGCTCTTCAGCAACTGCTCAGTTCCGGGATTTCCAAAAGATGGTGAAGAAGGGCGAGCAGGACTTGATTCCTGTATTGGATGTGGAGGAGAAAGGCATCCAGGGAAGATGGAAGGGACGACAGCTGCAGGATAGCATACAGGTGTTTGCTGACTTGGTGAAGAAACACTATGGCAAGTATCCTATCATCTATAGCAACGAGAGCTTCTATAATAAGGAGATGGGGGCGAAGTTCAATCGTTATTATCTCTTCATCGCCAATTATAACTCCAGACAACCCTCTATCGACGGCAGAGGAAAGTGCAATATCTGGCAGTATTCAGAAACCGGACATTTGCATGGTATTGGAGAAAGGGTAGATTTAAGCAGATTCATGAATGGTACAACCATCAAGGATTTGATGCTGTAACAAATAATAAAAATGTACCAAGTTATTTTTTTATCATTACGTAAGGAAAACGCCCTTTGTTAGAATGTTACTGCTAACAAAGGGCGGTGATCTGATTATGCCAAATGATTTATTGTTCTAAAGTCTTTGGACAGCAATCGCAATACATTTCTAGAGAGATGACCTCCATTTCGATAATGGAAGTTTTCTTTCATTCGGGTATCAAATCTTTTTTTATCAAAGGACATGGCTTTCTTTTTGTTGTCCCAAAAGTAAACTTTGGATTCATTAGCCATATCTTTGACATTCCCTGTTGCAACAGCTTTTAAAAGCTTTGGATAATTGCTAACCAACGGACCTGTTTGATACCTTATATCTGCTAATCCTTCTTTTATCTGTGGACTGACAGTATCAGAAAACTGCGTCACGGTCTTTAAGGCTTTATCTACTTGAGCAAATGTATTTTTTGCTCGCTGCATAACTTCTGCATTCATCTCTGTTGGGGTAAAACCTCGTACAGCTCGTTTATTGAATGCATCTGTTTGTTTGGCTTTATCTATACCTGGGCCTAGATCCCAATTCCCGTTTGTGGTTTGGTAATAGTAGTACTTGCCATTTGTGAATCCTTTATTTTCTGGATTCTCTCGCATCCATAAGTTTTTTATAAAATTATGGATGTTTGGGGCAGGCTTTGACTATGGAATCTTTCTTCCGTCTTTGGTATATAGAAAAGTCTGTCCATTTACTGAGGCAAGACCACTAAAGGGCTTGTTGGTAACTATATTCCACCACTAGCCATTTTTCTTTTTGAGAATTATTTTATTTGTTTTCATTTCGCTCATTTCTATATTCTTTTTTATTTATCTTTTTTGCTTCTGCATCTATATAGTTTATTCTTGCTGAATCAGGTCCAATCCATTTTTGACTGATAGAGTCGTACCTGTTGTTATCTAACCAATTCTCAGCGTTGGAGACTATTTCGTAATGTCCAATACCAAGGAAGTTTTGTAGCGAATACCATTGACGACAACTCGTTAGGAAGCAGACCGCTACTATTGAAATGAAAAAAAACTTCTTCATTTTAAAAATTTTATTGATATAAAAGTAATCTGTTAAGTGTAATGCTCTTCCTAAAAGAAGAACAAATCATCTAATATGGAAATCAAGTTTGCAGTTTGGGTTCTCGCAAAAACTTGCATGTAGTTTTTTCATGCATGGCTACATAGACCATGACCAAGAACAACCTATCGGATGCTGTTGGCTTTTTACTTTTGCAAAGTTACTCATTTTATTTTGAATAACCAAATTTTTTCTCTCTTTTCTTATGAATAATCCTAAAGAACTTGATTCAGAAACCGGACATTTGCATGGTATTGGAGAAAGGGTAGATTTAAGCAGATTCATGAATGGTACAACCATCAAGGATTTGATGCTATAGGCATTGATGATTTCATACACATAAGCGAGTATTTGATACAATCCACGTATGGATAGCATCATTACTTGCTTATTTTTTTCTACTTTTGCACTCGGGATTTTTACCCTGCTATAAGGATAGGGTTGAGTCTTGGATATTAAAAGTTGAATTTAAACATTATCAATCATGACTAAGAAATGTATTATATCTGTATTGCTCGTAGTGGCATGGGCGTTCATCGGTGTCCTTTTCGTTCCACCTATTTATAATAGGTTCACAAAACCGTTTTTTAAGAATACGGTGGATGCTAAAGAGTGGTATCATCAGGTGGATTGTGAGAACCTGACGCAAGTAAGAGATTATTGCGACAGACGAGGATACAGTACGGATTACTATATCCTCGTGGATTTCTCCAAACCATCTGGCAAGAAGAGATTCTTTATCTATGATTTGCAGCGTGGCAAAAGAGTAATGAGCAGCTATTGCATGCATGGAAGTGGTAAGGGAAATACAGCAGCCCAACCAAAGTTCAGCAATAACCCTGGAAGTGGATGCACGAGTCTTGGAAGATATGTCATGATAGGAAAGGGGGGAATGAAGTTCAAAAACTGCGTTCGCCTTCGAGGGCTCGACAAGAGCAATTATCTGGCAGAAGCCCGTGGCATCCTGATCCATTCTGCTGGCAAGGTGACAAGATTCTCCGGTGAGAAGGAGTATATTCCTTTGGGAACAGAGAGCCGTGGCTGCTTTACTGTATCAAGGAGCTGCGTGGAGAAAGTGATGCAGATATACAAGGAATCTTCCAGGAGAAGACCGATATTGATTTATGCAAAATACAAATAAAAAGAATATTCTATGAAGAAGTTATTATTGTTTATAGCTGGAATCTCAATCCTGTTTTTAGCAGGTTGTTCCAATGGAAATCAGAGCCATGGCAATGAAATCATGGGAGACAGCCTCCCTGCAGATCCTCCATTGGGTTATGTCATAGAGTTAAAGCCTTTGGGAAATTTCTCACATCAGGAGGCAGAACAGTTGAGAGAAGAACTCGTGAAGCAGTTGGGTTTCATTTTCAATAAGTTACCAAAGGCTGAGTTGGAGGCTTCTGTATTTGTTGGAGACAAGAAAGAAATACCTGCCTCATGTCTCTACAAACCAAGAAACAGGTGTTCAGTTTCATATCGCTTAAATGCAAACTTTTACAGTCTTAAGAAATGCAGAACATCCTTCTTCTACTTTTTTTCTGTTAGCCATTCTTTCCTCTTTGGTCATGTTTTCAACACGTTGCATTTCTTCTTCAAATTTACGTGCTGCTTTGCCATAGAGAATTGGCGTTTCTTTGATTGGTCTTGCCATATTTATATCCTCCTATTTATTAATGATTATGATTTTTTGCAAAAGTACGATTAAAAACTGAAACCGCAAAACTTTTGAACGTTTTTTTCAAAAAGAGGTGATAAAATTCTATTATCCAGCACTCTATCGTGCCTTGAATATAATCCAAGGCACGATTTTCTGATATTTCTTATGAGGATGCCGGGCATCATCGCCTATATTATGCGGTTTGCCATCGGGGGTGCGATAGAAACTGTGGCTCTTGCCTCCGGTGTTGCCATTAGCCATCGCACAATACTCCAGGCGGGAAACATCCGATGCCAGTTCCTTGCCGTTCATCACCAGACTGCCCAGATATTCGTTGGTGCTGGTGTGGTCGGCACTTCGGCTGTACATCCATACACTCGTGTCGGTGGGATCAGGTTCTACCGGTGAAATCTCGGCTTGCAGATAAACGCAATAGCAACTATTTTTCTCTTATTTTCTGCATATTCTTGCAGAAAAGTAAGCAAAGATGATAAAATTGCAGCAAAAAGCAATAATTTTTGGGATTTTATGCTTGATATTGTAGAAAAAGTCTTAACTTTGCAGCGGATTTGAGAGGATAAGCGGTTTTTGGCTGACAAAACGAAGAGAAATCATCGGGCTGGAAGATGAAAGATCATCGGGCTGGAAAGGAGCATCCCTTCTTTTCCATAAGATTCACTTATAACAACTTTATAAATTAAAAGATTCGATTATGAAAGTAGCAATTGTTGGTGCAAGTGGCGCTGTAGGACAGGAATTCCTGCGTATCCTTGCTGAGAGAAATTTCCCTATGGATGATTTGGTGTTGTTTGGTTCTGAGCGTTCTGCCGGACGAAAATACAACTTCAAGGGAAAGAACTATGAGGTCAAACTTTTGCAGCATAACGATGACTTTAAAGATGTCGATATTGCTTTCACATCTGCTGGTGGCGGCACTTCTGAGGAGTTTGCCGAGACTATCACCAAGTATGGTGCCGTGATGATTGATAACTCTAGCGCATTCCGTATGTGCGACGACGTGCCTCTGGTTGTGCCTGAGGTAAATGCTGAGGATGCCTTGAACCGCCCTCGCAACATCATCGCCAACCCTAACTGTACCACCATCATGATGGTAGTAGTGTTGAAGCCTATCGATGACTTAAGCCATATCAAGAAGATTCATATCTCTTCTTATCAGAGTGCTTCGGGTGCTGGTGCTGCTGCCATGGCTGAACTTGAGCAGCAGTATAAGGATATCATCGAGACTGGTAAGACTGAGCATATCAATAAGTTCCCTCATCAGTTGGCATATAATGTCATTCCACAGATTGACAAGATGACTCCTAACGATTACACCAAGGAGGAGATGAAGATGTATAACGAGACCCGCAAGATCATGCACTCTGATGTTCGCACCAGTGCTACCTGCGTTCGCGTTTCTTCACTTCGTTCTCACTCAGAGAGTGTATGGTTCGAGACAGAGAAGCCATTGGCAGTAGAGGACATCCGCAAGGCTTTGGAGGCTGCTCCAGGCGTAACTGTAAAGGATGATGCCCAGAACTACGTTTACCCAATGCCATTGGAGAGCGCCGGTAAGGACGATGTATATGTAGGTCGTATCCGCAAGGATTTGGCTGATGACAATGGTAACACATTGTGGTTGACCGGCGACCAGATTCGTAAGGGTGCTGCCCTGAATGCAGTTCAGATTGCTGAGTATTTGATTAAGGTGGGCAACGTAAAGTAATTACATGCTGGAAAGATTCAAACTTTTGCTCCAGGAGATGAACCGGGGCATTTATGAAAAAAATACTGAAATTTCGCTCTCGCTCCTTGCCGCTCTGGCAGGCGAGAGCGTTATTCTTTTAGGACCTCCGGGTGTGGCGAAGAGTATGGTGGCCAGACAGTTGAAGACGGCGTTCTGGGATGCTCGGAGTTTTGAGTATCTGATGTCACGCTTCTCTACGCCCGATGAAATCTTCGGTCCGGTGAGCATTCAGAAACTGAAGACTTCGGATACTTACGAGCGTGCGGTGGAGGGGTATCTGCCTACTGCCGATGTGGTTTTCCTGGATGAAATCTGGAAGGCGGGTCCTGCTATCCAGAACACGCTCCTCACGGTGATTAATGAGAAAATCTTCAGAAATGGCAATCGCGAAATGCATCTCCCTCTGAAACTTCTCGTGGCGGCTAGTAATGAGCTTCCGGCTAAGGGAGAAGGACTGGAGGCGCTCTGGGACCGATTCGTGATTAGAATAGAGAGCCGACCGATTAAGCTGGAGAAGAATTTCCGTGCAATGCTGCTGGAATCTAATGAGTCTCACACGGATCTCACAGATTCCACGGATGAGGCTAATGTTATGTCCAAGAAGTCTTCTGTAAAGCAAATGCCAATGGGAGTAGAAACATCAGAAAGAGATTTGTTTATTTCTGAGAATACAAAGAAAAAATCTGTGAGATCTGTGAAATCCGTGTGCGATATAAGAATATCCCCTGAGGAGTATGCTGAATGGGCGGAGAAAATCTGCAAGATTGGCGTGAAGGAGGAGGTGCTTGATGCAATTTCCGCCATTCGTAAATCTCTGAGAGCCGTGAATGTGGATGAGGCTGCCGAGCGCAGAAACATCTATGTGAGCGACCGCCGATGGAAAAATATCGTTCGTCTGCTTCGCACTTCTGCCTTTATGCAGGATAGGGAAGAGGTGGATATCTGCGATCTGCTTCCTATCTACCATTGTCTGTGGCAGGAACCGGAAGAGCGGGATGCTATACGAAGCATCGTGATTCGTGCACTCTTTTCTCCTTTTGCAGAAAAACTCGTTGAGATGAAGAATGCTCTTGCAGAGGATATTAAGTATCATCGTGTTCGCAGAAATCCTGATGATGGCAGAGATTATGAGGGGGAAATCGAAACCCTTTCGGATGGCTTGACTTCGCTGGAAAGGCAGTTGGGCGAGAATCTTTTCGTGTCTTCGGATGATAAGGCTGAAATTTCGGCCTATCTCCGTGATTTCTATAAGGAGTTGGCGTTTACCCGACAGGATACGATGAAACTTTATGAGGTTTAATCGCCTCTTGTTACTTATACATTATTATATATAGAAGAACCAAAACATATATAGAAGAATCAAAACATGATGAACGAACAGATAACTTTATCTCCAGAGTTGGAGGCTCGTGTTCACCAGGCAGTGGAGAACTTTATGCAGGGCTATGGCTGTTGCCAGTCGGTGGTGGCTGCCTTTGCCGATTTGTATGGTCTTGATGATGAGATGGCGAAGCGCATTGGTGCTGGCTTCGGTGGTGGAGTTGGCAGAATGAGAATGATGTGTGGAGCCGTTTCGGGCATTGTGGTGCTCGTTGGCTTGGATTGCGGACAGACTGAGGGGGATGACCGCGAGGGAAAGTCGGCCTGCTACAAGGTGGTGCAGGATTTGTTAGCCAAATCGAAGGAGCAGAATGGCAGTATCATCTGTGCCGAGATTCTGGGCTTGAAGGGTCATGAGAAGGCACAGTCCAGCTATGTGGCTTCGGCAAGAACGGCAGAATACTACAAGTCTCGCCCTTGCGCAGCCAAAGTGGAGAGTGCCGCAAGAATCTTCGCAGAATATCTGATGGAGAAAGAGAAGGCTTAGTCTTCCTATAATATATAAGAAGCTTTTTACCAATTTGGTAAAAAATATCGAATAAGATGAAATACCAGAATAACAAGGACTTGGCGGAAGCACAGTATTACTTGAAGATGCTGGACGACTTCTGCAAGTCGGGGCAGGTGAAGATTCCTGATCCGACAGGCGCAGCCATGCCTTGGGATTTGAAGGAAGACCCGCTGAAGGATTATCTCATTCATCTCTTTACCCTGAAAGTGACGATTCCGGAAACTGGTGAAGAGGTGCAGAAATTCGTGCGCCAGGTGGTGAACAGCAAGATCAAGAGCAAGGTATTCTATGATTGTGTGGGAAAGTTCATCGTGGAATGCGTTCATCACATGCGATTCCAACGCCAACGTGCCTGGACCGAAAGTCATCGGGCTGATGATGTGCTCGACTGGACTCCCTTTAGGAGAATGGATGAGCAGGTGTGGCTTCCGCTCATCAACCAGTTGGAGCAGGAACACCGGGAGGATGGATTCGATAAGTCTTTCTTCCTGAAACTGATGGCTGGCGATGGAGCTTCGAAACCCGAAAACTGGGAGCGTCTGGTAAGAGACTGGAAGGTGTGCATCGACCATCAGGTATTGAACAAACTGAAGGATTTTATCTCGCTCCGTCAGAATAACTTCGAAACGGGATTGGTTCGCATGATGGACCAGATAACCCGCAACATGAAGACGAAGGGCGTTTCGGAGCAGCGAGCCGTGCAAGCCTGGGAACTGATGACGAACGGATGGACGGAAACGGAGTTTGAACGCCGCCTGAACCAGGTGAAGATTCAGGATAAATATCCAGAAATCAAGGAGATTGTAGCGAAGATGGGGCGTGTGGCAGATGCCAACGGCAAAGATAGGCTCACTATCGCTTCGGGGGTGGAGATGAAGATGGAGCATTCCGCAGGAAGCGACATCGAGGGCATTACCGTGGGCGATGATCTCAACTCACTTCTTCCGTTGGAGTTGGCGCAATACAGCGACGAGGATATGGAGGGGCTTTTTATCTATAAGTATCGAACCCGCAGGCTCCAGACTTTCCGTTATAAGAGCGAAATGTCGAAGCCATCCCGCAAACTCGGCTTTACCCATGCTTCCCGAAAGGGTCCGATGATAGTCTGTCTGGATACTTCTGCGAGTATGTATGGAACGCCTGAAAGGATTTCTTCTACGCTGATTTCCCTGTTGGAAGAAACGGCAGAGGATTTGGAGCGGGATTGCTTTCTGATAGATTTCTCCGTGAGCACCCGTGCCATCGATTTGATGGCGAAGCGGAAGGCGGAGCGTTTGAAGAGGATTGGAATCACGGTTGTGGACTCTACAGAAATTCCCGATAATTCTGCAGATTTATCTTCTGATGGGCAGGCTCATACGGGGCGTGGTATCAGGCGCCAGCCTACTACAACCCATCTGCCTTTTATAGGCGGTGGAACTTCGGCAAAGAAGATGATGAACCAGATGTTTGATTTGCTGGATAACGATGGTCTGCATTATGTGAATGCCGATGTGCTTTGGATTACGGATTTCCTGATTCCGAATCCGCCGCAGCAGATGTTGGCGAGGTTCAAGGAGTATAAGGAAACGGGCACCAGGTTTTATGGCATCCGGATTGTTCGGGATGATGATAAGGAGCCGAATGAATGGAAGGATTATTTCAACCGGATTTACACCATAAAGTATAGACCATTGAGGAGGTATTAGAAATATAAACAGTTCGCCCTGTAAAGGCAAAAACTTTGTACTTTCCAGGTACTTAAAAGCTTTTGCCCTTACAGGGCGACATTCTTGCTTATGCGTAAACCCAGGGCGGTGCCCTGGGCTAGGAGCTTCTGCCCTTTCAGGGCGTATTACTGCGTTTTGTGTTTTTAAGCTTCCTTTTTCTGCGGAATCACCACCGAAGCTCCGATGCTGACGAGCAAGACGAGGATGATGAATACCAGCGAACTTACTGCATCAATCTCGAAGAAATCGTGGATGAGCATCTTTACACCGATGAACACCAGCAGCACGCTCACACCCACCTTCAAGTAGCGGAACTTATCGGCTATCGCTGCCAGCAGGAAGAAGAGGGCACGCAAGCCCAGGATGGCGAAGATGTTGGAGAAGAACACCACGAATGGGTCGAGCGAAACCGAGAATACGGCAGGGATACTGTCGAAAGCGAAAATCAGATCGCAGAACTCGATGAACACCACCGTCATTACCAGAGGTCCCAGGTGCAGGCGTCGCTGCATGAACTTCACCACCGGATGGTCGAGTGCGTTGATCTCTTCCTTCTTGTTCCTGTTCAAGAACATCTTGGCGCCGCTGTAAACCAGGAATCCTCCGAATATGAGCAATATCCAGGCGAATCGGCTGATGAGGGCTGCACCCGCAAAGATGAAGACGAAGCGAAGCACGATGGCACCCAGGATTCCCCAGTTCAATACGTGCTGGTAATCTTTCTTATCCACTCCGAACGAACTGAAGATCATCATCATCACGAAGAGATTATCCACTGAGAGCGTCTTCTCTATCAGATAACCCGAGATGTAAGAGATGGTCATGTAGTGGCGATATTGCTGCAGACTCCCTTCATAATCGTTCGGATCCAGTTTGAGATGAGAAGCATAGCGCGAGGCTATCAGCTTCAGGTCATCGAAGTTCTCTATGCCGTGCACCATGTCTCCATGAAAGTAGATGAACACGGCGAAGGCGAGAGCGAGAATAATCCATACTGCCGTCCAGGAGCCAGCTTCCTTGATGGAAACCACATGCGCCTTTCGGTCGATGACCAGCATGTCTAATACGAGTATGGCGGCGATGAATATCACAAAGCCCACCAAAAACATCGATTCAGTAAAAACATGTTCCATTTTTCTTTTTTCCTTTTTCCTTGTCTATTTTATATAATACCTAATTTTATAATCTAATCTTAATATTCATTTCATCCGTTGGAAACGTGGACGCAAAATTAGGAAAAATATCTGAAATAGCGAAAGTTATGAGGTAAAACTTAATTGAATTTAACGTGAAAGATGAGAATGTAATGGGTTTGTAATATACCGACAAGCCTTGGACGGCGAAATGGAACAGCAAGGCTATCCCTTTCACCCATTTCACTGATCGGGATGCGCAGTGGGCTGATAAGTTCCACGTTTGGCGCATGGATTGGAATGAGCAGATCATCCGTCTTTATCTGGACGATGAACTTCTCAACGAAATTGGGTCAACTGCCACAACGCAAAGCACCCATCTCGTATTTGGGAAGCAGAAAAAGATGCTTTCTAGATATGAGATGGGTGCTTTTTTTAGATGTGAATAGCTTACTTCTTCTTGGTCAGCACATAGTGCTTAGCCATGGCGCCTTCAGGTTCAGTACCGAGCGAGTCGGTCATGATGAGGCTGTTGGCATCCTTCACCTTGAAGTAAGTAGTCTCGCCGCTGGATGGGCGGATGATTTCTACTACGTTGTTAGCCAATACCTTGAAGATACCGCTTGCTTCGTCGTGACCATCCTTGCGCTCCAGATAGTCGGCAGAATACTGATAGGTACTGTCGGCATTGAGCGTCAATACTGTCTTGATTCCAGGACAATCGGCAGCAGGGAGAGTTCCCTCATAGGTGCCGGCGATGGAATCGAGCACGATATCGTTAGAATTGAGCGAATCATTTCCTGCATAGCTGAGGCTATCCTGATCAGCTCCCTGGCTATTTGTCTTCTTGCTATTGCAAGAGATAACTGACAATGCAGCGATAACGGCTGCAGTCAAAACTAATTTCTTTTTCATACTATACTGCTTTTTAAGTGAATTCTTTTCGCAAAAATACGCTTTTATCTGTTACGGGCAAACTTTTTGCATAGAATTTATAGAATATTATACTATTTTCTCAATTGATGATGATGGGCACAATCTCTTCCTCGTTGGGCCAATGCGGCAGATAGAGCAGTGGGCGAGGGGTTCCCCCCAAGCCCGTCCAGTCTATCCGTGTAACAAAGTCGAAATCGGGAGGACCGAAGTCGAAACTTCTTCCATAGAGAACGATGGCGCCCCTGCCTTCATCAATTTTCCATAAACCTCCGCCGTAGGTGCATTGCTCGCCTGGTGCCAGCATGTCACGATGCAGATAGACGTGGCCGAACTTCAGCACACCGTCTCTATTGATGATGAATTTCTGAAACATCTCTATTTCCGATTTATTCAAAAAGATAGGATAGAGTTATTTCTCTCCCCAAAACATCTTATCGATAAAATCATAGCGTTTCTCCATCTGGGCATCAGACTTCACTTCTGTCTTTACATCTATCTGAAGTACAGGAGCAACTGCCTTGCCATTGGTGGATGGCCACTCCGGCAGACCCAGACCATTTGGATTTCCGGTCTTCACGAAGTTGACATAATACTGGCTGAAGATGTCGCTGATCATGTAATCCTCCGGCTGCCAGTTGAACACGCGGTTGGTAGGCAAGGTGCCCATTGCATATTCTATGTCGGCAGAGTGAACGGCACCCTTATCCTGTGGAGCAGGAGCTGCATCTTCCTTCGCATCTACCACGCCGCCAGCCAAAGCTGCCACCTTTCCCTTGATGGCCATTGCAGGGCGAGGATGGCAATAGCGGTAGCGGTAAACTGGCTGTCCGCCAGTCAATTTATGCATGTTGCCCCACTTCCAGGTAGAATAATCCAGGAAGATATCCGAAGCCAGATTCACACCCGGCTGCTCCAATACATCCTTGTCGCTGTTGATTCCGTAAAGACGGAAGAGTTCATCGATGTTTTCTTCTCCGAAGGTAGCCTTGGCGCCAGCCTTCAGATTCTCAACGGTAGGCTGTTTGCCCATCAATACCGCCCATGGAGTCATCTCCTGGTTGTTGCCACCAATGAGCAGAGGCACCTTGGTCTGCTCGCCCTTGGCGAAGACATCTACAGGCTGTTCTTTCATAAAATATCCGTCGATATTATAGACAGGAACCGCTCTTACTCCCGCCAGCTTCATCAGTTCCTCGGCAGGCAGAGCACGAAGCTCGTTGAGACTCTTCATTCCTATGTTCTTTTTCACCTTCTTGCCCGTTTCCTTACCCATCTTCTCTGCGATTTTCTGGGCAAGCTGCACGCCTTTCTCCTCGGCTTCCTTCTGGGTAGCAATCTTCTTGAATCCCATCACCGAACCGCTGGAACCCATAGCCTGAGCAAAGAGTCCCTGGCAGAGAGGGGAAGCCATCAGGGCGCTTACTGACATGGAACCAGCCGATTCGCCTACGATGGTGATGCGGTTAGGGTCTCCGCCGAAAGCCTCGATGTTATCCTTCACCCATTGGATGGCTGCCACCTGGTCCATGAATCCATAGTTGCCGGAACCCTTGTAGGATGTTTCCTTGGAGAGCTGTGGATGAGCGAAGAATCCGAAGATGCCCTCACGATAGTTGGCTGTGATGGAGATGATGCCCTTGCGCGCCATTGCATCGCCCGCATATCTAGGTTCGCTTCCGCTGCCAGCCATCAGTCCTCCGCCGTTGAAATAAATCAAAACCGGCAGATGCTCCTTCATGGTCTTTGCAGGAGTCCATATATTAAGGTATAGGCAATCCTCGCTGTTTGTCTTCGTGCCAAAGTTCATGTCTCCGAAGATAGGTTCCTGCATCGGGTTCGGTCCGAACTCCTTTGCCTCGCGCACGCCCTGCCATTTCTGGGCTGGCTGAGGAGCCTTCCAGCGGAGATTGCCCACAGGAGGGGCTGCAAATGGAATACCCTTGAAAACCGTGATGCCTGAGAGGTCTTTTCCTTCGAGAATACCTTCGGCTGTCTTTACCTGAGTCTGCGCCATCATTCCCATAGCAGGGAGCAGAAAGGCGATGGATAAAAGTAGTTTCTTCATATCGTAAATCTTTAGTTTCTTTTAATCTTATAGAATTGTTTTGTAAATCATAACCTACATTTCTGCAATGATAATGCAAAAATAAACAAAATATCGGTAACTTGGCTTGTTTACCTCAATTTTTTTTCATATTTTTGCAGAAAATAAGCTGCGCTCGGCAATTTGTAAGCAAGCTTACATTGCGCTCGCTTGCATTATTTTTGCAGATAATATAATGTTTAATCTTTAAAACCCTAATGATTATGATGAAAGGTTATGAACAGAAGAAGTATCCTGTAGCCACCAAACGCTACGTGCAGTGGCTGGAGTTGGAATCTGATGAGGAGGCTATCCGCGAGTATCGCCGCCTGCATTCAGAGGGAGTGCAGTGGAAGGAAATCCGAGATGGAATCCGTCAGGTAGGTATCCTGGAGATGGAGATTTACATCTTCGGCAACCGACTGGTGATGGTTGTGGATGCTCCCGTAGATTTCGATTGGGACAAGAAAATGGCAGAACTCGCCACCCTCCCTAGACAGGCAGAATGGGAGGAAGTGGTAGGCAAGTTCCAGAAGTGCGGCAAGGGTGCTACGAGCGATGAGAAGTGGCATATGATGGAGCGCATTTTTTATCTTTACGATTAAAACAGTAAAATATGAAGAAAAACCTAAATGATTTCAAGCGTCTCTTGCTGACGGCTTGCTGCACTTTGGTGCTTTCGTGTGGCTGGGCAACGGTCAACGAAAAACCTTTTGTAATCCCTGAACTCAAGCAATGGAGCGGGGCTGAGGGAATGTTTACCCCATCGGACAAATACGTGGTGAAGGGCGGAAAAAACGCCCAGGATGTGGCGAAACTCTTTGCTGCCGATTATCATGACCTGGTGGGAAAACCGCTCACGCCCAAGACGGGAAAACCTTCTGCTGGCGACATCGTGCTGGTGCTCCAAGCTGATAAGAAATCGGCCAGGCAGCTCGGCAAGGAAGGCTATCGCCTCACCATCGGCGACGTAACCACCATCACGGCTTCTTCGGTAGAAGGACTGGTATGGGGTACCCGCACCGTGCTGCAGCTTTCAGAGCAGCAGCGTTCGGCAGGTTTCGTGCTGCCAAAGGGTTCTACCCAGGATAAGCCTGCCTATGGGCTGCGAGGCTTCATGATGGATTGCGGAAGAAAGTTCATCCCGATGTCTTATCTGCGCTCGCTGGTCAAGATGATGTCTTATTACAAGATGAATACCCTGCAGATTCATCTGAATGATAACGGATTTCGACAGTTTTTCGGTAATGATTGGGCAAAGACCCAGGCGGCTTTCCGCCTGGAATGCGACACCTATCCGGGACTCACGGCGAAGGATGGCAGCTACTCCAAGGCTGAGTTCATCGAACTCCAGAAGCTGGCAGAGCAGTATGGCGTCAACATCATCCCCGAGATAGATGTGCCTGCCCATTCGCTCGCCTTCACTCATTACAAGCCGGAAATCGGTTCCAAGGAATATGGTATGGATCATCTCGACCTCTTCAATCCCGAGACCTACAAGTTTGTGGATGGGCTCTTCAAGGAGTATCTGGAGGGCAAGAACCCCGTGTTCCGTGGCAAGGTAGTGCACATCGGAACCGATGAGTATTCCAACGCCAAGAAGGAGGTGGTGGAGAAATTCCGTTATTTCACCGACCATTATATTAAATATGTGGAGTCGTTTGGCAAGCAGGCTGCCGTTTGGGGCGCACTTACTCATGCCAAGGGCGACACCAAGGTGAAGTCGGAGAACGTGATGATGCATTGCTGGTACAATGGTTATGCTGACCCGAAGGAGATGAAGCGCCAGGGCTACAAACTGGTGAGCATTCCTGACGGATTGGTTTACATCGTTCCGGCAGCGGGCTATTATTACGATTACCTGAATTGCCAGTATCTTTACGATTCTTGGACTCCAGCGCAGATAGGCAACGAGAAGTTCGAGGAGAACGACCATGCCATTCTCGGCGGTATGTTTGCCGTATGGAACGACCATGCGGGCAACGGCATTACGGTGAAGGATATTCACGACCGACTGTTCCCTGCCCTGCAGACGCTGTCGGCAAAATGTTGGACGGGTGCTGCAACATCTTTCTCCTTTGAAGATTTCAATCGTCTTCGTCTTGCGCTCAGCGAGGCTCCTGCGGTAAACGAGGCAGCACGCTGGCAGAAGGGCAAGCAGCTAAGGATAGAGACTTTGAACCCTGGTCAGACCACGGGTGAGAAGGAAGTGGGCTATGGCTATCGGGTGGAGTTCACCATCGAGGGAGCCGATGAGCCGAAGGGCACGGTGTTGTTCTCATCAGATAACGCCACCTTCTATCTTGCCGACCCTGAAAGCGGCCAGCTAGGTTTTGCCCACGAGGGTTATCTCAACAAGTTCAACTACAGGGTAGAGAAGGGCAAGAAGGTAACTCTGGCGATTACGGGCGACAACAAGAAGACCTGTCTTTATGTGGATGGCAAATTGCGCGAGGAGTTGGGTCCTATCACTCTTTATGCGATGCAGCAGAAAGACCTGGCTACATTCCAGAAGAGTGATGCTACAGCCACTCAGCCTATCGTTTATAATCCTTCTGCCAAGATGCACTATCAGCGCACGCTGGTGTTCCCACTCCAGAAGGCTGGCGATTTCAAGAGCCGGATTACGGGAGTGAAGGTGGAGCAGGAGTAGTCTATAAGTGCCCATAAAAGCCCCCTATTTATTTAATCAGGTGAAAACTTCGTTAAGATAGTTAAAAAATAGGGGGCGAGGAGTACAGCGTATTCAAAATTTTAGTAATTTCGCATCAATACTACTACAGAAAAACAGCTAGCTGTATCAACTAGATGGGTAATAGCAGACAATACCAGATATTCTGGCGTATTTCTTCTAAATTCTAAACCTAATGAAGAAATATTTCACTAAAAGCCTATGGCTTATTATTGCAGCCTTACTAGTAGTAAGTTGTAGTAAAGAGGATGGCGTGATGGATTCTTCATCACGAAGTGACAAACTGGAAGTTAGCTTCAACTTCTTCGAGAAATCAATCTCAGAAATTGAATCCAGAGCAGGTACTGCTGACGTAGCTCAGGCAGCATCTCCTTGGATTACCCGTGCAGACACTGATGGGAAGAAGAACTTGAGTGAGTGCAAGCAGATTACTGAGTTGGAGATAGCCCTGTTTCCGGAAGATAGAGATACGATGTATTTGGTAACCCAATTCTCTACCGACAAGAATTTCGGACAGGTGAAACTGTATGTGCCTAGAGGTAATTACAAGATGGTGGCTATCGCCGCTGCCACCGATACCCCTTCAAAAGACAACAAGGTCAGCATCAAATCAAAGACTGAGGTCGTCTTTCCGAAAAATGTGGTCACAGATATGTTTTATACCTATCAGGATATTGCTGTAAAAGATAGAGAAGAAAGCCAGAACTACGACTGCATCCTGAAACGTGGAGTAACCGTATTGCAGCTCAACTGCCGTCAGGAACCTTGCCCGGACTACATGAAGTCGTTCAAATATACGATTACCGGCAACTGCGGTAATGTCTTCAATCCATCTACGGGCCATTGTCTCCAGAAGACCACCCTGACTAGGATATACGATATCTCGGGCGATCAGCTCACGGGAAAAAGATTCTTTTTCAGCATCTATTTCTTTCTGGGCAAGGATGATGTTACGGATATTCAGCTGACTACCCAGTCTATTGATACTGAAGATAAAGTGGTGAAAAACCTGTCGTTTGAAAACGTCCACATGGTGAAGGGAAAGAGGACCACCTATAAAGGTCCGTTCCTCTCCACTCATTCTTCCGCATCATTCATCATCGATTCTCCAACCATTCCAGATTCCGGTTTCAGCACCGAATTTGAATAAAAAGGCAAAAAACGAAAAAGATGACTAGACGTCTTGGCGAGTCATCTTTTTCGTTTATTCTAGAAACTGACATAGAGTCGGGCACTGAGTGCCGTGAAATCTCCATTGTCGTTTTTAATGTACTGGAACGATGGCTGAAGGGAGATGGATTCCGTCAGCTGTCTTTTCCACGTTACTTCCAGCGAATATTCCGAACCCTGCTGGAAGCGGGCGTACTGGCCCGACAGGCCACACTCGTTCTTCTCGTCCTGATAGGCACCGCCCAGTTCTGCGTATCGGTAGCAGGCATTCTGATGACTGGTGTTCTCGGAATATTGCACCATGCACGAAATGTTCTTGTCGCCTGCCTTCCAGACGCTCTGCTCTCCGTAAATCCACCAGGCACAGGTTGTTCTGCCCTTGGATTCATCGGCAGAAACCATTTCGCCATCCTCGTTGATTGGATATTGACGGGTATGGACGGCAGCACCCGCAAAATATTTTCCACCTTTATGTTCATACTCCAACTGCGACATGTTGAAGATTCCATCCTTCTTCGGGCGAACCAGGAAAGGATTGTCGTGGGCTTTCCAGCCATTATATCCCGCACCATTATACAGACTGTTTCTGAAAGTCCATCCTCCCTTGGTTACATCAAAGTAAAGGGTCAGGCCCGAATATGGATAGTTGGCTATCGGATAGCTGGAAGCAACGGTAGGGAAGATTCCCTCAGAGCTGTTCTGGAAAAGTGCCGTTACGTCAGAGGTAAAGAAATCCTCGTTCACATTCCTCACACCCACAAACAGATGGCCCGAATTCCACTCGTGCATGTAGCCCAGCACGGCAAGCATGGCGAAGTTATTGTCTGCATCTATGTTCGAAAATCCCTGCCAGTCATCAATAATGCCATCGTTGGTCTTTGCCACATGCAGCGTAGCCGCCTCGAACGAATCCTTTCCTTTTCCTATCGGAACACTCAGTTCCAATCTCAGCTGATTGATCAGATTGGTATTCTTGTTCATGTCCCATTGCCATTCAGAAATATATTGTCCGTTAAAGCTCTGTGCATAAGCAAGGCAAATATTGATGCTGCCTAAAATAATAAAAATAATTCTCTTCATTTCTTTATGTTTTTGTATAATCTTCATGTTTTGTATCATTTCTTGTTCACTTACTCGCCGCCTGCGAGCATCTCGCTAATTCATGCAGCAAAGGTACTGGGTATTTGAAAATCCTGCAATACTTAATAATCGGTATTTTTATTTCTTCTAAATAGCAGAGTGGCTATCTTTATCCCCATTTCTAGGTATTTTTGTTTATTCTAAATAGTTGTGGTTCCGCCTAATCCCTATTTATAGGTAATTAGACGGAACTAACAATAAACATTTTTTGTATTATAGCCAGCGTTTGAAAGCTCGGATGTAAAGAGTTTTAAGCCATTGTGTCAATACGCAGTAAGACAGCAGAATGCCTGCCAGCCATGGAAAGTAAGTCCATGGAAGAGGACTTAAGCCTATCGAACTGCCGAATGAACTGAACGGAATGCAGATGCCGACAGCCATGATGGAGAAGGTCATCAGCATCACAGGCCATGAGGCAGAACTCTGGATGAACGGAACCTTGCGGGTACGGATCATGTGAACGATGAGGGTCTGGGAAAGCAAGCCCTCGATAAACCAACCCGACTGGAAGAGGGATTCCATGTCCGGCCCCTGGCACTTGAACACCCACCACATCACCATGTAGGTGGCAATATCGAATATCGAACTGATAGGTCCAATCCAAATCATGAATCTGCTCAGGTCGCCCGAGTCCCACACGCATGGTTTGGCGAGGTATTCCCTGTCCATGCGGTCGAAAGGAATGGTGGTCTGCGAAATATCATAAAGCAGATTCTGAATGAGCAGATGAATCGGAAGCATCGGCAGGAAAGGCAGGAAGGAACTCGCTGCCAGTACGCTGAACATGTTTCCGAAGTTGGAACTAGCCGTCATCTTCACGTATTTCACGATGTTTCCGAAGGTCTTTCTGCCTTCCAGTACGCCGTTCTCCAAAACCATCAGGTCTTTCTCCAGCAGGATGATGTCGGCACTCTCCTTGGCAATATCTACAGCTGAATCTACCGAGATTCCGATATCTGATTCTCGCAAGGCTGCTGCGTCATTGATTCCGTCGCCCAGGAAGCCCACGGTGTTGTTCTTCTTCTGCAGGAGCTGGATGATTTCTGCCTTCTGCATCGGGGTAAGCTTCGAGAAGATGCTGCATTTTACCACCGCTTTCTGTTTCGCCTCCTGACTCATGTTTTCGAGTTCCGGCCCCGTAACGGAATCAGAAGTATTGATTCCTACCTGTCGGGAAATCGCCTTTACCACCGCCTCGTTGTCTCCCGAAAGTACTTTTACTTCCACGCCGTGCTCGTGCAACTGCTTGATGGCCTGGGAAGCTGATTCCTTAGGAGGGTCGAGGAAGGCAAGATAGCCAATGAGAACCATCTCCTTTTCATCTTCGATGGCAAAGTTGTTTTCCTTACTCAGGAAACTCTTCTGCGCCAGGGCCAGCACTCTCATACCTTGTGCATTCATCTCCTTCACGAATCTCTGTGCCTTGCTTCGCATGCTGTCTGATAAAGGCTGAACCTTTCCGCTGAATTCCGCAAAGCTGCAAACCGTCAGCATTTCTTCTACGGCTCCCTTGGTGATAATCTGTCGCTTGCCATTTCTGTCTTCTACCACCACCGACATGCGTCTTCTGGTGAAATCGAACGGAATCTCATCCACCTTTTTATATGAGCTGCTCAGCGATTCCAGTCCCAGTTCCTTGACGTGCGAGAGGATGGCGCGATCCATCAGGTTCTTAAGTCCCGTCTGGAAATAACTGTTGAAATAAGCGTGGCGCAGAATGCGGTTTTCCTTATCCTCGGTTCCATCCACGTTCACGTGGCGCTCCAATACGATGTGGTCCTGCGTCAGGGTGCCCGTCTTGTCGGTACAGAGAATGTTCATGGCACCGAAATTTTGAATGGCGTTCAAATCCTTTACGATGGTCTTCTTGCGCGACATTACCATCGCTCCTTTCGAAAGGTTGGCGGTTACAATCATCGGCAACATCTCTGGGGTAAGTCCCACGGCCACGGAGATGGCGAAGATGAAAGCCTCCAACCAGTCGCCCTTCGTAATTCCGTTGACCAGGAATACTATAGGAACCATTATGAGCATGAAGCGGATGAGCAGCAGACTCACCTTGGTGATTCCCTTGTCGAAAGCCGTAGCGGCACGATGGCCCGCCACGTTCTTGGCAATGGTTCCCAGATAGGTGTGGCTGCCGGTGGCGAAGACAATGCCTTTTGCCGATCCGCTCACCACGTTGGATCCCATAAAGCAGATGTTGTCGAGGTCAACGATGCTGCCCGTATGGTTGCGGGCTTCCGAAAGATTCGGGAATTTTTCGATGGAATCTGATTCGCCTGTCAAACTGGATTGGCTGACGAACAAATCCTTGGATTCGATGATGCGGACATCGGCAGGAATCATGTCGCCGGCAGAGAGCATGATGAGGTCGCCAGGTACCAGTTCCTCGTTGCTGATTTCATCGCCTGGCGAACCGCCACGGGTGCTTGTGCCGAGACGCATTACATAGCAGGTGTTGGTCACCATCTTCTGTAGAGCTTCGCTGGAGCGGTTGGCTTTCCATTCCTGCACAAAGCGGAGGATGGTGCTCAGAATAATCATGGTCGAGACTACGATGATGGAAGTCCAGTCCTGGTCGCCAGGATCTGCCATCCACACATCCATCACGTAAGAGATGGCTACCAGTACGGTGAGCACTCCTACGAAAGGATTGATAAAAGCCTTGGCAAGCATTACGAGCGGCTTCTTCTTTTGCTCGTGTACAATCTCGTTCTTGCCATAGAGTCCCTGTCTCTTCTCTACTTCTTCATCGGTGAGTCCCAATGAGGTAGTCTGGAAGTAAGTAAGCACCGTGTTGAGTGGTTCCTTGGCAGCCATCAATACCGTCTCGGTATTGAAAGCCATTTTTCTGATGTTCTTTTTCTTCTTCCACATAATTGCTTTACTTTTACTTGATGTGAATTATTGTTTTGCGGTTGCAAAGGTAAGCAAACTATGTGGAAGAAGCCGTTAGAAAAGAATTAGAACGGTATTAGAAAACTATTAGAGAATCAGTAAGTCGTTTATTAATAGGGAGATGTATATTGTGAGGATTATGCTAGATATGTGGAATCTCTACAATGAAGATGGTTCCCTTGCCCTGCTCCGAATGCACGGCGATGTTGCCATCATGCAGATGGATAATCTTATGGGCCAGTGTCATCCCGATGCCGTAGCCTTCTACTTTCTTCTTCTCATCTCCGCCTCCTCTATAAAATAAGGTGAAGAGATTCTCCTTATCCTTTGCCGACATTCCAAAACCGTTATCTGCCATGCGGACGATGCTCCATTTGTCTCTGAAGGAAATCTGGACGATGGAAGAATGATTCTCCGAATACTTGCAGTTGTTCTCTATCAGATTGGAGAAGGCGATATTCAGCAGATAGGGATTGCCGAGGACGGTAATCAGACTATCATCATCTTCTTCCTCGTTGCAGAAGAGCAGGTCGATGCTGTATTCCGGATGCGCCCGCAGGATGAGTTCTCTTGCATCTAATAAAAGTTCATCCAGGCGAACCTCTCGCATGCTGATTTCTTCCTTGCCGTAATCCGCCTTTGCCAGGTTCAGCAGACCGTCTATCAGTCGGGTCATTCGCTTGGCATCCTGCTGCATGTTCTGCATGGCGAGCTGGTACTGCTTGTTGGTTCGCTCTTTCTGTAGCGAAACATCGATTTCGGCTGTTAGGGCAGCCAGAGGAGTACGCAGTTCGTGAGACACGTTGCTCACAAACTGCTTCTGTGAATTGAATGAAATCTCCAGTCGCTTGAGCAGTTCATTGAAGGCGATGGTCAGTTCGCCCAACTCATCCTTTTCGTTCTTCACGGGGATGCGGCGGTCTATGTGGGATGCGGTAATGTTTTCAGCCTCGTTCACGATGTTTCTTATCGGTTTGAGGGAGAGTTTTGCCAGAACATAGCCGGCGATGAAGAGCAGCGACAATCCGATGATGAAGAGGCAGATGAGGGTTTCCTGCAGTCCCACAAGGTTGTCGTAGCCGTAGCCGTCATAAGCGGCAGCTGTAACAATATAATCCTTTCCCTTGTATTGGAAAACCATTCCGATGCCCTGGTATTTTCCGATGTGGAATTCAATCTCTTTTTTCTGAATGATTTCCTTGATCATCCCTTCGGTTTCCTTCACGATGTCGTTGTGGATGGCATCGTGGTAGAGCATGTGGAAATCGGTGGTATAGACGGCAACCTCTACCTCGTTGATAAACTTCCTATTGTTCAGATAAACCGACTGCATGGTCTTGGCATCTACCTGTCCGGCCAGGAAGAGATTGGCCTTGGTAATGCCTTCGCTTTTCAGGTTTCTGAAGAAAGTCTGGTCGCGGGTATGTTCGCTGACCAGGTAAATGAGCACCATGCAAAGCAGAAATATGGTTGCCGTAATGCAGGTGTATTTAAGTGTAAGGGCTGTTCTGATTTTCATGATTTCTATCTGATTTTAATGAATTTCTTGTTCGGCTTATCTGTTGGGGGCATTACATTTTATCCGTTAAGATAAAGCCTACTCCCGGTTTGGTATGAATCAGTTTTACCTCGAAGTTCTTATCCATTTTCTTTCTTAGATAGTTAATATAGACATCGATGAAATTGGTTCCCGTATCAAAATGGGTGTTCCAGACCTTTTCGGCGATTTCCACTCGGCTCACCACCCTTTCGGCATTCTCCACCAGATAAACCAGCAGGTTGTATTCCTTAGGCGAAAGCTTGATGGGTTCGCCGTTTCGGGTCACTTCCTGTCGTTCCAGATTGATGTACAGATCGGCGTATGAAATCTCCTTCACCACATCAACCTTAGCCACCGCTCTTCTTTTCTGCAATACTCTCACTCTCGCCAGCAGTTCTCTGAAATCGAATGGCTTCACCATGTAGTCATCGGCTCCCACATCAAAGCCTTCCAGCTTATCATCGGCGGTTCCCAGAGCCGTGAGCATCAGAATAGGGATTTCTTCATCCGCCTTTCTGATTTTCTGGCAGAGTTCGAAACCATTGAGCTTCGGCAGGATGATGTCTGAGATAATCAGTTGGAAATCATTCGATTGAAACAGTCTCCATCCCATCTCACCATCGTAAGCCACCAGAACCTGATAGCCGTTCTCTTCCAGACCGATTTTCAATAAATCAGCCACTCGCTTTTCGTCTTCTATCACTAAAATCTTAATCATACTTATAATCGTCTTTTTGTAGCTTGCAAAAGTACATCAATTTTAAAGATTCCCACGCTTCTTCACTTTTTATTATGGAAAATTAACCGTAATATCTTAAAAAAACTTTGCCTTGTCAGATATTATTCGTACCTTTGCCTTGTTTTAAAAAGTTTAATCAGTTAGAAATCAGTTTAATCAATTAGAAAATGAAGAAGATATTAAATCCATATTTGAACAAGGAGGGTTACAACTGCGTTTGCTGTGCCCCCAACAATCCTGTAGGATTGCATCTTGAGTTTTGGGAAGAGGGTGAGGATGTGCTTACCATCTGGAATCCCGGCGAGAATTACCAGGGCTGGATCAATACCCTGCATGGCGGAATCATCAGTATGCTGATGGATGAAGTGGCAGGCTGGGTCATCAACCGCAAACTGCAGACCACGGGTGTGACGATGCAGCTTAACGTGAAGTACAAGAAGCCTGTGATGACCACCGATTCGCAGATTACGGTGCGTGGTCACATCGCCAGTCAGCGCCGCAATATCGTCACCATCCACCTGACTCTGGAGAATTCCAAAGGTGAGGTTTGTGATGAGGGCGAAGCCATCTACTTTACCTTTGGTCCTGATAAAGCCAAGGAGATGGGATTCGACAGCTGCAAGGTAGAGGGGGAGGAATAACTCTCCCCTTATGGTGAGGAATTTGATAAGGAAGCCTTTCTTATGAAGACTTCCTTTTATGAAGTCTTTTTACGATGCAGCAGCAGTCTTCTTGTTGAAGAGCCAAATCGACAGAATGACGATTGCGATGCTTACAAGGCTGAGGCTTGCTTTCATCATTGGAGTGCTGGCGATGTAAGTATCGTAGCATTCTTCAGGAATCAGGCAGAGCGTATTGTTGGTGATGTGAATGATGATGCCCGGAATCAAACTCCTGGTTCGGTAACACATCCACGCCATGACGATTCCCAGAATGATGGGTCCAGGAATCTGTGCCGGGTTGAGATGGATGAGCCCGAACATGATGCTTGAGCCGATGATAGCATACCAGGGACTGATGTTCCATTTCAGCATCTTTCGCATCATCAATCCGCGGAAGAGGTATTCTTCGGCTATAGGAGCAATGATGCAGAGCACCAGGATTCCAATCGGATTATGTGCCAGGTTAACAAAATCCTGCTCCATGTAATCAGGCAAATCCATGAAACTTTCTAAAACACTCATAGGAATGGCCTGGAACAGTCCCACCAAGAAAACCAGCAAGAAGATGATGGTCTTAGGCATCTGCTGAATCTTTTCCAGGCGAACACGCAGATGGAATTTCTTTCGGCATTTATGAATCATATATAGCTCTGCTGCCAGCATATAAATTGCCGGGATCCATGCACTATTGATGGTTGTCTTCGTCAGGAATTCGATAAATTCGCAGCTAAAAGCTGCTGCAATGCCAACCGGAAAGGCTGCAAGCATGGACATCAGATAGACGTAGATGGCACTTCTGGTGCCAGGCCATGCACGATACAGAAACCATCCCTTGGTTCCGTTTCTTCCCTTTGACAGGATTGCTGAAAGTTTTTCTTTTTCCATAAAGCTGTAGTTTTGTTTTTTTATGCAAAGATATAATAAAATCCTGGCTTGTTGGGTTAAGTGCATGTTATTTTTATGTTAAAATATCGCCACCCTCGAAGAAGTTAAGTTTTGTTTGTCATGCTCAGTCTGCGTTTAAGAGTTTCTTGAATCACAATTCCCCAGAAAGCCGTTTCCTGCCCATTTTGTGGTCTTCATTGATGACCGGCGCCTCCCATCTATTAAGACCAGCCTCGGTCTTCATAGATGACCGGCTTTTGGCACAAGAAGACTATTCTTTCGATTGCCGGTGCAAAGATACAAAAATTCGAAGCAGAAAGCAAGCTTTTTCCCGTAGAATGTTGAGAAATAGTTCGTAAGTAACTGATGTGTAGAGGTATAAGTGTTTTCGGTTTTGCATCTGATTGCAAAAGTCGCCTTGGATTGCTTTTGATGATTGAAAAAGCGGGGAAATGTGGGGTGGTGTCATTAAGGGTCAGTGTCATTAAGGGTCATTAAGGTTTTCGGGGGCGCAAATATCTCTATAGTATAATAATAAATATTATTTATATTATACTATGGCTCTAAATGACATTTGCTTTTTCTTAATGACCCTTAATGACACTGACCCTTAATGACACGATAGAGCTTCTGAAAGCTATTCTGGAAGAATGTGGTGTTGATTGTATTGTGTTGATAATCAGTTCGGTAGTTGCAAATGGAACTATTCTGATTCCCTCGTTTAATACTATAAAAATGCACGGAATTCCCCTTCGCTCTATCCAGTTTTTGATGCTCTTTTTACGAGAATCTTGACAAAATATATCAAGAAATTCCTTGTAAATCCTCGTTTTTCCCCCTTTCATTCTGCCATTCCCCCTCTTATTTTTGCCTTCTGAGGGGGCTGAAAAGTGCCATCGGAGCCACTTTTTCTTGCTTCTAAGGGCATTAAGGTCAAGGTCATTAAGGTTTTCCAATACCTTAAAAGTCCTTTACGATTTGCTATGAAACTCGCCTTTGCAAAAAAGGGTGGTTTATGGGTTAAAATCAAGCTTTTTTTCGGAAAAGTGTAGCTTTTAGCCCTTGTTTTCATTGGAAAAGTGTGTTTTTTATTTGGTTATTTCGTAGGAAAAGTGTATTGGGGTATGCTTGAAAAAGGGGAAAAATATAATGGCAGGTTCCAAATTGATGCATCGGGAACCTGCCATTTTCTATCATTTTACGCTAATCTCAACCTCAGCGAATTAAGCACTACGCTCACACTTGAGAAGGCCATCAGGGCACTTGCCCACATCGGGGTTATCTGGAAATCAATGCCGAAGATATGAAGGGCACCGGCTGCCAACGGGATGCAGATGATGTTGTAGATGAACGCCCAGAAGAGATTCTGCCAAATCATGTGAACCGTCTTCTGACTCAGTTTTACGGCTTCCGGAAGTGCCAGCAGGTCGTCGCTCATCAGCGTAATCTGCGCCACATCCATCGCCACATCCGTTCCCTTTCCTATCGCCATACTCACGTTAGCAAGGGCCAGGGCCTGGGTGTCGTTGATTCCGTCGCCCACCATCGCTACCTGCTTGCCTTCGTCCTGAAGTTTCTTTACCAATGCCTGCTTGTCGCCAGGCAGCACCTTGCTCTGGTAATGCTTGATGCCGGCTTTCTCCGCCCAGTAGTGAGCCGCTTCCTCCTTGTCGCCACTCATCATATACACCTCTATTCCCTTTTCCTGCAACTGCTTCATCGCTTCCTGGGCATGAGGCTTGAGGGTCTCTCTCGTCTCCAGATCCAAATCCTCCTGCTTGGTGAAATCAATGTTCTGGTTAGGAATGGTGAGGGTGCCGGTCTTGTCGATGACGAGGGCGTTGATCTTGTGGAGATTCTCCAGCGCCGACGCATCCTTGATGAGAATCTGCTTCTGCGCCGCCTTGCCGATGCCCACCATCAGGGCGGTAGGAGTGGCTAAGCCCATGGCGCATGGACAGGCGATGACCAATACGGCTACGGCTGAGAGAATGGCCTGCGGAAGTGCTGCGTTGCCGCCTATCAGCCACCATATTAAAAAGGTGATGAGGGCGATGGCTGCCACGGCTGGAACGAAAATCAGAGCCGCCTTATCCACGATGCGCTGCACGGGTGCCTTACTGCCCTGCGCCTCCTGAACCATGCGGATGATGTGCGCCAGGGCGGTGTTCTCGCCAATCTGCTTGGCTCTCATGCGGAGCTTTCCCTGACTCGGAATGGTGCCAGCCAGCACGTTGTCGCCTGCCTTTTTCATTGCCGGAGTCGGTTCGCCGCTGATCATTGCTTCATCTACATAGGCAGCATCGGGAGTCATGAAGCTCTCTGCCTGGGTAACCACGCCATCCACCGGAATCTTCTCGCCGGCTCTTACCTCTATCATGTCGCCTATCTGAATGGTGGAAATCGGAACTTCCTCCATCTTGTAGTCGTTGGTGCCTTCTATCTTCTCGTAAGTCACCAGTCGGGCGGTTTTCGGCTGCATTCCCATCAACTGGCGAATGCTGCTCGCCGTACTGTCCTTTGCCTTTTCTTCCAGGCATCTGCCGGTCAGCACGAAGGTGATGATCATCACGGAAGCATCAAAATAAGTGTGCCATTCTATGCCTCTCGCTCCCCATACCATTTCTCCGAAGAAGGTGTTGAAGGTGCTGAAGAGGAAGGCGATGAGGGTGCTGAGTGCTACGAGCGAATCCATGTTTGCCGTATGATGCAGGAGCTGCTTCCAGGCGGAAACATAAAACTGTTTGCCGCAGTAGAGCAGGTTGGCGAGTGCCAGAAGCAGACAAATCTGGTTGGCGAAGGAACTCGAGTGATGAGCCGAGGCAACGCCATCTGAAATCATATTCTGTTCCATACCCAGGGAAATCCAGCCCATGGAGAAACACATGGTCAGGATGGCGAAGAGCCAGGAAGCCAGGGTTCGGCGACGCAGGAGAGTGAACTCACGGCGGTTGATCTCCTCCACGCTTCTGTCGTTTTCGATAACGAGGTCGTAGCCAGCGTTGCTGATTTCCCGTTTCATATCTTCCAGAGAAATGATGTCGGGGTCATAATCTACCAGGGCAGTTCGGCTCGCCAGGGAAACCGAGGCGGAGTTGATGCCTTCTAGCGACTGCAGTTTCTTTTCAACATTGGCAGAGCATACGCTGCAAGCCATGCCTATTACTGGAATTGTTTTCTTCATTTTTGTTCTATTCTAAATTCTATTCTTATTTCTTACAATTGTTGTAGAAAATACTTCACCCATTTTTCGTATGTTCCAGATACTTCAACAGAAGCAATGCCGGTGAAGTATTTGAAAGAACTGCTCATCAGATTTTTTGAAAGCGAGAGCACAGGTTGCTGGATGACATTCCTATCCATCAAAAAGAGCAGGGTTAGCAACCTTCCTATTCTTCCATTTCCATCGATGAATGGATGAATCATTTCAAATTGATAATGAATGAGCGCTGCCATGATGAGGGCGTCAGTCTGTTCCTCGTAATGGATATAGTTTTCTAAGTCGGCAATAGACTTTGCCATATCCTCATAGACAGGTGGAATGAAGGGAGCAGTTGCCAGCGTGTCATCTTTTGTTCCAAGCCAGATGGGTGAGGTGCGCATCTCACCAGGGTATTTCCTTTCATTGTGCTCTCCTTGCATCATTACCCAGTGAACATCCTTGAGCAATCGGCTGCTAATAGGCAGTTTCTGCATACGCTCTATGGCAAACCTTGTGGCTTGAAGAAGGTTTTGTTCATCAAATTTGCGTTTCTTGTCTTCCTTATCATCTGTTTGAAAGAAAGCTAAGGCTAAAGACTTCTTTTCGCCATATACCAGATTCACGGAATTCTCAACTTCTTCCTTCTGCAATGCATCAATATCAGAGAGGTTGCGATTCTTCAATCTTTCATGTGCTTGCTCAAGCAATGTTTGCATTTCTTCATCCATTTCCAGGTGAATATCCTGCAAAGGGGTTGGGACGAAAGAGCGGTATGCTCCCTCGTCCCTTCCTATTGTTCTGTAATGTCCTTGTCTATCCATTTGTATTCAATTCTTTGAGCGACTGGGCTATATCGCCAGCAATACCCACGCTCTTTTCTGCTATCTCCTGTGGAATATAGAGCTCTTGAGGCATGTTGAGCGTGATATATTTAGCATTCGGCTCACGATAAGCCAGCTGCATGATAGGTAGCTTGATGAGTCGGTTGCGCGAACCAATACCCAACTCTAAGATAACGAGTTTTTTGCCAGAATATTTTGTAAGAAAGTGATGGAAGAGTGTTTTTTTCTTGGGGTCTGGCGCTGCAAAAAGGTCGGTCATGACACCTTCTATCTCGAAGATGCGTTTTTCATCAAACCCTGATTTCTCCAGATGCAAGTCGCCATTGCTGGTAAGGATGAAGTAATCCTTCTGGCCAATCACTTTCATGAGGTTATACATTACCTGTGAAGGTTGGTAATCGTTTACCCAAAACTTCACCAATCGTCTGTGGAACTCTAAGCGTGCTTCAGGAGTAGGATACTGAAAGTAAAGACCTTCCACAACATTTCTGAAACCATATTGCTGCTGCATGTCGCCAAACTGCCTTCGAAACATCTCGTTGTTGGCAAAGATATGATAGCCTTCGGCGATAGAGAGTCCGTTGCTGGCTCCTATGAGAATGGCATCTGCCTGGGCAATCCATTCTTGGGCAAGAGTGATATTTGCATTCATATTTAATATATTCTTCCTGGTTCGAAATTTGTATCTGATACGATATGATCTGTCGGTTTGCCTAACAGTTTCTTTAATGTCACAGCGATATCTTCCTTAATGGCAATACTCTTTTTGGCAATCTCCTTTGGAACATAAGCATCCTTTGGATTGATGACAGCATAAGTGGCATTGGACCAGCGATATACCATGTTCATAAATGGCTCCTTGATAAACATTGGAGTCATCATACCCACACCAAGCTCAAGGAAAAGCACTTTCTTGTTCATGTTCTTCTTGAGGAAATCCAGATAACGTTGCATTTCTTTTCGGTAATAGCTGCCCTCCAGAAACTCGTGACTGCGCCACCATGGTATCATCTCCGTACCGCAATGTGGACAACGGGGAATCAGGTCGTCGGGCAGTCTGTCACCTTCTATCTTGTCCAGCAACTCATACACCTTCTCCTTGTTGGGATAGATTTCGTCTGTACAAGTATGCTTACACTGCCAGTAGCGGAAATCGCCCTGAATGCGAGTAATCTTCTCGGCAGGGAAGGTGCGGAAAAACTGCGCATCCTGATTGGTGGTGGCAATATGATAGTTCTTGCCTTTGAGTAGTTCAGCCAGATCCTCGTATGGCTCACCCGTATGACACTCATACAAGTACTTGTACTCGCGGAGCAATGCTGCCCATAGCTCCCCTTTTTTGATTTGCGGATGATAAAACAGTGGGAAAAAACCATCAGCATGATATTTCTCGCCCAACTGTCCGGCTATCTGTTTGAATGTGGCATCGTTCATATAGTAAAAGCGGAAACCTGCCGCTGCCGATAATCCTGAGGCACCACCCACGATGATGGCTTCTGCCTCCTGAATATTTTTTTTCAGTATTTCTATCTGTGTCATAATTTCAATACTTGTCCGTCTTCTGGTATCATCAGGCGTTTTTTATCCACCTTTTCGTATTCAGCCTGATTACGGAGAATAGCCCTTGTTGTCTGTCCATGATCTATGGCATCCATATGAACCGCAATAAAACGAATCTGAGGATCGCAGTCCTTCAGCATTTGCATAGCTTCCATTTCATTCATCGTGATATCTCCATCTGTCTTTGATTGTGGAAGGAAAATGTTTCCACCAGTATTGATTACTATATAATCTGGCTTATAGGTTGATACTGCTATCTGGGTCTTCTCATCCCAAATGCAATCGCCCATAATGTAAATGGTTGGCTGTTTCTTGGCTTTGAGAATGTAACCAGAACTTGGTCCCATTTGCTCACCAAGTTGTCCACGTCCATGATTACCTCTGATGCGGATAATGGTGATTCCTTCATACTCAATGCAGTCTGCAATGCCCACTGCACGAGAAAAACCGTCTTTCTCCTTAACCTGCTCTACATCTTCAGTCTGTACGAACCAAGGCATATCCTTGCGAATCAGTTTGACTGCAGTTTCATCATAATGGTCAGGATGGTTGTGAGTCAAGAGTGTGAAATCCAGTCCATCAAGCACTTCTTCCACGGGCATCGTCAAGTTTACTCGGGGATTTGGATTTACGCCAAGAGCCGACACGGAAGAGCCTTTGGCACCAAGCAATGGATCAACAAGAATTTGCTTACCTGCATATTCCATCTTCAACGTAGCGTTGCGAATGAGGCGGATGTAGTTCTTTGCATTCAACTGAGTAAAAGCAGACATTGAAGTCTGCATCAAAATCATTTTCTTCATACTTATGTGATTTTTATTTTCATTAAATATTTACCTTCATTATTTCGACTGCAAAAGTATGAAAAAATACTGATGTATCAGATACCGGAAAACCGCCAAAAACTACCAAAATGATAAATCGTTCTCATTCATACACACCATTCTTATAGTCCTCTTGGAATTCTCTGCATGTCTTGCCCGTCTGCTGCTTGAAAAAACGCATCAGGTGGGGTGGTTCGGGGAAACTGAAAGCATAGGCTATCTCACTTATAGATTTGTTGGTGAACAGAAGTTCGTTTTTGATTTCTGCCAACAGTCGCTGTTTCAGCAGATAGGTAGCCGACACTCCATACTGCGCCATCACGCTATGGTTCAGTGTGATGCGGCTTATCTTGAGCAGCGAGGCGTAGTCCTGCACACGCTGCAACTTCCGGATGTGGGTTTCCATCAATTCCACAAACTGAAAGGCATAAGAATTCTTAGGTGCAGCCTGAGGCAATTGATGCTCACGGACATAATGGCGATTCATAATTGCCAGCAGATAGTAGAGTACGCTGACGATGATGTTGTAGCTGTCGGCTTGAGGCTGCCGAAGCTCTGCCCGTATTTTCTTGAGCAGCTGATGATATTCTTCGCATTCATTTCCCGAACACATCAAATAGGGTGGTGTTTCGGTCTGCTGGCAGTATTGCAGACGATAGACAAAGAATTTGTCGGCAATGAAGGTTCGCATGAAATCTTCACGGAATATCAAAAATTCGTAGTCGAGAGCCGCCTCATCAATGTGCCATTCCTGCTGCTGGTGTGGCTTCACAATGAGCACCATGCCGTCTTTCAGGTTTATCTTCCTATAGTCTATCAGCACGTAGCCATTAGCTTTCTTGATGAAAAATATCTCGAAGAAGTCGGTCTTGAATACTTCATGCTCCGTAAGCACCCAAAGGCACTCGCTGCCATAAGCTGTGTTGATGTAGAAATCTACGCCGCAATCCGTCTTGTTGAACGGCACTTCTACCAGACGCTGTCTTTGCTTTGTCATAATCTTAATCTTTGTCTTTATCTTAATCTTTATCTTTATCTAATCAAACAGAACATGCACGCTTTCCGTTTACCGCTTCCATTCTCACGATTCCCATTCCTCGAATTCCAGTTCCAATTCCCTGTATTCGGGTTTTCGGGAAGAATTCAACTTGTCTTCCTTCTTGGCTTCTTCTGATGAGGCGTTGCTCACCGATAAGCCCAGCAGGCGGATGGGGTGGGCGGAGGAGTAATCCACCAGTTGCAGCAATTGCTTGGCTAGCGGAAGAATGTCTGCTTTTTTCTTTAGAATCTTTTCTTGCGAAATGCTGCGGGTTATCTGGGTAAAGTCGGAATACTTTACTTTCAGTGTCAGGGTGCGACCCTCGAAACTGCTCTTCTCGATGCGCTCCAGAAGTTCCATAACCGTGTGGTAAAGCTCGATGACCACTGCCGATTTTGCTGAGATGTCTTCCAGGAAAGTCTGTTCGCAGCCCACGGATTTCCGTTCTCGGTATGTGATGACGGGCCTGTTGTCTATCCCTCTTGCGAAATCATAGAAGATGTGACCGGCCTTTCCGAAAACCTCTACAAGATGTTTTTCCGAAACCTTTCGCAGGTCAGCACCATTGAAGACGCCCATGAAATGCATCTTTTTCAGGGTCTTTTGGCCTACACCCCAGAAATCCTCCACGGGGAGTTGGGCTATGAAGTCGAGTGCCTTGTCGGGATGTATGGTGCAGATGCCGTCGGGCTTGCGGTAATCCGAAGCCACCTTTGCCAGGAATTTGCAATAGCTGATGCCTGCCGAGGCGGTAAGTCCCGTGGCTTCCTTGATTCTTGCCTTGATTTCCTTGGCCACATCCACCGCCAGCTCTATCCCTTTCTTGTTTTGGGTAACATCGAGGAAGGCTTCGTCGATGGAGATGGGTTCGATGAGGTCGGTGTATTCCTGAAAGATGCGGTGAATCTGTTGGGAAATTTCAGCATAATGCTCGTGACGGCAAGGCACGATGATGAGTTCCGGACAACGCTTCTTGGCTTGGGCGATGGATTGCGCCGAGTGAACGCCCCATTTGCGGGCCTCATAACTGGCAGTGGAAACCACACCACGGGGACCGTCGAAGCCCACCGCAATCGGTTTGCCTCGAAGCTCCGGATTGTCTCTCTGCTCTACTGCCGCATAGAAAGCATCCATGTCGATGTGTATGATTTTTCGCTCTTCCATCTATCTTGTAGCCTATTTGCTTACTTGCAATTTTGTTTCAGGATGCAAAATTACACATTATTTATGAAAGGAGCAAGAATCAGGAAAGAAATCATGGGGTATAGGCACAAAAAAGGCAGATTCCAAATTGCCTTGGAATCTGCCTCGATCATTTATGGGAGATGATTATTTGACTTCGATATTCTTGGTAGCCTTAGTCTCCTCCTTAGGAGTAAGCTTTGGAATCTGAACCTCAAGAACACCATCAGCTACCTTAGCTGAAATCTTCTCACGGTCGGCATCCTCAGGGAGTGTGTAGGTCTGCTGGTAATTGCTGTAAGAGAACTCACGGCGCAGATAGTGCTCGTGCTTGTCTTCGTTCTTGTGCTCCATCTTGTTCTCGATGGCGATGTTCAGATTACCATCATTGTCGATGTTTACGCGAACCCACTCCTTCTTCAAGCCAGGGGCTGCAACCTCCATGGTGTAATCCTTGTCACTTTCCTTGATGTTAGTGGCAGGGGCTGTAGCATTCATACGTGGTGTTGCGTCTGTATCAAAGAATACATCATCAAAGATGTTACTCAACCAATCTGAATTATTATTTCTACGTGCTAACAACATAATTAAAACCTCCAATTTTATTTTACTCGTCCTCCCGGTTCCTTGCGGTTCCGTCGGGATTTCTGTTTGTTATTTATTATTATTATTGATAATGTTATTTTTATCTTTTCTTTTCGATTGTCTTTGCCTCAAGACTCCGTCGTTCTTTCGAACTTCTTCATCTTTTAGCTTCAACTTTCACTCTTATGTTGAGCAACTTGCGTGCCATCGGCTGATGAATGACAAAGTTGACATAATAAGCTAAATAATTTAAACTTTGCTGCCAATTTGTGCGGTGGTTTCAAAAAAATGATGTAACTTTGTCACCGAGATTGAAAACAATCACAAGAACAAAGATTATAGCATTTAAGAAAAATGAAAAAACTACTACTTTCTATAATGATGCAGGTGGCGATGCAAATGTCGATGCAGGTGGCAATGCCGCATTCTGCCAGCGCCCAGCAGCTCCTTCCTTATCAGAATCCGAACCTTTCTGCTGAGGCTAGAGCCAACGATTTGCTTTCCCGTCTTACCCTGGAGGAGAAGACGAAGTTGATGATGGATACTTCGCCTGCCATTGCCCGATTGGGCATTCCGCAGTTTCAATGGTGGAACGAGGCGCTGCATGGAGTGGGAAGAAACGGATTTGTTACCGTTTTTCCTATCACGATGCACATGGCGGCTTCGTGGGACGATACCTTATTATATAAGGTGTTTACTGCCGTGAGCGATGAGGCAAGAGCCAAGGCGCAGGAGGCGAAGAAGAGCGGCAACATCAAGCGCTACCAGAGTCTGAGCTTCTGGACTCCGAACATCAATATCTTCCGCGATCCAAGATGGGGACGTGGACAGGAAACTTATGGAGAAGATCCTTATCTGACCACGAAGATGGGACTTGCCGTGGTGAATGGATTGCAGGGACAGACCTTTGATGGCAAACCGATGTCGGCTCCGGGAGTTCTGGCTTCTGCTTCCCAGTCTTCTCAGTCTCTCCAATCTCCTCAATATGTCAAGCTTCTTGCCTGTGCCAAGCATTTTGCCGTTCATAGCGGTCCGGAGTGGAATAGGCACAGTTTCAATGTAGAGGATTTGCCTGAGCGGGATTTGTGGGAGACTTATCTGCCTGCCTTCAAATCACTGGTGCAGGATGCAAATGTGGCAGAGGTGATGTGCGCCTATCAGCGGATTGACGGAGCACCTTGTTGCAGCAATGCCAGGTATGAACGAAAGATTCTTCGTGATGAATGGGGATTCAAGGGATTGATTACTTCTGATTGCGGAGCCATCAACGACTTTTATGTGCCCGGTCGACATGGTACGGCGAAGACTCCGGCTGAGGCTACGGCGCAGGCAATTGGTGCCGGAACCGACGTGGAATGCGGAAGCGTTTACCGTTCGCTTCCTGAGGCGGTGAAGACAGGAATGATCAGCGAGGAAAAGGTGAACGAGAGCTTGAAGCGCCTGCTGATAGCCCGTTTCCGCCTGGGCGATTTCGATCAGGACGAGAACGTGCCTTGGACTCAGATTCAATCTTCCGTCATCGCCAGCAAGGCGCATAAGGATTTGGCAGAGAAGATGGCAGAAGAGGGAATCGTGCTCCTTCAGAACCGGAACAATCTTCTGCCGCTGAAATCATCAGGAATGAAGTTGGTGGTGATGGGGCCGAACGCCAACGATTCCATCATGCAGTGGTCTAAGGTAACCTCTTCGCCCAGCAGCTCATAGTCCGGCCGAACGCCAACGATTCCATCATGCAGTGGGGCAACTATTCGGGTTATCCTACTTCTACCACCACCATCCTGCAGGGCATCAGAAAATATGTAAAGGACGCCAAGTATATTCCTGCCTGCACGTTGACCAGAAATGAAGTTTCAGAAAGCCGGTTCAATCTCCTGACTTCTGCCGATGGAAGCAAGGGGATGAAGGCTACTTATTGGAACAATGCCGAGATGAAGGGCGAGCCTGTGGCTACTGCTGTGATGACTTCGCCAATCAACCAGAGCAATGGCGGAAATACCGTCTTTGCACCGGGCGTGAATCTTACCAACTTCTCAGCCCGATACGAGGGCCTGTTTACTCCGGAAGAGGATGAAACCTTGAACGTCAGAATGGGATGCGATGATGGCTACCGACTCATCATTGATGGCGATACGGTGGCGAATGTATGGAAGGGACGTGCCCGTGTACAGATGCTCAACAAGCCAATTTCCGTGAAGGCGGGAAAGCCGATGAAGATACAGGTGGATTATTTCCAGAAGACTGATATGGCGGTGATGCAGTTTGACATTGTAAAGAACTATACGCCAACCGAGTCTCAGCTTCTGGCTGAGGTCGGCGATGCTGACGTGGTAGTATTCGTAGGCGGAATCTCTCCTAGTCTTGAGGGTGAGGAGATGAAGGTTGCTGAGCCGGGTTTCAAGGGTGGCGACAGAACTGATATCGAATTGCCTCAGGCTCAACGCAAGGTGATGGAGATGCTGCATCGGGCTGGCAAGCGAGTGGTGTTCGTCAACTGTTCGGGCAGTGCCATCGCCATGGTTCCTGAAACCGAAAATGCGGAGTCTATCCTTCAGGCTTGGTATCCGGGCGAACGGGGTGGCGAAGCTGTGGCAAAGGTACTCTTTGGCGAAGTGAATCCATCGGGCAAGCTTCCGGTAACCTTCTATAAGAGCGTGAATGATCTTCCTGATTTCCTCGATTATACGATGAAGAATCGCACCTACCGTTATTTCAAGGGTGAGGCTCTCTTCCCATTCGGTCATGGATTGAGCTATACATCGTATGAATATGGAAAGCCGACATTGAAGAAAGTTAAGAGTGAAGAACGAAGAGTGAAGAATGAAGAACGAAAAATGAAGAATTCTTCGGCTTATTCCTTGAGCTTCTCTTTATCTAATAAAGGTAATAGGGAAGGAACGGAAGTGGCGCAGGTTTACATCCGTAGAATGGATGATACTGAGGGACCTATCAAGACCCTGAAAGCCTTCAAGCGCATTACTTTGAAGGCGGGCGAGAAGCAGCAGGTAACCATCAGTCTGCCTCGCCAGAGTTTCGAGGGTTGGGATTCCCAGACCAATACCATGCGTGTGGTTCCCGGCAAATATCAGATCTTCGTAGGTGGTTCGAGTGCTGAGGCTGCGAAGAATGTGATAGAAGTGAAAGTGAAATAAAATGCTAATATAAAGAGAAAGCTCGCCAGGACTTTGAGGGTCTTGGTGAGCTTTTCTCGTTTTATTTCCCGAATCTGGAAGTATCTACTTCTTCATGCTGCTTGGCTTTGTAGCCGCCGAAACGATAGATGAGGCTGATCCATCTATCCATCGCTCTATCCAATCAGGATGTTCGTTTCGAAGAGACATTGCTAGAAGGTATCCGTCAAAAGCTTTTACTGTAGAATAAAATATTCCAAGCCTACTTTTGCTAGCTCCATTTGGACCGGCTATAATTGTAAATTCAGGTCTTCTTTTCATAATCTTAATAGAAAAAGAGGTGTTCTTCTATTTCTTCATATTTGCACATAAGCCTTTAGCCTTTAGAAAACCTTTGAAAAATCTACTGCAAAAATACGAGGAATCTTTTTAATAGCCAAATGTTTTAACCTCTTTTTTCTATCAGCTCTTATCAGAAGCATCTGTTTTTGAAAGTTTTTCTCAAAAAGGTTTGTGGTTTCAGGAATAATGGCTAATTTTGCGGGCGGGAAAGCGTCACTCCTCATTGGTGATGCTTTAGGGAATGATAAAATAAATAGGATATGAATAAGATATTTGATAGTATCAGACAGATGGATGAGGCTGGACAAGAATTTTGGTCGGCTAGGGAATTTGCATCTGTTATTGGTTATGCAGATTATCGTAATTTTAGCAAAATCATAGATAAGGCTAAGGTCTTATGTGTACAAAACAATAAGAGTGTAGAAGACCATTTCGTTGAAGTCAACGAAATGGTTACTATTGGTAGTGAGGCAAAGAGAAAGCTGAAGTCCTACCATCTTTCCCGTTATGCTTGCCTTCTTATTTCTATGTCGCTCAGTTCCAAGAAAGAGAATGCATTGCCTGCATTAGAGTATTTTTCTGGTAAGCAGAATTTATCTTCTTCTTCATTACAAAATGCTGATACTTATACTAATACGGATATTGTGTTCTTCTCAGATTCGGAAGGAAAACTGAGAGTGGAATTAGTCTTTGATGGAGATACGGTTTGGACGACACAGAAGAGAATTGCAGAAATCTTTCAAGTAGATGTGCGAACAGTGAGCTATCACATCAATGAAATCTTGAACAGCGGAGAACTCAATAAATATTCAGTTATCCAAAAATCTTGGATAACTGCGGATGATGGGAAGAAATACGAAATGAATGTATATAATCTGGATATGATTATTGCGGTGGGCTATCGTGTGAACAGTTACAAGGCAACTCGTTTTCGTCAATGGGCAACCAATACCTTGAGCGAATTTATCCGAAACGGTTACGTGTTAGATGATGAGCGTTTTAAGCAAGGTGGAAAGCAGGTTCAGGTGAAGTTTGATCAGTTGCTGGAACGTATTCAGGAGATTCGAGCATCCGAGCGTATGGCTTATCAAAAAATAACAGATATTTATGCCACGGCTTGCGATTATCAGAAGAATGCTACTACAACGCAGGAGTTTTATGCCAAGGTACAGAATAAGTTGCATTGGGCAATTACGGGTAAGACGGCAGCAGAAATCGTTTATTCTTCTGCCGATGCAACCAAGAAACACATGGGATTAACTTCTTGGGCTCAAGCTCCCGATGGTAAGGTGTTGAAATCGGATGTGACAATAGCAAAGAATTATTTGCATATAGAACAGATGAAGGAATTGAATGGTATTGTTTCTGCTTATATTGACTTAGCTGCCAATCGTGCCAAACGCCATATTCCAACGACTATGGAACAATGGGTCAAGTTCTTGGATGGTTTTCTTGAATTATCATCTTATCCAATTTTGATAGATAAGGGAAAGGTTTCGGCTCTTGAAGCTCGGTTGAAAGCTTATGAGGAATATGATAAGTTCAGGGTGATTCAAGACCGTGAGTTCTTGTCGGATTTTGACAAGGAAGTGATGAGGTTAAAAGGAGAATTGGGGTTGTTTGATAAATGATGATTAAGCATGAAAAAAATAATAATTGCTTGCGACTCTTATAAGGGCTGCCTTTCGAGCAGGGAGGTGAACGAATCGATTGCTTCGGGAGTGAAGGAATGGAATGCGGATAATGCTTCTCCCGAAATCATCACCCTGGAAATGAGTGATGGGGGAGAGGGAATGCTCGATGCTTTTCTTTCGGCGATGAAGGGAGAGCGAGTGAGGATTCATGCCCATGATGCGCTGATGAGATGGATTGAGGCTGAATACGGAATCGTGGATGATACGGCGATTATCGAGATTGCGCAGACCGCAGGACTGGCTCTGATTGAGCCTGAACAGCGCAACCCGATGAAGGCTACTTCCTGGGGTGTGGGCGAGATGATAATGAATGCTTATCGCCGGGGCGTGCGCAGTTTCATCGTGGGCTTGGGCGGCAGCGCCACATCCGATTGCGGCATCGGAATGCTCAAGGCGATGGGCGACGACTGGAAGAAAATCCGCCGGGAATGCAGCTTCGTGCTGGCTTCGGATGTTACCAATCCGCTCTGTGGCGAAAATGGGGCGGCTTATGTTTTTGCGCCTCAGAAGGGAGCTGATGCTAAGATGGTGCAGATGCTGGATGATAGGGCGAGGAAGTTTGCCGAGGTTAGCGCCAAGCATTTCGGATATGATAGGAGTGAGGCTCCTGGGGCTGGTGCGGCCGGAGGACTGGGCTATGCTTTCCTGCAATATTTCAATGCTGAGGCTCGTCCTGGGGCTGAACTTCTCTTGGATGAGATTGGTTTTGATGCGCTCATTCAGAATGCTGATCTCGTGATTACGGGCGAGGGACATAGTGATAAACAGACCTTGATGGGAAAACTGCCGCAAAGGATTCTGGAGCATGTTCTGAAGTGTAGGGAATCGGATAAAAGCCATGTGGCTTGCTCGCAGCTTGCCGGGGATTGCAAATCCCCGGAATCTTCGTTTCCCCATGTGTGGCTCGTCTCGGGTGGCGTGAGCGACAGGCAGGCGATGCTGGATGCAGGTTTTGATAGAGTTATTCAGGTTACTCCGGAAGAAATGCCGCTGGAAGAGGCGATGAAGCCGGATGTTGCCCGTAACAACATCATAAAAGCGATAAAGAACAAATAAAACAACAGAACTTTCGCATGTGGTTCCAGATGGGCTGAAAGCTCAAAAGCTCCTGCAAGACTCTCGCCCTGAAAGGGCAGAAGCTCTTAGCCCAGGGCATCGCCCTGGGTACACTAGCAGTCAGCAATGCGCCCTGAAAGGGCAAAAGCTTTGTAAATTGCTTGGTACTTGAAAGCTTTTGCCCTTACTATTATATTTGCACTTGGAAAAATAAAGAGGTGAAAATCTTTATATCTGCAAAC